>Ga0114923_10002400_pt1 | contig 12726 bp, 17 predicted proteins | sample SumtaG_FD_89578 | JGI IMG/M metagenome (GOLD analysis project Ga0114923, IMG submission 89578) | Deep subsurface microbial communities from Indian Ocean to uncover new lineages of life (NeLLi) - Sumatra_00157 metaG | ecosystem: Environmental > Aquatic > Marine > Oceanic > Sediment | place: near... | reverse complement strand
TAATTTAATTGTTTAATTAACATTACTTTATAAATTTCCTTTATATCTTCGATGAAGTACTTGTTTAGAAAAATTTATAGTTTACCGTAATTTCTTGTATAATATCAATTATTGAAAAGTAATTTTGATTAAAAATGGGAAAAACGAAGAAAGTAGGTATAACCGGAAAATACGCGGCGAGATATGGAAGTACTTTACGTAAAAGAACTCGTTTAATCTTAGAAAAAATGAAGGGGGATATCAAATGCCCACGATGTGAAACAAAAGACTCAATTCATCGAGTCTCGACCGGTATTTGGCACTGCAAGAAATGTGATGCTAAATTTACCGGCGGAGCATATTATATTGAGACTCCTCGAGGAGCAGAATCTTTTCGAATAGCTAAGCGTAAACAAAGAGAACTTGAAGTTATAGAAGAATAATGAATCAGAAAAGCAATTTTACTTTAAAATCTATAATAGAATTGCAATTTAAAAATCCTCACATCAGAACAATATCTTATAACTCCTTTTTACCAGATCTTAGAAAGTTACAAACTAAACGATCTACGATCTCAATAAAAAAAAAAGATAATAGTAATATTGTATTTAATATCGATAGTAAAGATATTACAGCGTTTCGCGCTTCAATAAATGAGGTAATTAGTTTCGGGAAGATTATTGAATCCTCCTTGAAAATAATTGAAAAATCATAGAAAAAAATAAATTATTTAGAATATAGAATTAAAATTAAATATAATTATCCGAGTAAACAGAATTATGACAATAAACCTTGATAATTTAGATGAAGAACAAAGAAAGAAGATTATAAATCTTAATAATCTCCAACAATCTTTTGAATTTATTACTTCCCAGAAGTTACAGACAGAAAGCACACTGAGAGAAACAGGTTTGGCACTTGATCAATTAGAGAAGATAGATTCAACAAATGTGGTTTATAAGGCAATTGGAGGAATTTTAGTTAAGAGTGATAGAAATAAATTATTAGATGAGAAAAAATCCATGAAGATTACTCTTGAAATGCGGTTAAAAACTTTGCAGCAGAAAGAAACCCGGTTTAAAACTCAAATAGAAACTCTAAGAAAATCTCTTCAAGTCGATTTTCAAAATTTAAATTCCTAGATTTCACCTATTTGAAAATATATCTTAATATTATGAGGAAAATTGGCTTATTATCAATTACTCCTTGCACTTTTAACCTTTTTGAAGTATTAGAAGAAATTATAAAAAAAAAAGAATATAGAAATGTATTTTTTATTGATAATAGCTCCTTTTCATGCTATCCTACTGATTTTATTGATCAGGAATGTTTAAATATTAAATATATTCCGTATCTCTCTGCTAAATTAAAAAATTATAATAAGGATATAATCGGTGTACAAGTACTAGATAATGATTTTAAACAAGATGATATTGGATTGTTTTCTGCTATAGGTCGTAAAAATGCAATAGTAGTTTCAACAAAATATATTAATTCTGATGATAGAGAGGTAATGAAGCATAGAATTATAGTTACTTTATTACACGAGATTGGGGAGGGTATTGCACACCTATTAGGTTATACTCACTTTACTCTTGTGCTTGCAAAACATGTAGGAGAATGTGTTTTTCACCCTCGAAATAATGATTTATTTAAATGGATCAGAAAGGGTGATTCTAAATTTATCGCAAATTATAAGGATTCACTACCTGAGTATTACTGTTCTAGGTGTTCTGAGATCATAAAAGAAGGTATCAAATTATGGCACGAATTTTAAGAATGGATTTAGGTTAGTAATTATTATTTTTATTAAAAATAAAGAAAATTCTCTATGTTAAAGAGCGAATTTGAAAAAGTTGTCTTATTTTTAAGAAACAAAAAAATTTTGATTCTCACGCATGATTTAGTAGATATTGATGGCTTAATATCATGCTATTCATTAAGAAATTTCATAAATCTATTTTTGAAAAACAAACAAGTAGTTATTTATTTTTCAGAAATATTAAAATCAACAACGAGTTTTTTTAAAAAAATTACAGAATCTCCTTGTGGTTTTGATTTTGAATATTCGACAAAAATTGATATTTCGAAATTTGATCTTTGTTTGGTATTAGATACAAATAATTTGAATCAAATCAAAAATAAAGATGAATTACTAAATTCAAAAATTCCATTTCTCTTCATAGATCATCATCATGAGCAAAAAAAGAATATTAATGGGAATATTTTTTCCATGAACCTAATCGATGAAAAATATTCATCTACTACGGAACTAATCTTAGACTTATTTGAGGTATTTAAGGTAGAAATATCTAATCCCCTTAAAAAATTAATGATTGCGGCAATTTTAACAGATTCTGGATTCTTTAATTACGGGGATAATCAAACTATACAAAATGTTAGTAAACTGCTAAATGGAAATATTAAATTTCAAGATATTCTGGCATTCCTTGAGTATGATATTGACATTTCAGAAAAAATAGCTAAAATTAAAGGCCTACAAAGGGTTGAATTAAACCGTGAGGGAGATTACTTAATTGGAATAACCTATGTAAGTAGCTATGGAGCAGCTGTTTCTTCAATGTTATTAAAAGTTGGCTTCGATATTAGTATAGTTTATTCTAAAGAAAAAGATTTTTCTCGAGTAATTACTAGAGCAAAAAAGGATGTATGTTTAAAGACTGGGGTGCATTTAGGTAAAATATTAGGTGAATTAGCAGATGAATATCAAGGAAATGGAGGAGGACATGATGGTGCTGCATCGTTAACTTCTAATGTAGAACAAAGTATCATTATTAATAAAATAGTAGAGAAGGTAAAACAATATTTACTATCAGAGACTTAACTAATTATAAGAATTCTAAATTGATACATTCTAAAAATGAGTATACTAAATTTTGAAAATTTTTCTTATAGATATAAAGGTAATAAGGAATATGCTTTAGATACTATCAATTTAAAGATTGACGAGAATAAATTCATATTACTCTGTGGAGAGACAGGAAGTGGGAAAACAACTTTAATTAGATGTATGAATGGCTTAATTCCACAATTTTACGCAGGATATTATAAAGGTTCTGTAATAGTTTTTGGAAGAGACACCACTGAAACACCAATTTCTTCATTATCAGAAGAGGTTGGGATTGTATTTCAAAACCCAGAGAATCAATTAATAGCGATGAGTGTAGAACATGAAATCGCATTTGGTTTAGAGAATTTAGGTATTTCACCAAAAATAATTTCAGATCGAATAAAGGAAAGTGCATCAATAACAGAAATTGAACATTTGTTAGATAAAGCACCTTTTGAATTAAGTGGAGGAGAACAGCAACGAGTTGCTATAGCTTCAATATTGGTATTGAAACCAAGAATATTAATTCTAGATGAGCCCACTGCTTTATTGGATCCATTTATGGCAAATAAAATAATCAACCTGCTAAAGGATATACAATTAGAAAAAAAGATAACGGTTTTAATTATTGAACATCGACTTGATCTTATACTTCCCTATGCAGAAGAAATGATTTTAATGAAGGATGGTAAAGTTCTTGAGTATGGTATAAGAGATATTGTTATTAATGGAAAAATTTTTGACGAATTAAGGTTAAATAAGCCCGCAATTTATTCAATTTTTAAGAAACTAAAAAAAGCTAATTTATTTAACAAAGAGATTCCAATTTCAGTCCCAGAAGCGGTGAAGGTACTAAAATCTAATTATATTAATAGGTGATACTCATCATTACAGATACACCATTGATTATGATAAAAGAAATGGGCTATATATATCCAAGTGGGACAGAAGCGTTAAAATGTATTAATTTGAATATATTTAAAGGTGAACTATTGGGGATAATGGGAAAAAATGGAGCTGGTAAAACTACTCTCATACGAACTTTAAATGGTTTAATCAGACCCACAAGTGGAAATATATTCATAGAAAATGAGAATATTAATAAAAAAACGATTGCTACAATGTCTCAGAAAATAGGAATTGTATTTCAAAATCCTTTTCATCAATTATTCTCCAACTCGATTGAAGATGAAATTAAGTTTTCTCTGAAAAGTTTGAATCTTAGTAAGGAAGAAATTCAAATTAGGATAAATAAAACGTTACATGAATTTAACCTCGAAAAATATAGAAAGAGATCACCTTTAAACCTATCTGGAGGGGAATCAAAAAAATTAGCTATTGCTTCTATAATATGTAGAGATCCTGAAGTGCTAATTTTCGATGAACCTACTCTAGGTCAAGATGAAAAAGAAATGGAATTTTTCATCAACATCATTAATCGTGAAAAAAAAAAAGGGAAAACAATCATAATAATTACTCATAATACAGAATTTTCTTACAATCACTTACCAAGAACGATTTTAATGACTGATGGTGAGATAATCGCCGATGGTCCTACAAAAAAATTATTTGAAAATGAGACTCTAATATCAAGAACTTATCTAATTATACCTCAAATTCGTCGATTTTGTTTAGCAATGCAAAAATTAGGTTTGCAGAACGCTGATAAATTAACATCAAACGATTCTGTTGTTAAATATTTAAAAAATTATATGCAAAATAAACTTTTAACTTAAGAGGCGAGATTATGTCTTTAGAATTTCTCAACGCTTTCAAATTTATGAAAAAAGATTCTTTTTTCCATAATTTAGATCCACGATCAAAATTAATTTTTGCTATAATATATACAATTAGCGCTTTGTTATTTAAACAAATTGTCCCTCTCTTAATTATATTTATTAGTTTAATTCCTCTAATTCTTTTTGGCAAATTATTTAAACAGTGGGTAAAAAGCATCCGTGGTTTATCATTTCTTATTATCTTTATTGTTCTCTTGAATACATTATTTTTGTCATTATCGTTTGCTATTGCTATGATAATAAGAATTTTAATTATGGTCTCCGCTTTTTCTCTCTTCTTTTTAACTGTTGATCCAAATGATTTAGCGTTATCATTGATTTCAATGAAAGTTCCATATGAATTTGCTTTTTCCTTTTCATTAGCTTTTAGGTTTGTTCCAACTATTGCAAAGGAAGCTCAAAATATTTTAGATGCTCAACAGAGCCGAGGGTATGAGATGCAAAAAAAAGGACTTATTAGCCAAATAAAGAACTTATTCCCGCTATTGATTCCACTCATAGTTTGTTCCATTAGAAGAGCATTTAATGTGGCAGAAGCTCTTGAATCCAGAGCATTTGGTAGTAGAAAGGAGCGTTCATTTTATTACTCTATAAAGTATTCACTAAAGGATTGGATTTTTACGATTTACTTACTATTTATATTAGTTTTGTTTATTGTTGTAAGAATTAATTTTAATATAATGCCAGAATTCTTAACGTGGAGCTTTCCTGTTTGATTGTTAAAGAATTTAAAATTGAGGAGATTAATTTAAATTATTTTGTTGGGATAAACCAAGTTGAATTTGATTCAGATTATTTTTTTCAAACTCAAGAGGTAGTTGATGAAAAAGAAACGTTAGATCTATTTTTTAAAACAATTAGTGAGATACAAAGTCGATATACTAATTCTTTTATCCAGTTTTTTAAAGAAATGTATATTTTAAATCAAGATCATATCTTTACAGCCTGTTATTATTTACAAAAAGCATTTTTCAATCATAAGAATATCTCAAATAAAAAAGAAATTGAACTCTTATTGTATCTATCAACTAATCGTCAAATTATAAAAAGTATTCAAGCGCTTGGAATAGAATATTCTGATTTAAGGAAAGGGAATTTATTATATTGCATAATATCCCCAACTGATAATTTGCATAAATTAAATAATGAAATATTAAAGGTTTTAAAAGCTAAAGAAAATCTAATGACTCTAAATAATGTTTCCCTTGAAAAAATTAATTTGATTCAAGAGTTTCATGAAATATCTGAGGAACAAATTACATGCATATTAAAATCTTATGGGAATGATTCCAAATGTGGAGCTTCTCACTTAACTTCTAAATTTTCAGCTCTTTTCGATTTAATTTGTGAAAAAATGGTGCTTCTATCAGTTGAGAATATATAAAATTCATGGAGTGGATATTTTAGTTTTTAATCTTAAGAATTTCTTCTTGTTGTAAGAATGAAATACCACACACTTTTCCTAAAACTTCTATCCTAATTACTTTATCGGGATTTTCTAGGTTAACATTATTATTGATGTCTCTAGCAATAATTTCTATAAAACTTGCTCGATCTATATTTTCATTTTTTCTACGTTTTAATATAATTTTAAAAGAATCTTCATTACTAATGAAATTTTGATAATGTTCTTGAATATTGGAATTTATTATATTTGTATTTGTTTCGCAAGTATAATCTATTGGAAGAATTTTTAAAACGAAGTTGAAAAATTTGGGATTTTGATTTAAAATCTTTTTAAGATCTGAAATAAAACCTTTTGCCTTCAAATTTGTTAATACTTTAATCAATCCTGGAAATTGGGTGCGTGAAATAATAGGATACGAATCCCCACACATTAATAAAGCAAACCAAAGTTCCGCTATTGCATTCCTTTCATTATATCTTGAAGTTGAAAAGAGGAGATTAAAATCATTCATCAATTTCAGCCTTTTCAATTTGTATGTGATTAAGTGATAAATATTCTAAAATTTCTTCCTTAGAAATCTCCCCTATACGTAAAAATTGTATCTGTGGGGTGGTACAGTCAATAATAGTAGTTGGTAATCTCGACTTTGATTTTCCTCCATCAATAATTAAGTCTATTGGGCTTAAAAGTTTTTTTGTAACTTCTTCTCCACTAATGGATGGATGCTCTCCACTATAATTAGCAGATGTTCCAATTATACATGGAAAATGTTCTTTTTCTTTTAATAATTTTAAGATATTCAAAATTATTTCATTTCCAGGAACACGAAGACCAATAGTATTTTTAAATGCAGTTACTTCAGGGAGGATGAAACCTGATTCCCTTTTTTTTAAGATAAGTGTTAATTGACCAGGCCAATATTTTTTTGCAAGTTTTTTAGCAATATCATTAAATTCTGCTATTTTTAAAGCCTCTTCATAATCAGAGATGAGTAATAAAAAACCTTTTTTTTTATCACGAAATTTAATGTCATAAATTCTATTAATTACATCTAGGTTTTGGGGATCGCCCCCAATTCCATAAACGGAATCAGTAGGGAAAGCAATTAATTTTCCATCTATAATGTTCTCAACAGCTATCTTCAAGTATAACTCGATATCTTTTAGCTCTTTCCCTGCAACTTTTATTAAAAATCCCATTTCAATCCTAATATCTTAGATTAATAATTAAAAATGAGTAATTTTGAAATATAAAGATTATTTGCCATAATTCTCTTGACACTTTAATTCAAGATTTATTTGGTCCCAATTCTTCTCTATCCTTTCTTGAAGATTAATTAAATCTTTTTCAGATATTTTTGAAAATCTTTTTTGTTTTGAAAGATAATCAATTAAGGGAATTCTTTTTGTTGGATCCAACAGAATTTTACTCTTTTTTGAAAGTTTCATAATTCCATTTTCAACTTCATATAATATCCAAGAACCCGTTTTTACAGCTAAACGAGCTAGATCAATTGAATCTTCACTTTGATAACCCCACCCAGGAGGACAAGGAGCTAAAATATGAATATACCTGCACCCATTAATAGATTTTGCCTTCTTAAACTTATCATAAAGATCGAGAGGTTCGCTTATACTACAAGTAGCAACATAAGGTATTTCATGCGCAGCCATAATTGCGGGGAGATTTTTCTTATATCTTTCTTTTCCTAGTGTTGTTGTTGTAGTTATAGCCCCGTGAGGGGTACTTGAGGACCGTTGGATTCCTGTATTCATATATGCTTCGTTGTCATAACACACATAAATTTGATCAGAATTTCTTTCTGCTGCTCCACTTAAGCCTTGAATTCCGATATCTGCAGTTCCTCCATCCCCAGCGAAGGTAATTGTCGTTATTTCATCCCAACCTTTTCCTGGGAATCTATAATTTTTAGCTTTAAAAGCTGCGGATATACCAGTCGCTGCTGCTGCTCCAGCAGCAAAAGCCATATTCGTAAATGGAAAATTTGGTGCTGCTTTTGGCCATAATCCTACAACTACATTTAAGCAGGAAGCTGGCGTTACTAGTGCAGTTTTATGACCTAATGCCTTCATTGCCCATCTAAGGGCGATTTCTAAACCACATCCTGCACAACAGGAATTTCCGGGAAGAAAGTATTCTTCCTGACATGATTCTAAAGCGTCTTTTAATTTAACCATTATTTATTCAACCTCTAATAATCCATCCCAAAGAGTTCCGTGAATTATATCTTTTGGAATTTCTCCAGTTTCAAATAATTTTACTAACATTTTTAGTTGATTCTTCTGCTGATCGAGGGTAACTTCTCTCCCGCCTAATCCATTTATTATAGGTAATATGTTTGCTGTTCCTTGGGTATTGTGCAAAGCAGATTTGACCTCACAACTTACAGGACCTCCAGTTTGAGACCCAAATGCTGTAGCTCTATCAATAACTCCAAGCAACTTCACTTTTTTAGCAACTTCAACAATATCTTCTGAGGGAAATGGTCTGAAATGTCGAAGTTTAACCATACCAACTTTATACCCTTCTTCTTTTAAATCATCAACCGCTTGTTCCATTTGTAAAGCTAGATCTCCATAGATTATAACTCCTACTTCGGCATCATTCATCTTATATTCTTGAATTAATCCATTTCCATAATCTCTACCAAAAGTTTTCTCAAATTCTTTAGCAACACTTTTAATTTTTTCTTTAGCTCTGATGAAAGCATCATGTAATTTCATTCTAAATTCATAATAGAACCCAGAAGGCATGATTAAATTACCAAACATCATTGGTCTTTTTGGATCTATCCATATATGAGGCCAACCTTCTTCACTTGGTAGGGGAGGTAAAAATTTATCAACAAGGTGTTGTTCTTCAAGAATTACCGGTTTCGAAGTATGAGAAAGAATGAAACCACCATAAGCAATAAATTTTGGAAGTAAGATATCAGGATCTTCGCAAACTTTATATGACATTAAAATTTCATCATATATTTCTTGGTGAGTTGCACAAAAAGAACTTAACCAGCCTGTATCTCGTTGACTTATTACATCAGTAAAATCTGCCCAAATATTCCAAGGTGGGGCAGCACCACGCGAAGCAATTGAAACTACTATGGGAAGCCTTGATCCAGCAGCCCAGTGAATCATTTCATGGGCATAAAAAATTCCTTGTCCTGCGGTAGCAGTAAAGGTTCGCGTACCTGCCTTACTTGCTCCAATTACAGCAGCAAAAACGCTATGTTCAGACTCAACTTTTATATATTGAGTTCCCGGCATCTCACCATTATCAACAAATTCAGATAATTTTTCAACAACTGTTGTTTGCGGCGTAATTGGATAAGCACTTATTACTTGGACTCTAGCAGATTTTGCTGCATATGCTGCAGCAAGATTTCCTTTCATAATTAAAGTTTCTTTCTTTTGAACAAAATCTTTTTGGGACTCAATCATCCTTTATTTCACTCTCTCTTATCATATCTATACTATTAGAAGGACATTCTTTTGCACATATTCCGCATCCTTTACAATATTTTAAATCAATTTTAAATGAACCGTCTTCCATTCTGGTGATTACTCCTTCTGGACAATACATCCAACACATCCCACATTGATTACATCCATCACTAATTATTGGTCGAAAAGTTCTCCAATCCCCTGTAGTGCCCATACTTCCATCGATTGGTAATGAAATTGGAATAGGTGGGAGTTCCTTCCAATTTTTATATTCTTGAACTTTAGGGCGTTCTTTTACAGATTTATTAATTTTCTTCCACTTGTCTGAATCAGTCATATTTAAATCTCCTTTACTGAATAATAGGCATCTTCAGCTACGCTCATATTCTTTTCTAATTTCTTTTCGCCAAATTCCTTTTTTATTACTTTTTTCATTATATCAAGATCATAATGTCCAGTTATTTTCCCAAAAGCACCTAGCATTGGAATGTTTAAGATCGGACCACTGGCATGCATAAAGTTCCTTTTAATGCATATTCCTGTTGCATCAACAATAAAAATTCTAATATTTACGGGAAGTCCTTCTACATCTATAGGATTTGGGCTATTTACAATGAGATTTACTCCTGTTTTAATTGATTCTCTTATTTTTGGTATTTCAAGTAATGAAGTATCAAACATCAAGATATAATCCGGATTCACTACACTATCATAAGTTTTAATGGGTTTAGACTTTGAAATCTTTGTGAAGGCCTGTATAGGGGCACCTCTCCGCTCCGCTCCAATGATTGGAATTGCTATTATATCCTTAAATCCTTTTTCAAATGCCATTTCTGCTAATAACTGACTAGCAGTTATACATGTTCGACCGCCCCTGCAATGCATTGATATTTCTACAATTTTTTCCTCGTCTGACAAATTCATTCACCTAATTTGCGATATTTCAACTGGTTTTTATATATCCAAAAAGAATTCAATGGATAAAAGCACTATTGATTTAAGTATTATAACTGCAATATTAATCAATAGTATAGAGTTTATAATAATAATGATTATATTAATTAATTGATTTTCAATTGGATGCACTTTTAAATTAGTTTTAAAAAATTTTCAAAGAAAATTATTAATCTTCTGAAAAAAGTAAGTTATTATCCATTAATATGTCCGAAATAAAAAGAAATAGCGAAATAATTTATTCATTTAAATGTCCTTCATGTGATAAGGGAGAAATTAGTATTATTAGAACAATTTATGATCTCAACGATGGAGATAAAATGTTAATATTAAAATTTGAATGTAATAAATGTGATTTTAAAAAAAATGATGTTATTCCTTTAACAACTAATATGATGCCCGGAATTATGACTCTAAATGTATCCAATGAAGAGGATCTTAAATCAAAAATATACCGTTCTCCAGTAGGAAAATTAGAAATACCCGAATTGGAATTAATTGTAGAACCTGGTCCTAAAGCAGATTTTTATTATACAAACGTAGAAGGTGTTCTTTTAAGGTTTGAGAGTGCTGTATTAATATACAGAAAAATTTTAGAAGATGATTATCCAGAAATAAAAGAGATTGATGAAATTTTAAAAAATTTAAAAAAAGCAATCGAAGGAAAGTTTAAGTTCACTTTAAAAATGACGGATACAGAAGGAGGCAGTTATATAATCCCCCAAGATAAAACAAAATATACTTTCAAGAAAATCAAGAAATGTGAAGAATAAAATATAATATAATATAATAACCATAATTTTTTATATAAATCACAAATAATAGTTGTTAATGATGTGATAATGAGAGCTGAGAACGTAATAACGATTCCCAAGGCTATTACAAATAGTGATTTTATTTTTAGATTTGATTTCATTATTTTTCTAAACCCAAGAACCCCACCCCCCAGCATTAAACAAGATCTATAGTAATTATTCTTGTACAATGTGTGCTATTAAATATATACTTTCAGGAAGATCCATTCAATCTCTCATTTTCCCTTTCTAAGGTTTCTCTCTTCTCCTCACTTTTAGGGTACTGGATCTCTTTTATTCTTTCCTTTTTCTTCCGTATATATGATAAATATTTAATTAGCAATTTATCATACTTAAATAACAATATAATTAATAAAATAAGTATAACACCAATTATTGCCGTGATAATGCTGATAATGCTACTTTCTATTCTATTACTTGGAGTTTTATAGGCTCCTAGTTGTTCTAGGAAGGACAACCATGAATACATTAATAAGGAATATGCACACACAAACAATACACATGATATTTGGCATTTATATTGCCCACTAAAACTGCGTGACTCTTTAATTTTTTTAGGGTACTTAATTTCAGCCCCTCGCTTCTTTTTCCTTTTATAAATCAATAATATCCCTGATATGACCACGGCAACGATGATAATGGGAATCATTATACCGAGTACAATCCCAAGAGGAAAGGGATGACATTCTTCTTGAGTGCCTTGGATATCTTGATTATTGCCACTAAATGAATTATCTGAAATTTTATTACATTTACTATTGGATATCCTAACTTTTTGAGGAATTGATAAAAAACTATAGAAATAGTATGGAACGTAAGAAAGTTGAGCTGGAATTTTTAGAAAAATATTATGAACCAAAAGAGAAACCACCTACACCTCATCGTATTTGGCTGAAAAAAAATATACCAAAAAAAATTTTAGAGGAAATACTCAAAGTTTTATCTTCTAATAAAATTGCAAAAATATTAGGAGTTAATAGATCCACCATTAAAACTTTTGCCGAAGAATATGGAGTTGATTTTTTTCATGCAGGATATTATATAAGAATAGATCGTCTTAATCATTATCATGGTAGAAAATCTGATTTTTATGAACTATATCAACATTGGTTAAATTATTTAAAAAAAATAGGAAAATTTAGTGATCGATAACTTCTTATTTCATTGGTGGAAAATTATATATTTTAAATTATTATTAAGGAAGAAAATAATTTACATCAAAACTTTTTTAATCAAAAATGGCTTAATTAATTAGTCAAAATACCAAATTAAAAATTATTAAGGTGATTTTATATTACTATTAAAAAGGTTGGAATTTTAACGGGTGGCGGAGTTTCATTAAAGAGATATTTTTTTGAACCGCAGACTGCCCCGGATTAAATTCAGTTTTGTATGGTATTATGCTGAAAGCATACGATGCAGGGATACAATGCGTAGGAATATTGAAAGGATGGAAAGG
>Ga0114923_10002399_pt1 | contig 12727 bp, 9 predicted proteins | sample SumtaG_FD_89578 | JGI IMG/M metagenome (GOLD analysis project Ga0114923, IMG submission 89578) | Deep subsurface microbial communities from Indian Ocean to uncover new lineages of life (NeLLi) - Sumatra_00157 metaG | ecosystem: Environmental > Aquatic > Marine > Oceanic > Sediment | place: near... | reverse complement strand
TGTGGTTGTTGACCAAAGCCAGAAGCCAACATGATTGAGCTATGCAAAGTCTCCACAACACCAGCACCCAGACTCTTAATGGTCATCTGGTTGACAATGGGATAGAGTGAAGCCTTCAGAACGATGTCATTCTGACTCCTCATCTCTGCCATGACTCTACCAGCCATTTCAGTGGGCGCTTCTGCCATCAGTTTCTCTGCTTGCTCTGCTTGTTGTAAAAGCATTTGTTGGTATTCGAACCTGGATAATGCACGATAGACGAACCAGTCCTGTCCGATCTGTACGGCGAAGACGTCTGCACCCTGTTTCTTAGCTGCGTCTGCAACTTCGGTACACTCTGGCGGCATAAGCGCTTTAGCCACAGCCTCAAACTGTGCCACTTCTTTCTTGGCTGCCGCAGCAATCTCTACTGGATTAAAGGCGGGCGTCTCTGCTGGTTGCTCTTCTACTATTGGTTGCTCTTCTACTGCTTGCTCTGGTGTCATTTTCTTACCTCTTTAGATATTTTGTTTAATTATACCATTGATTTCAGCCTCTGATCCTGGATCTATATTCAGGGGACCTCTTGTGAGGTACGCGAGACCTTGCTCTGTTACATTCGTATCCACCTTCTTAGCAAAGAAGGAATAGATCTCATAGATGGGCATGCTTGACGCAGATAAGTCACCACCAGCCAATGCTGCTGCGCTTATTACCTGAGACTCTCCCACCAATACACAGTCTCTCAATGTATGGTCGTAGGTGGATTCCTCTCCACCATACTTTATTGAGATATCAAACTGCATTATGTCTTTCTGTGAAGCTACTGGGGCTGATGTGTCTGCCGCATCTAACGTCCTATCTGGTGCAAATGTTAGTGAGCCCCCATATAATGTGGCGGCTGCCTGTTTAGCAGGCTTCAATACACCTAAGCGCTTCATCTCCAATAGCTTAAACACCTTTTCCTTTGCCGTCCCCTGAGCCAGGTCATAGAACATGTCAGACGACTCTCTCATTGTCTTGGCGACGTTAGGGTCTTGCTCAAGGTTACCTCTTATAGCATGTAGAAGATAGTTAGGGAAGCGGTAATTGATAACCAATTGACCCTGTACTATCGTATGACCCTCAGCGACATCTTTATAAAATTTCGAAGTGTAGTCATATAGAGGAGTGCGTGGTGTTGAGACGGTATAATCTACCCTATATGCATCATCAACCCAATACCGGCCCAGATATATCTTCACCTCTGCGGGGCTGGGATACCTCATCTGTGCTGGATTGTAGTTGTAGTCAGTAGCCATTTACTGTGACTCGTTCTTGATCTTAAACAGTTGGTCTTGTATCTGAGCTATATATGGGGTTAGATTTTCTCTTGCTGCTGGAGGCAAGGTTTGTAGCCAAGAGTATAGCTCTCGGTCCACAAACTGAGTTTTACCATTGTGTGTGAAGTATACTGTATCATCTACGAGGGCCTGACTCAAGGGCTTAGATAGCCTACGAGAAAGTATCTGCTGAGATATAGTATTCCTCCAATCGTCTGTGAATGGAACATAATGTCTGGCCACATAATTATATGTTGATTCCGTGTATAGATCGTCAACAGAGAATGTAGTACCAAAGTTTGTTAGCTTAACATCTGTTAGGAGACCAGAGGCTTCTGCGCCGAACTCATTACCACCCTGGATTAAGATATTAAAAGGAGGTAGTTCGTCTACATAGTCTGGTGACCCGAATGTATCTTTGGATAAGCCAGTAAGTTCGCTCTTCATAAAGGCAGCGAAGACATCTCTGTTTAGTAGAGCAAAGATAAGTGAGCCGGCAACTGTTCTCGCCCCGCTCTTATACTCCACCACTTCACGTTCTCCCAATCTGCGTATGGGTCCCGTGGAGGATGCGATAGATATACTTACCGTCTGTAGCTCACCAAATGGAGCAAACTTAATTGATTTCGAGACTCGCTCCTGAGCCTGTCTCTTAGCGTCTGCTGTTAGCTGACCACTTGACTCAATAAGCTTCTTAATCCTCTTATCGTCATAAGTGAATAAGAAGCACTGAATGTCAGTGCCAGCATAAGAATTAAAGTGTAAGTTTCTGGCAGAGCCACTTGCGTTGGGAACTTTTGTTCCAACGAAGTCTCGCCAATCACTTTGTGGCCCTAATCCTATACTCATGTCTTTAGACGGACAACACCCAGGGGCCGTAACCCCTGGGTATTACCGACAGTTTAGTTTCCGTTATCTAGCGCCAGAACGTGAGTTCGTGTAGTTAGCATACGGCACCTGACCAAGAGCAGTAACGGCATCAATATGGTACTGGTTACTCCATGGGATGATATGTGTCGCGACATATGTACAAGCTTCATCCGTGGTAATGTCGTCAACTGACATACCAGATCCACTGTTCATAATCTGAACACCACCAATCACCATGTTCGCCATGTGACCAAATTCATTACCTGCACTAATCACAACGTCGAAGGGTAGTACTTGGTCAGCATAGTGCGGACGCGCAATAACCTTATCACTCGTAATTAGATTACCATCTCTGGTTGTTGCTGGCCTGGTAGACAGGAAGGAGCCTAATGTACCAGACGCATTCTTCTGTATGACGCGATCAACAAATGGGTCGTTAATCGGGGTAGCGGGAGCTTGCCTACCGAACAACTCATATGCATTAGCGACATATCGGCCTTTGTCTCTCATGGTATCGATAAGAGCGTTCCTATCAAACACCAAGAAGATTAGACTGCCTGCGATCCCTCGCTTACCACGAGAGAACGATCGAGCGTCAGCACTACCCATTGTATAGAGCGGTGCGACCTCACGTGTAACTGTATAACTGACACCCTGAAGCTCGCCGATAATATCGCCAGCAAAGGTGACTGTCATGTCTACTCCTGAGAAGGAGTTATAAGTCTGAGTGTATTGTGCCATTATTTAACTCCTTATTCCTTAGCAAGTCTCACGCCAACAGTGACGTTAGTTAGCTCGAAAGCCGGAATCAGCTCAAGTAAGATGGTGGCCTCACCAAGGCTTTGCTGGTCTGGAGTTGCAACGATTTGGAAACTAAACCGCCTCAAAGCACCTGCCAGTTGCATAGCCCGAAGGACACCTTCAACACTTTGATGGAGTGCGTTCAGCAGAGCTGCGTTCACACCCTCACCGATGAATTGCTCGCCAGCATCACGAATACCATTGACGGCATTATGAGTGATACGTACGGTAGACAGTCTATGGAAATCAGACTTAGTAAACTTATCAACGTAATAAGCGCCAGTAACATCTTCCACTACAACAAAGCCCTTAGACTTCTGTAGCATGCCAACCAGTCGCTTATCCCTCAACGTCTCTGCTTGAGTGTTGGTGAGGGCTCGGGAAGCAACAAGTCCTGGCACGATCTTATTCGTAGTAGCGCTATGAGGCGATAGAGACGAAATCTGACCAGCGTAGGAAGCTGCTCCATCAGTATTAAAGTTTAAGCTGCTTGTAGACGCACCAAACTCAGTAGCCATCTTAACGGTGTTAGCGCCAGACGTCCTTACTGGAGCGGCAAATACAGTAATGTATGCGCCGAGGTCCACAGGATTACTGAGGTCGTCAGTCGAAGAACCACTACCAGGTACCCCCTTGGTGGCGTTAGCCTGCCAAGTTGGGAAGTAGGTGGTGGCGTAAGCAGCAGTACTACCACTCATGTAGTTAAGCCACGGAGTGCTGACTGGTAGGCCAGTACCCGCGGTTAGATAAGACACCCAGTTGGCAACCGCTGTTCTGGATGGCGTCCCGAAGGTAGCGCCAGCAGTACCAGTAGCAGCACCAGTTGCCCCGCCAACAATAGGCGCAAGCATGGGCGGCTTAACCGAAATGACACCGACCGTAGACCTAAAGTCTGTGGTCTGGTCATATGCGTATTGAGCAAGCTGTAACGCGAAGTTAGCAGCAGCATGGGTACCACCTGTGTAGAACACACCAGTAAGGTGAGTTTCACCAAGCGCATACAGAGTGTCACCAGGGACCTCTTCTGCATACGCGCCAGCTGGAATCACAATTGTAGTATCGTGACCCGCAAGAGCGGAATAAGCACCACTCAAGGCAGTATATCTATCCGACGGAGTATACCCCGTCGCGTAATAATCAGCAGAGCCACTCTGCGTAGAGACTTTACAAATCTCTACGAACTGAGCTCCACCTCGCAATGCATCGGCGAGAGCTAAAGACAGATCGGTCTCGGTACCAGTGGTATTCCGAGCTGCTTGCATAGCAAGCACTACATCCTGAACGACTGCAGGCTCATTGAGCTCTAATACAGTATTGTCAGTAGCACCAAGAATTAGGACGCGTTCGCCTCCTAATGTTTGTCTAATTCTCAGACCGCCATCGCTGATTGTGGTTGAAAAACCGGGAAGTGCCATAATATTCTCCTTATTCTTCCTCGATGGTCAGTTGTCCCCACAAATACGACCCATCGCCAGTGTAGTGGCCGGTTCCCCCAGCAGTCACACCAGTTGTATAGTCGTATCGGATTTGAGATGCACCGACCCCATAAAGGCCGGTGGTGTTGGAAATTCCTGTTGGTTCGAGGTATGTTCGTACATCTGTGTCACCAGTTCCTATACTTACCTTAAACTCGAATTTCCTGAAATTTCGTAAGCGACGCACCCTTAACTTTTCCGTTCGGAAGTAGTATTGGAGCGTCCTATTTTCTATATCGTTTCTCCAGCGCTCAATAGTTTGATCCTGGAGCCTTTGCCAGTATAACATCTCCCCAATACCATTCTGCTTTAAGACTGGAGTATATAACTCTAAAAAGTCTTCCAGCCAGAAAATGAGGGCATTCGCCTCTTGGTTTGATGTACTCCAGCAATCAAATTGTACCAGATTATCGAACCATTGTCCACGAACCTCGATACTATGAGTAATTAACCTGACATCTTGTTCTGCTGGACTTAGTGCTCTATAGCTACCAGTGGTTAAAGTTGTGCCGGTTGGGTATATATTTTGCTCCATATGAGCCTGTACTTCACCGTCAGACTTCTGTAGGTAAGAATATTGAGGGTCTGGAAAGATTTCTCTGATTGTGGCCTTAGCCATCTTAGCGGGGTCAAATGGTCGCTTACCAATTGTGCCAGGTTCAGACCTTTTAAGGCTCCAAGTTATGGTGGGGTTGAAACGCCCCTCCTCACCCTGTGATTCTTCAGCACCAGAGATAGGTTTCTTTGAGTGTGCACTGGTCCCCCACTCGAAGAAATGTATCAAGTTCTTCTCTTTGTCCACGAATTCTAACTTATCTGTTATCTTGGGGTCCTGAACACCTGGCTCAAATACGATCAGTCCCGTGAATGTATCTCGTTTTGGCTCGTGATTAAATGGGCCCCACTTTGGTCGCCTAAAGTTAGGTGGTACTTCCTCAACCGCCCTTATTGTATAAGTCTCAGTAGATGTGGTGTTGAGTATTTTGTCGCCGACATCAGGTTTTAAGAACATATATGGAAAGAATAATGACCAAGCATAATTCTTATCTATATCAAAAGACATCTGATGGCTCTCCAACAGTATGTCTGTCATATCTATAAGGTCTAATAGGTCAGCCGACCCATCGGCCCTCTGCCTACGAGACATTCTCCTGACCCTATGTCGGGTGTCATACCATTCGACATAGGTCTTATCGAACCTGTCGAATGATTTTTCATATGGATGATTACCGTATCTTGGCATAATTAAGTCCCTGGGAAAGTTCCCGTATGTGCATCCCACATTGCTTCCATCCAATCGTTAGAACAGCGGAAGTCACCACCCTGTCTGCCAGCGAAACGGATTGCATAATCGAACATTGCTGGATGTGCCCATTCAGTCTTTGCGCCAGTTAGCATTCGTGCAGCTAATATAAAACCTAACCAGCCGAACATGGTACAACAAACTCTATACTGAGTTGGTCCAGTGGGTAAGAACCATGTTTTATTATCCCACTGTGCAGTGTTCCAGTGTGCAGATCCCCACTCTGCCAGACCTACATCGCCAGCACCATAACCACCATAACCAAAATTATACACACTTGGGCTTGTCTCTGCCACATAGAAGACTTGCATGTCTTCACCCCACCAGACAGGCCCAGCACTGGGGTGTATCCCAGCCCTATCTATCAACTCTTGCTTGGTCATAATTATGCCTGCAAATAGACAAGGCCATTTACGACTTGAGTTATGGCCCCCATTAGCTGGCCAGTTTGACGTGGCGCCACCAGCAAGGGTGATGCCATAGCTATCAATTCCATACTGTATCAGGCCCTTCAGCGTTGGTGTCTTCTGAGCTATTGTATAGTCAGAGTTAAGCATCAGTGAAACTATGCTAATATCCGTAGACATGTCACGAGCATAGTGCTCCATGTTATCGGCTGGGTGCATATAGCTACCCATCCAGTTGGGCGATGAGTCCAACCAACATCTCTCGATCTTCGCCTCAATAGACGCCCACGATGGAGCACCAGCTGATGGAGTTACGGCCTGCAACATCCCAGTATCGACATCAGAGAATGCATAGTCGACTGTCTTGCCAGCGTAACCAGAGTATGGCGGCCTGAAGGCGTCGTCAGCTGGCTGGGTCGCCAACACAGTGAGAACAGCACATGTCTTTATCTGGGGAGTAGAGGCAGCAGAAGCCTGACTGATACTGGAGACTAATGATTTTATGCCTGTGCTGGGGTCTAATACTAATGGAGACCCTGCACTAAGATTAAGCCCCACATTACGGCCCCCAATATAAGCATTGGCCGGCATAGTATTGTCATACCCCTGCTGAGTTGCTCCTGCGGTTGGGTTAACCTCTGAACCATTCTTGATACGTGAGCCAGATGTTGACGCTGGTGTAATAGTATTAATGGTTGTGCTGCCAAGAACCCAATAGTCTCCATTCGTGAACTGACCATATTCTTTAGCTGTAGAGAAGTTCCACGTTACACCCCACTGAGAAAGAGAAGTTGCTGTTGGCAGAGGGTCTGGCACTGGATCCTGGACAGTCCCTGTGAATATAGATGGGTGAATATAATGTATGTCTGACATCTTATTGGTTTATATCAAATGCGGGCCAAGCTTTGAGCTCTGCCGTCACAGCATAGTATTCTATTCGACCCTCCCTATCTCTTTGCTCCCTCACGTCAGATATATCGTTGACGGAGATAACCTTATAGGGCCGGACTGGGTCCTGATAAGTTGAGTCGATTGCAAGCTCTAACACGAAGTCTTGAGATGTCGGCATATTATAGTGCTCTAAGTAGAAGATACTGTCCGTGGGCGCCATAACCCTCACTGCAGCCCTCTGCTCTGCACCTAACATCTGGGTTATACCAATAGGTCGAGACTTACGAACCTTGGCGAACCTATCAATGTATGCATATCCAGTACTTAGGCAGTTATCACATCTTGGATCTGCACTATTAGTGATCGGGTTCACGCAGGCACATCTGGTACCGGGGACTGCCTGTCTTAAGATAGCCCAGTATCCGTGCTCGTTTATGAGCTCGGTCATTTCTTCACGTATGTTTATGTCGTCCATGATTCAATTATACGCCACGTAGGTCATTTTTTCGAGCAGTACCACCCCTATTTATTCCACTACCTAATCTTGTAGGTCTACGGACGGGTATCTTAGGAGCACTTAGCGGCCTATCTGCGCTTGGGTGATTCTGTCCAACAGATACCTTACCTGTAGAGAACACTTGTCTTGTGATAGTATGTGTCCCTACCGCCACAACAGACGCAATCCCAGTTACCGTAACAACTTGTATGGTTAAACCGACAGATGGTGAGCCAAAGGATATGGCCGAAGCGATTCCTGTAGCGGTTATCGTGACAGAACCAACAGTCACAACCGGAGCAGCCACACTGACCTGTGTGGTTATTCCTGCTGGAACAATACTGAGTGCGTTGCCAATAACATGTGTCCCTACAGACTCTTGTCCTGTGATTCCACCGACAACTATACTCACCGCACCAGCAGAAATCACTGGCTGTGGGACTACCTGGACAGAAGCTATGGCACTTATTGATATACTCAGTGCATTAGCAACTGATGGATTTGGTACAGACTCTACGGTCGGTAGCCCAGAGGGCACTATCGAGACTGCCCCGACACCAACTGTCGGATTAGGTACAGACTCAAGTTCACTGATCCCAGTTAGGGTGATATCCACAGACGACGTGACCACAGGCGCCCCCACAGACACTACTGAGGAAATACCTGTCACCGTTATGGACGATGTAGCCCCTACTGTATGTGACCCAACCGACTCTATGGAGGAGATCCCTGTTGTGTTGATGGGCGCGGCTCCAGTCCGCGTGATCACATGAGTCCCTATGGCTTGTGCTGACCCTATTCCTGCTGGGGAGATATTGGCGGCTGCAATACCGACAGTATGTGATCCTATGGCTTGTGTAGAGCTAATCCCGGTAGGGGTAATATTAACGACACCAACCGTGAGAACATGTGTTCCTATTGACTGGACAGATGCAATGCCAGTAATCGAGATAGACAAACTACCAGAGCTGATGACATGACTTCCTATAGCCGCTACAGTGGATATCCCGGTTGGGGTTATGGTAGCCAGATGAGTAAGTACATGAGTCCCTATGCCCTGTACTGAGGAGATCCCAGTCACCACAAGGTTATTTACGTTAAGGACCGTGTGCGATCCGATACCTACAACAGATGCAATCCCAGTTACAGTTATGCCCGGTGCAGCACCAGGTGTAACGACGTGCGATCCTATACTCTCTACAGAAGCAATGCCCGTGACTATTATCGACTCGACACCAGCACCAACATTATGTGATCCGATACTGAGCGCAGATGCGATTCCAGTAATTGTTATCGATATAGACCCACGGACAACATGCGCCCCTATTGCTTGAATCGAAGCAATACCCGTCGGGGTTATAGTCGCCTGATTGGTAAGAACATGAGTCCCTATACTTTGGATTGATGCAATACCTGTCGGTATAACGGTTGGCGCAACAGATGTAATGGTTGGGGCGCCAACAGACTCTACAGACCCTATACTCCGTCCCGCACCTTCAATTATTGTTGCTGGCCCACCGGCAGCAAGCTCGGCCATTAATGTAATAGCGTATCCATTTGGCCCACCAGTGAAAGAAAATGTAGCTTCTGCGTTAACAGTTTCGTCAGCTACATCTAGTCTGTCTGCCATCGAGGACAAGAGGGCATTGACTCCACTTAGTGTACCAAATACCTCGCTCTGCTCGATCACCGGAACGGTACCACCCCACGTCGCATCATTGGAAGCGTTACCCTCACTATTCATAGCTGTCGCTATTGTGGCGGAACTATTAATCGCAGCCAAAGATGGTGTCAGTGGGTTTGGTGGTGTATCATCAGCAGACGCAGCTGCAGTTTCCAAGATAGGAATCTTTTGTTCGACATTTGAGTATGACGAAACATGCATGCTACGTTTTGGAACAACATTCGATACAACGACATCAGTGCCTACTGCAGCAGCGATAGAGACCTCTCTTAGTCCATATGAGTCTATGCGGCTGAGGGCCCCGCCAGCAAGGAAAGTCTGCGTCCTACTACCTATTAAGAATAATGATTGATCTCCATATAGAACAGAGGGTTGGGGAGTGTCCACGTCTGTCCCCTCCTGACAAACAGAGACTGTCAAGAACCGAGACGACCCCGCCACAATAGGATATGAGATAGTGTCGGAGCTTCCGAACCCATCTGCAGCAGCTGCAGCATTATGTCTTAAGACCCTAACCCTTATGTCTGCAGAACCTACAGCTTCTACACTTGTTATGCCAGTAGGAGCTATAGTATTGCCGGCAGCTGGCGCTGTAACGGTATGTGAGCCGATACTCTCTACGGATGCGATGCCAGTTACTGTTATCCCTGGTGCAGCACCAGGACCGACGACATGAGTACCTATACTCTGTATAGAGGTAATACCTGTGGAGGTTATTGCTGGCGCAATACCTGGACTGACTGTGTGTGTACCTATGCTGACAGCAGACGTAATACCCGTGACTGTTATTGGCGCAGCACCCACAGAGATAGTATGACTACCGACGCCCTCTATACTAACAATCCCTATTATGGTAATTGCTGAGGCTGGTCTGATTGTAGGCGCGCCTATACCCTGAACTGAAGCGATGCCAGTAACTGTAATTGGCCAAACGCCGATATTAACCGTATGTGTGCCAATACTTACCACAGATGAGATACCTGTGACTGTTATAGCTGGTGCGACACCTGGTGAAACGGTGTGACTTCCAATACTTTCTACCCCGACAATCCCTGTTGAGGTAATCGCCGAGAGCGGTTTGACTACATGTGTACCAAACGCAAGTGCTTCTGCTATACCAGCAGGCGTGATAGCCGGCGCGGCACCAGGACTTAGAGTATGACTACCTATTACTTCAATTGATGCAATGCCAGTAGACGTAATAGTCGCGCCAGTTGGGCCACCAGCTATATCAACGCCAGTCTCGAACATGACATACATGAGGCCACGAGTGCCGTCCATGTCAATATTGCCAAGAGTAGCTCCTGTATTTGTGAATGTGGTCATCTCTGCAGTTAAGTCGTTAGCTGCGCCAAGGTCCCGGTTGTTATTGATATTCCAGAATGACGACGCAACCCAACCACCACACGTAACCTTAGAACGACCTTCCCAGTTATGTAGGTAGACTCCAGCTTCTTGGCCTGTGTTAGACCCATTACGAGGACTGGAGGAGAAGCAATAACCGGCAACCGCACGATTACCGGCACTATCTTGGACACCAAAGTTGGCTATGTCGCCACGAGAACAAATTCCTAAAACTGCCTGTGGCGCACCACCCAGGCTCTCACCCGTTGGCAAGTGTAATGGTAACGAGGCCAAAGCAACGTCTGCAAGTTGGTGTACGGTCTTAGCTCCATCAGTCGTCCATGTGGCTATCATTCCATTAATATCACCAGTTGTCAGTGTCCCAGCTAAACCAGTAAGCTGTAATTCTGTAGACGTTATGGTCCCAACCTTAACAGACTCATCACCAGTATATGGAAATCCAGATGCTGGGTTAGAGTTATTGTTTAAAACGACCAGTGCGTCTGGCGCGGACAGTCTATTAACTTCAGTGTCTGCCAGCGCGTCAGCCATACCCCACGACTGGCAGCTTTGTCCTATTGCTCCAGCTGCAGCCTCATTACTTCTTACTCCAAATCCATAACACATCCACCCATCAGGTACAAAAATTCCCGTGTCTGACCATGGGTTATTACCTGCGGACATGGCTGCCCATGCGTCTGCCTGGTATCCAAGACTTAATGTTTGCTCACTATTACTTGCAACATTAATTTTATTAACTGTGAAGTTGTCGGCTTTTATAGCTACTGCAACATACGTAGAGAGTCTTGTTCCAGTACCCATATTTATTGTGACTTTACCGGTACCAAACGAAACAAAGGAAGCACGTTCAGAGAATGTGGGCGTGGAGGAGGATACTCCTGCAAGTATTGTCCCGTCTTCTACTTGTACACTATCACTATCTGAATCATTTCCTCCATGCCTATCAGAACGAGCTATACAATATGTGTTCGTCCCATCAGTTATGCCCCATGAATCCATAACGCTGGTTTCTTCAGCTGGGTTTAAGCTTACTCCATTATCAAATCTATTATAGTAGAGCATGAGGCCATTGGGAACTATGCCTGCAGCGGTAGCGTCATCGAAAACAATATCGAAGTTTATCAGCTCCCCAGGCAAAGCGCCTGTTTTGACCTCAATATCAAAAGCCATTAGTCACCGCCACTCCAATTCAGTGAAGCCTTAACTTGCGCCCTACTTCTGGCTCCCTGTTGGGCATGTTGCATATTGTCGAATACATGTCTCGATGGGTAGCCCAGTCTCCCAGGATCTCCCACTGGTAATGGGTGGAACCCACATGGATGACCACCGCTAGTACCCCAAGCGATTACCTCGTCTATGATATGATTCCAACGTGTCTGCTCTGTACCAGTAAGGCCAAACATATTTCCACCCCTATTCCTGGCAGCTATTTTGCCTATCACACCGCGCTCAAGTTCGCTTAATATTGCCCAAACCGCATGGGCACCAAACTCTTTTGGGCGCAGGGACGGGTCTCCTGGGTCTTCTGTTTGAGTTAATCTTAAGAAAAAGCTCATATTATTCTCCTTTGTTAGTGCTATTATACATGATTTTTATCACATTATCGCCTGGGTCGTACGGTCCTGGATCTCACATATGAAGGTCTCTTCGTTGGGATCCCTATACTTACCTTCGACGTTTGGAACTGTTGTCTTGTTATTATTGCTGCCCCAAATGAGATTGCAGATTCTATCCCTGTTGCGGTTATAGAGATAAGGTCGACCTGTATGTGAGGATTACCTACAGCACTTACCGACGCAATACCAGACAATGTTACAGAACCAACTATACTTAGGGTTGGAGACCCCGTTGACTCTTGTGTCGATATACCGGTTACTGTTATGACTCCCGATCTGCTTACGACTAGAGTGCCGATACTCTCTACCGAAGACAATCCTGTAGGTGAGATAGACACTCCTCCAACAGATAAGGTCGGTTGAGGTATAGAGGATATGCCGGCTATACCAGTATTTGTTATGTCAAATGTGCTTGCTACTATTGGCGACGGTACAGACTCAACCCCTGATAGGCCTGTTGGCACTATACTCCCACTAGCCCCAACAACAGGGGCCGACACAGCCGCAAGACTCCCCAT
>Ga0114923_10002397_pt1 | contig 12729 bp, 15 predicted proteins | sample SumtaG_FD_89578 | JGI IMG/M metagenome (GOLD analysis project Ga0114923, IMG submission 89578) | Deep subsurface microbial communities from Indian Ocean to uncover new lineages of life (NeLLi) - Sumatra_00157 metaG | ecosystem: Environmental > Aquatic > Marine > Oceanic > Sediment | place: near... | reverse complement strand
TCACTATTTCTTAAACTGAGTAATTAAACAGTTAATGGGGGTGTATGATTCAGAACAGGAGGATCTTTTCCCGCATTGTACTTTAAAAACTCAATGTCAAATAATTTTTCTACCTCACTATTATATCTGCTTTTTGAGGTAGTTACCTGTTGTTTCTTAAAACTGATAGTAGGATTAAAGGTCTTCAAAGAAATAAAAAGAGGATAACCATTAATAGTTTTTAATGCATACAAATAATATTCGAATGGATTATTTTTATTGAGTACTTGAATAGTATTACCTAAATTAATATTAATTACACTAAGTGTACTTTCTTCTAGTTTATTTTCACTATCAACATCAATATTGTCTTCAATTTCGAATAGATCTAATTTTTTAATAATTTTTATTAAAATTTCAGAAGACTTCACAAGACTAACAAATCCAGAATTATTAAATCGTTCGAATATTCTTTTCTTAATTTGAAAATGAATAGTACTCATTTTAATTCCAAGCATATTACAAAGGGAATTAATTGTAACTTTTTCTTTAAAGCTACATAAAATGGAAATTGAGGCAACTACACCAGCAATTACATTATCCGAAGTATTTTTAATATTTTCCCAAAGTTTGTATAGAATCTTCTTTGACTGATAGTAGAAAACCATTCCCAGTTGAAAATTTTCAGAAATCTCAAGTACTCGTTGTAGAATATATTCCTTACGATTTCTCTCTTTATATTGTGGGTAAAAGTTCAATATTTGAAGTTTAAACGCACTAAAATCTTTTTTTGATATCTTTGAGATCTCTAAAAGTTCAGATTCTTTGATTGAAATGTTATGATACTTAAGACTAAAATAAATAGAGATAGGGACTAATTTTTCAAAACTTCTAAATTTCGTTCCTGGTTTTATTTTTTTATACATTTGCCTAAAATTATCTAAAACAATCCGTTTGAAAGAGCTTGGCAAATGTAAATAATTGAAAATTCTGGATATTTCAATTCTTGCCTTTTCTATTGTGAGTTCTTTGTTATTTTTTATTAATTGAAGCTTATTTAGCTTTTCCAATTTAGCAGAATATGCATTTTGAAATCTTTCACCGACGGAGCCTATTTTAGTAGTTCCTAAAACAGCATATTGTACAATATCGTTATTGTATGGGCGATTATATACCATTTTTTGTATCTCTAATACAAGTCCACATGTTCTACAAGTATATCCTTCTAATGTTTCAATTATGTCTGCAGAATTACAAGCATCACAAGTTAGCTCTGTGGAGTATTGGGATGCTAATGTTGGATTCAAGTAAGTTCCATCATTTTTAATAGAGATTCTATTCATTTTTTATCATATCGTATAATTTAAATCTTTTTCAATTACTTTTTCACTTTTTCTTAAGAAATATAAGTGACCCATAGGGCTTTTTAAATGTAATTGTTTTACAAAAAGAATTTTTAATTATATTTAGAAAATTGAGTACATGCAAATATTGTAAAGTACTACGATTCAAAATATATGTTTTATAAATTTAAGTGCTGAAATCTTAATTTTGGATTAATAATTAAAAATGAAGATTTTAAATTTTTCGACATATTTGCAGTTTTTCCTTTTTATTGATCACTCAAAAATAATTACTTTTTAGAAAATTGAGGAGATTTCATTTGTTTAAAAATTTGATATATTTTTATCTTCGGGGATAAATTTCTATTGTTAATTATAAATTTTGGCTATACAAATCAAACATAAATTTCAATTTTTTTTTTGTGTGTTCCTTTTTTTTTAATTTTTTCTTTTATATAGTTCGACCAGAATTTTATTTTAAAACCATTCAAAAAAAAATGTCAGATCTTAGTCAAGTAAAGGGGATTAATGCAAGGCAGATAAAGTTGCTTCAAGAAAATGGTGTTAGTACCGCAGAAGCGTTAGCTATGTCTACTTTAAATATAGTAGCTGATGTAGATGGACTTGGTGACAAAACAGCGAAAAAGCTAATTTGGAATGCAAGAAATGCGTTAGGTATGACAGATTTCATTACTGCAGCAGACATAGATGAAAATGTGGAATTTATCACTACTGGATCTTCCGAATTAAACAGAATTTTAGGTGGAGGATTCCAAACAGGAAAGTTAACGGAAGTTTATGGTCCATTTAAATCAGGGAAAACTAATCTAGCACATACTCTTGCGGTAACAATACAATTACCGAAATCAAGAGGAGGTCTTGAAAGTCCAGTAGCCTATATTGATACAGAAAATACCTTTTCAAAAGAAAAAATAAAACGCATAGCGAGACGTTTTGACTTTAAACCTGAAGAAATATTATCTCACATATATCATGCTAGGATTTACAGTTCTGATCATCAATCACAAATGATCTCTAAAGCAGAAACATTATGCAAAACTCGTGGAGTCCGTTTAATTGTAGTAGATAGTTTGATGGCCCTTATGCGAGCCGAATATGTGGGAATAGGAATGCTTGCGAAACGACAAGGAGTATTAAATAATATGTTACATGGTTTGTCTCGTATAGCCGAAACCTATAATTGTGCAGTACTACTCACGAATCAAGTAGCTACGAAAATGATGGGAATGTTTTCCGGAAATGATGCTATTGGAGGGAATATAATAGCCCATGGTTGTCATTTTAGAGTGATGTTCAAGACAAAAGGATTCTCTTCTAACAACTCTCTAAAACGTAGAGCTGTAATTGTAGATGCTCCTGATTTACCTCCAGAAGAATGCGAGTTTTATATTACTAGTGTTGGAATTTCAGACACTGATAAGGTTGATTTCCCTTCAAATGAAGACATAGAATTAGATATAGAAATAGAGCATTTGTATGAAGAAAATTCAATCGAAGACTCCACCAGTTTCTCTTTAACTAATGTAAAAGGAATCGGGCAAGGTACCGCCGACAACCTGAATGAAAATGGAATAACAACTATAGAAGATTTATTATTAGCGAAACCTGAATCCTTATCCGAAAAAATTAGTGGGATATCTTCAAAAAAAGTAATAGATTGGCAAACTTCAGCTAAAGCCTTGTTAAAAGCTTAAAAATTTTTTTTTTTATAATCTTATCTTTTTCTTTTTAAAGAGCTACATTATTAAACTCTACAAATTTAAAGTTTATTTATTTCAGATTTTTTAAATAATGTAATGACTACTTTGTAAAGAAGTTTATATATCCAGTTATTCTATTAAATATTATAAAGACAAAATTATTAACCATCATTAAACCAAAAATGACCTATCATTGTCCTCGATGTAAAAATGAGAAAATCATAGATTATGAGACTACTTTCGACTGTCCTATTTGTAATCTTGAATTTGAAAAGAAGGATTTTGAGCTTTATGATGAGGAGAATATTTTCTCGGTAAATGAGAAATCAGCAGTCATAGGTTCCTTTAAAACTAATTCTAATAAAAAATAATAATAAATCTGAAGATTACTAGGGTTTCAAGATTTTTATTTAAATACATCCAACTATACTAAAATACAAGAAATCATTTTATGGATGTTAAAATGACTCAAGCAATAAAAAAAAGAGCGAGCGAAATTAAAGAAATTATCGGAAGTTATGATAGTAAGCTTGAAAATTTCAATGACCGACACAGAAACGATAAATTGAATACTATCATTTTAAATTATTTATTTCGTAATATTTCTTTCATTAATAATAATAATAGACTAATTCAAAATTATAATCCCTCAGATTATCTAAAAATCTCTTCAAAGACCCATGTTTCAACGTTGATAATAAAAGAAACAATAGAGAATTTTTTGATTGATTTAAAGAATTTTAAGAGATTTCTAAAAAATTGTAAAATCCAACATGATCCGAAAAATCTAAACCGAAAGATAAGAATCTATTTGCATAAAATTCATCGTATTGCCCCTATATTTAATTATAATAGAGCTAGGAAAAACCTAGAGATTCTACAATCATTTTTAGCAAAGAAAAACTTTTGGCCAACTATGAGCACTCAAATAGCGATAGTGATTTATATTACTGATAAAAATGATGAAAGTTATCCTGAAAATGAAAAGATTCTCCAAAAAAATATAAGAACGTTGTGTAATAGCTCCGCCTATGCATTTCATAGAACCCGTAATATCTTAAACATAGCTTGATTATATTTTTTCTTAAAATTTTTGACAGTAGAAAATTCCCCTGGCACTTTTTTCTTTAAAAATAAAGATTAATTGTAGAACAGTAGTAGATGAAATTCTTTTAAAAAATAATTATTAATTTAAGAAGTAAGAGTTCCTTGATAAAACAATTATATCAATCTCTATTAGAAGCCGGATTTAGTGAAAAAGAAATCGTTGATAAACTGAAAAAAAAGAACGATGAGTATCAAGGATTTATGTCAAAAGAAGCTATTTTAGTATTAATCGCAAAGGAATCTGGTCTTAATGTTAAGTTATCAGATACAGACATAGATATTTATGGTATTAGTGACGATGAAGTTGATTATGATGAATTTAAGATAGCTATATCGAATATTACCGAGGAAACGAGTAATATCGTCATTTTAGGTAGAATTGGTAAGATTTTTAATATATCTGAATTTCATAGAAAAGACGGTACAAGGGGAAATGTAGGTTCTTTTATAATTTATGACAATTCAGGTGGTATAAAAGTCGTCTTGTGGGGAGAACATGTGAAAATTATGAATGAGACGTATTTTCAAACAAATGAACTTATAAGATTAATAGGAGGTTATTCTAAAATAGGTTTAAGAAATAAATTAGAAGTCCATCTAGGTAAAAATAGTAAAATACTACTTTCTACGGAAGAAATAGACCAAAAGCAAGTTCTTGTAAAAGAAAAATCATCAGAGATTTCAAAAGCAGAAAAAATAGTGATTAAAGATCTTAATAATGAAGATATTAGAGATACTTTTGTTGCTCAGGTAACAGGAACTGTAGATAAACTTGAATTCAAGGAACAAGAGAAAAAAGGAGGGGATATAAGATTTTTACTAAAATTCGTCTTATATGATAATATATCATCAATAGGTGTAGTAGTATGGGGTTTGAAGGCAATTAAATTGTTAAAATTAATTAATGAAGGAGACTCTATTATTTTGTCTAATTTTCTAGTTAAATATAATACTTATTCTAAAGTTAATGAGATTCATCTTTTGAAAAATTCCAAACTGATATGCATATAGAGTTCGATTTTTTTCTTTATATGCAATCATCTTATTTCTTTTCTAAAGAAAAATTAAGAGGGAATTTAGAAAATGACGATTAATAAAATACCAAAAGTGTTATACCAAAACAAAATATCAGGAGTTCTCGATGAAATTAGAGATAACTATGGTAAGCTTACTCGGAAAGGATATGTTTATGGCCTTATTGCAATTGATCAAGACGCAAAAATAATCGCGATTGATTCTAGATTTGACCGTCAATTAAATTATTGGGATTTAAGTTCAATTGGCGCAGCGCTTTATGGAGTCTCTCGACAAGGTCAAGATTTTTTTGATGCTAAATATTTGGAACGAGCCTCGATCATATACAATGATTTGCAACTTTTTGTAAAATCTATTGGTCAGGTAAATATTCAAAAAAAAGGGAAAAGGGAAATACTTATCGTACTTCTAGCCGATAAAGAAGTAAATATTGGAGTAATCATACTTCAAATGAGTCGTTTTGGACTAAAAATCAAGAATGAAATAGAATTGAGTGGTGAAATAAAAAAGACTTTAAAAATGAATGAGAAAGAGTTGAAAGAACATATCAAAAAGCTCAAACAGCAGATTTTTGGTGATAAAATAGGTACGATTTCTTAATGGAGGGTGATTAATCAATGATTAATTCAAAGAATCCAACTAAAGACACTGAGAAGATCAATTTTGAAAATAGTGATGGAATAATCCAATTCAAGATTGTTTATTGGGGCCCTGGAGAATCTGGTAAGACAACAAATTTCATACACCTACGAGAAAAATTTAATTCCATAAAAATTTCTAACGGTTTTTCTATAGAAACAAGTGATGGTAGGACGTTATGGCAAGATGCGCTTTTTATCTCTTTTAAATTTGATTTAGAAGGAGTGAATTATGATATTATTACCCAAATAGTTACTTGTACAGGACAAGAAAGATTCTTATCTACTCGTGAATATGTTCTCGATGGAGCTGATGGAATTGTGTTTGTTGGTGATTCTGATCCAAACTTAGTTGAACAAAATAAGAGAAGTTTTAGGGAATTAATTGGGTTTGTGAACGCAAAAAAGATCCCATATGTTGTTCAGTTAAATAAACGAGATTTGGATGATGCAATTCCAATAAATAGTTTTAAAAAAAGTTTAGGATTACCTTCGGACGAAGTTTACTCAGATGGAACATACGTAACATATCCAACTATTGCGTTAGAAGGAAAAAATATTGTGAAATGTTTTCAAGACTTATTAATGTTGGTTATTTACGATTATTTCAGTTCTTAAGGCCTATCTATAATATTAATTATAGCCCCAGTGAAGTTTATGGATACAGAATTTGATTTTATTAAACCAGAGTTCTTGAATATCTTGTTTTTTCAACAAAAAAACTTGATAATTTTTCCCTATGTAGATTTAAAGCATTTGAAGAGTCTTGAGACCTTTACTATAGGGCATAGTATTGTTGACTTAGAATCTACAGCTCTATATAATATTAAAGAAATTATCTTTGAAGCAAATAATTCCTATTCTCAAAATCCGACTCTTTTTTTTATATATAATTTGGATAATCAAAAGGTTGTGGATATTTTAAGTATTGAGGGAATTCGTTATGTTCTCAACACAAATGATGATGTGAGTAAATTAGTTGATGACGGGGATTTTATCTTTTACAATAAAAAAACACAGAGATTTATCAACTATGATAAGAATAATCATGATTTGGAATTCGAGAAGTATTTGTTTTCAACATCAGAAAATATGTTTGAATTACAAGAAAAAGTTCAACAAATCAAAATAATTGGTTTGAAAATCTTCTCTGAAATTAATAATAGTAATAATACAGATAATATTCCAAAGATTTTAGAGGTTTATCCTCCCAAATTTTGGAATAAAATATTAAATTTTGTAAAATTGTATTACAAAATCGAAATCCCTGAAATTGATTATAAAAGCTATAAAAAATCAAAATCTATAGAAGGAGAAACTCATAATAATGAATTTTATAATGAATATGAGTTCATAATTTCAACAAACAAGATTATAGCGCGAGAATTTATTCAGCTACTTCACGAGTATCGCAGTAAAAAAGTGAATCCTAGTAATCTTAGGTTAGATCAGTTGTATAATCCCCAAAAACTTTATAATTATTTACGAATCCATCACTGGAAAAAGGGAATTGCTGTAGATTTCTTGAAAAGTTGGTATCAAATGCTGAAAAATGAAGAGGAGATAACTGACTTTGAATGTATTCTTAAACATTTAAATGTTCCAAATGATATTACTTTAAATATTAGAGGAAATAACCAACTCCCGAAAAAGGGAAATAAAACTTTAATAATTAAAGATAATATAGTTGAAATTGAAAAACCACCTTCAGTAAGGGATTTTTCGGAATTTAAAAAATGGATTTTAAATAGATTAAATAGTATAGAAAAAATCTTAGATAATTAATTCTACTTTAATACCCTTCAAACTTCTATTTTATTTTTTTCTAAAATCCAACTATTTATAATGAATTCTTGATCTGAGCTTGAATCCGATAAAAATTTAGAATGTATTATCGATTTTGGAATCCAAACTTCCTGGTCGTTATTAAAAACAATTAGTAACGCCTTTTCTGTTTCCGCTTTAATAGAACCTTTAATACTAATCTTTTCTTTATCTATTTTGGTCTCTTGAGACAATTCATTGCTTATCTTCACATTAGAACTAATATTTTTCATGTGATCTGTCATCTCTCTATTCGATTCACGGATTTCATTGTTCTTATTTTTTGCTACATTTAAGATTGTCGCATATTCAATTTTTTCATTAATCAAGTGTTTTAGCAACAATTTGAATATCTCTACTTGAGCAAAACCAAGCATTTTTGAATAACTCCCTATGTTAATCCACAATTTTTTTTTTTGACTATCTTCCCAACTAAATGAAATCTGAGTTTTTTTATCTTTATATGCATGATAACTGCTCCAAGAATCGCTCTTTCTTTTTAAAACATATAGAATGCACACCATTTCATCTAAAGAAATTTTTATTGTTTTTCCTTCTCCAAGAGATGGTTTTTCCCAACTACTGTCAGGTTTCTTTTTGATACACTTAAAAAAAATAAAGGGATCACTTTTTGAAGAACTCTGGATGGTTAATCCAACAGCCTGTCCAAAAAAACTTTGACTATGTTTATCTGTCAATTTTATCACGTTTATTAGTTTTTTACTATTTTTAAAAAAGTACAGATTGTTGATTTACAAATAATTTCAAACTTTATAAAGAAAAATTTCATTATAATTCAAAATTGAGAGCTTTTCTTGAATTACCCTTTTTGATTGGAGAAATCATTAAAATAAAGAAAAAATACCTAATTTAAAAATAATTGAGATTTATTATAAATAGATTTATAATTGTAAATATCAGAAATTTAATCCATTTCATAACTAAAGAAGGTGAAAAATAATTAGTATCGATTGGAAGAAATTAGAAGAAAAGCCTGAAGCAAAAGTAAAAATTATAGGTACAGAAATATTAAACCTTAAGAAACAAAATGAAAGAATTAAAGTTCAGTTAAACAGAAACTTAAAAAAACTTGATAAAACAAACAAAGATTTAAAGGAAACAAAGGCAAAACTATCAGTAGCCGAAAATAAATTGACTGAAGCGAATGAAAATTTATCTACTACAGCTAACTCCTTGGAAGATCTTAAAAAGAATAAGTTAGAACTTGAAGAAAAGCTAACTGAATCTAAAGCTAAAAGTTCTAATTTAGAAATTAACTTAGAGAATGCAGAAAACAAAATAAATGAGTTAGAAAATAATATAAAAACCACCTCAGAAAAAACTGCTAATATAGAACAAATAATATCTGATAAAAATAAAGAAATTGAAACTACTAAAAGTGAGTTAGCGCAGAAAAATAAAGATATTGAAGATCTTAAATCTAATATTGATCAATATAAAAGTGAGATAGATAATTTAAAATCTGATTCAGAAAAAAGGAATAAGGAATCTGAAGCAATTATAAATGATTTAAACCTGAAAAACAAGGAAATTAAAGCAATCAAAATAGTATTAGAACAGAAAAATAGTGATTTAGAAGATTGTATATTAGAAAAAGACAAGGAAATTGGAGAAATTAATAGAGTGATGGAAGAAAAAACAATCATCTTTGATGATATGACTGAAGAACTTAATGATTGTAAATTACACTTAAGTATAGCTAGAAAAGCTACTGATGTAATCGATGAAATTAAACAATCGATGAAAGTTAAAGGTTTCATTTCTGATAAAGAGTTTTTAAAGTTAGTAGAATGAGAAAAAAAAAGTTTTTCAATAATTAATGATTAAGAAGTTATTATTCTGGCATTTTAAGTCCCACTAAAGGTAAAGCTTCTACTCCATTATTTTATGTATTCTAATGCATCATTGGGACATACCGTTATGCAACGCCCACATAGGTAGCACTCTGCTGAACCAACCTTTCCAAGCTTAGACTTGAGCTCTGAGGCTGCACCTGTTGGACATGCTTTTTCACAAAGTTCACATTCTGTGCATTTGTCAGTCCTCTGTAATCGATAAACTGAAAATGAGGATACAATATCAAACATACAACCTGCGGGACAGACAAAACGGCAAAATGGGCGATAAATAATGAAACTGGCAATAAAAAATGCAATAAATACAACTACAGTTACCATCGCCGCCCCAACTATAAAAATTCCAAAGAAATTAAATGGATTTAAAGGTCCAAACAAAGCTATAGAAGGGACAATAATTAATGCTAGAAGTACCATAGTTATAAAAAGAATTGCTCGAACCAGTTTTGCCGTCTTTACCATTATCGGGGAATTATTTTGTAGAAAGGGCCCTGAAACGTTTGATTTCTTCGATTTTATCACTTTTGAAGCGATTTCCTGTAATGCTCCATATGGACATCCAAAGCCACAGAAAGCACGACCAAACAGGATATTCATAGCAATAAATATCCCTAGTCCAAGATAGGCAAAAATGAAGCCAGGATTAATAAAAATTACTTGCCAGGCATTAATCGGTTCAGAAGCATAAAAAACAATAAAACCTGTAATCACAAAAGCGCCGATTGATAAAATTAGTAAATTCCTTCTAATATCTTTTTTACGACGAAATATTATGATACCTATTAAGATGAATCCAAACCAGATAATAAATTTTAGTAAACCTGCAGGATTCGGTGTCATCTGTTGGTATATCATTTCATTCCTCATTTATTTCGGTATTGGTATATCTATTCATAACATCTATAGTAAAAAATTCAATATAAAATTAATCCAGTTTGTTATTCTTCTTTATAAAGCTCAAGATTTTTAAAAATCTCTCGAATGGGTTGGTCACCATGACATTTAATGACTTGATTTAGTGAACAGTCTCCCGGATTCTCGACTTTAGCATGATCACATTCACTTTGGGCACAATTACAACCTTCTGATTTCTTTTTTTCCATTTTTTGATACCTCTTTTTCTTATTATTTTTTATATTTTTTTTTGAAAATTTTTATTCAATTATTTAGATTTTTATAGTTACAACTTTCTAAACCATCAGTTTCATTAGTTTAGCAATTGATTAAACTAAACAATTGATTTAATTAAATGAACAATTCAATTATATTTAAATATTTCCTTTTTCTTATTATATTAAAGGATAATTGAAAAATAGGAAAAATGACGAAAGAATTAAAACTAAATGAGGTCTTACCTTATTTTAAAGCCTTACATTGTGGTATAAGATGGGACATTATTGAGATTTTAAAGGATGGTCCATTGAGCTCTGATGAAATTTATCGAACTTTAACAGAGGAGGGAACTATAAGTAAGGAAAATAACCACGAATGCGAGGGTAAATGTCATGCCGGAGCACCATTTCAAGGAAAAAAATCCACTATATATTATCATTTGAGAGAACTAGAAGACGTAGAGATAATTAAAGTGGATCAATTAAGACCTAGCAAACAAAAAAAAGCACCTGAAAAAATCTGGAAATTAAATATTGATAAATTAATTATAAATTTGAGAGAGAAGTAAAAATAAAAAAATTCCCGATCTTGTGGCCGGAAATCTCTTTTTAGAAAGTTTTTTAGTTTTTTATTCTTCTTTTTTCAAACGTATTATCATCATATATACATGGATATTACTCAGATATATATGAAGATATATATGTTTGGTACATAAGTAATTAGGAAAAAATATAATCAATATTTCAGACCATGATGAGTTCACAGATAGGAGAAAATGAATTAACTCTCAATCTTAAAAGCTTATTTTATAAAGATGAAGTTAATATTGAAATCAAGAATGATTTTGAGATTGTTAGCGAAGGAGAAACAAATGATAATTTAATAATACTTAATGAAATAAAAGCAATCCTGCAAAATTGTTCTAACTTAACTGATAAAGAAAAACTGGAATATTGTAATAGTCAACGGTTTTTCATGAAGCTGTATTTAAAAGAAATAAATAATAGAAAATAAGGAAAATACATGGAGCATAACAATTTCTTTAATTTTGAAGAGTTTAAAACAGGTCAAGAGAAGTTTTCTGAAGTAGGTCCAGTATATGATGAACTTGAAACTAAATCTTTAAATATAGACAATATTCAAGAAGCAATTAAAATAACCAATGAATTTATCTACGATCTAAAACAAAAAATTAAAGATCTAAAAGAGAAAGATAGGAAATTCATTGATGATTCAAAGGACGTAATTGATATCTATAATTTAATGATTCTAAAACAAAAGTTACAAGAAAATTTAAGAAAGATTCATAACATGTTTAGTGAGAAAAAAGAAGATTTGAGTTATATCCAAAAAAAAATTGCTATTTCTCAAAATTTTCCAAATATAATCTCAATTGAGAAATCTAAATTGTCAATCTTACGATTAGAATTGACTCATTTAATACGAGAAGAGAATTCCTATAAAGAAAAAATCATGAATATTGATACTGAAATTGCTTTAAATTATAGAAAAAACAATTTAGGAAAAAATAAGGGTCTTAAAATAAAACAAGAATTAGTGTTATTACGAGAAAATCTGTTGAGGAAAGAAGAAACGATAAAAGCGCTTGAATATGAAAAAGTAAATTTCAATATGAAGATGTAGAAAAAAAAAAAATTCTGTTTATCATAATTAGGAAAGCTTAATTAATAATCCTCATGTAGGTCGCTAAAAATAATATCTTTTTACTTCTTGAATAACCAAATTAATCAAATCTTTAGTATTTCTTACGGGATAGAAAGTAACCTTATCAAGTAAGCCTTTGAATCTAGCGCTAGGGATAGATGATGCCCCGATAAAAAACCCTACCATTTTATGACCTCTATTAGCTAAATTCATCATTATTTTTTTAGCTTGTCCCCAATTATAAATTCCAAAATCAGTGATTACAAAAATTAGCACATTTCTATCTGCTTTATCACATTGAGCGGCAATAGTTTTTGTTGGTAAAATTGTTCCAGAGCCTTGATACTTTAACAGTACGTTTTCTGCTTTATTATAATCTGATGTCCATGGACAAATAATCTCGCGACCTGAAAAATTTATTACACTA
>Ga0114923_10002396_pt1 | contig 12735 bp, 11 predicted proteins | sample SumtaG_FD_89578 | JGI IMG/M metagenome (GOLD analysis project Ga0114923, IMG submission 89578) | Deep subsurface microbial communities from Indian Ocean to uncover new lineages of life (NeLLi) - Sumatra_00157 metaG | ecosystem: Environmental > Aquatic > Marine > Oceanic > Sediment | place: near... | reverse complement strand
GAGGAACCACCACTTCAATATCGAGCCCTGGTATGCGAAATAGTTCTCTGGTCAAGTAGACGCCCACACTTGCTACTCCTCCCGAAATACGTATGGGGTCAAGTGGAAAAAGTGTTACCATCACAACTTTCATTTATCACGTCTTTCCTGAAGCACGGATTCCCCACAAAAAAGGCGATGCTGCTACCAAGGGAGTAAGCCGAACTGAGTGTATTGAATTTAAATACATTCGTATGATACGCCTCGTTCGTGTCCAGCCTGTATAGGAGCTTTTTCCGTTTTTGGTACGGATTCAAGTTCATTTATACGCAGCATTGCCAAGATTAGACCAACTGCCAAACCGTAATATTTCCTGTAATAATCAGTCTGAGTCATCCCAGCCAAAATAATAAAGCACCAAATCATCAGGCACAACATATTCGACCACAAATGATCAACCCTCAATATCCTGCGAAACAGGCACAAATGAAGCCCAAAAAAAGCTGTCAGACCAATTATACCCAAGTCACCCATAATCTCAATCCAGTCATTGTGGGCAACATTACCCACCCCTTCTATCCACCGCGCCTGATTCAATCCTTTGCCGAGCCCGCCGGAGCTCAAAAACGCTTGTATATAACCCTTCCATAGGTAAATCCTACCTCCGGTTCGTACACCTACTTCAAAGATACTTTTAAACCTTTCCTGAATTCCCGGGCCCATAATACCAAACCTGCCTACTACCAACACTGTTACTCCTATGAGTACCCCGAACACAATCGTCAACAAAGCACGCTTGCTTAATCCCCCACCTCTTAGCAATATCACACTACCTATCAATGCGGCAGGTGTAGCAATATAGACAGCTCGCCCTTTCCCGAGAATTATTCCAATCGATAAGAATACTATAATGAATACAAATAGCACCTTCTTAATAATCCCCCTTAAAGTGATAATAAGAAAAATACTGGCAAAAATAGCCAATGCATAATATCTGGGTGCTATATTTGCTTCGGCGGTGATCTCAGCACCGACAAGTGCCCTAAGTTCGGCCCGTTCATAGGGCATCTCCGTAACCCCGTAAATATCGCCACGGCTTATAAAAACAGCGTTGCTTAACACGCACCCCAGGATTAGGAAAAGCAGGCCCATTCGCAAAGCGTCTCGGCTCTCTAAATGAATACAAATCAACAATGCCATACCCCAAATTAATGTTATTGTTTGCATATAAATTAGCCACGCAAACTTGTACCTCGCCCAAAAACCACTTATCCCCCCCCACAAAAGTAAAAGCACCACCCATTTGGTAACAGGGTCCCACTTACCTGAACTTACTGCTCGCAGGAGCTTTGGAATTGAAACCACAAACACCCATATGGCAATCAGTTTCACCGTCGTTGTTACACCTGGAATGGCAGCCACCATCCAATCAACAGGAAGTGTGAACAAAAGAATATATACTGCCACCCGCGGGTTGATAGAACCGTGAATAAGTGCTACCGTACCCACTACCATTGCGCCGCTTACTGGCTGGCCGAGCCACACTAAAAATGCTGCTGCTAAAATCGTTACCGCCCATATACCAGCAGGAATTAGAATTTTACTATGCTCGCTGCTGACTTGCTCATAACTCCAGTCAGGATTCAGATACTCGGCATAATCCCCAAAATCGTCTTGAACTTCTTCTATGTACTGGTCTTTCATAAGCTCACAACCATATAGCTTGCGTCAGTAGCCATCGCTCCTGTTTTTAATTAATCAGTCACTCCGTTACTTACCTTATTAAAAGTCACGCCTTTGCAAATTGGCTCTTCGTTGTTGTGTGCTTAGTTTGCATTACTACCCTTTCCTGCCACAACCATAAAATAGCCCTTTAGGCCGATAAGCCCTCCATCGAAAATATATCCATGCCTGAAGAGCAATAAAGGCGACATTCTTGGGCCACGGATGGCGAAATGCTTGTTGCCAAACCAACCTTTTCTGAAGCTGGTACATCGGATACATAAAATGCCTGAACTTACTCACAGATAGATCATGAGCATTGCTTGATGCGTAACCATCCAAAAATTTGTCAACCATTCTACACGCGTTCCATCGCGTGATATTCTTGGCTGGCATACAGTAAAATAAATAATATGCAAACCAGATTATATCAAAATATCTCACTCCAAATGTCACCCTTCTTCCAAGCAGTGGTGCTGCAGACCAGTCAAGTATTACAAGCCGGTTAGCCGATTTGTCAAAACACACATTCTCGCCCGTGAAATCGCCGTGAATGAAAACATTGTCTGCATCATCCATCCACTCATCCGGAAGATTAATCTTCATATCAGCAGGCAAAACCAGCTTCTCATGAATAGCAACTAATGCCTGACCGGTCTTTTCCAGCAGTTCAAACAACCGTGGGTCTTTGCGAATTGCCAATTCAAACAATGTGATCAGGCCACTTAAGTGTTCAAATTCAATTATCCCGGCCTCAGCGTCAAAGTTAACTACCTTAGGCACATAAAAGAGACCACATTCTTTACCAATCTCGGCCGCCTTCTGGGTCTTGGCTATTTCCACGGCTAGTAACGAGGGCTCTCCAGTTTTTCGAGCGATATTACCAACGAATTCCATCAATGCCTTCCTTTAATAGGCTCATCACTGTTTTGGCTTGTGTGTCGACGGCACACAGCAATAGGACTCTCGGAAAATGACGACAAGCATTTGAACTTGGTTGCTATCTCATCAATTCTGTGGTTCCATGAATCCGACAGAGAAGTTCTAGGAAGAGGCAAAAAACCTACGGGGTAGATCTCTACTATTTCTAATCCTGCATTTTCTACCAATTCTCTCATCTCTCGCATTGTCATAAAGTTCGCCCCCTCTCCCCTCATCCGGTTATAGATGGATAATCCCCAAACCAGTGGTGATGTTTTGTTGCGATGATTATTGAAAACGAAATAGCCATCTTCGGCTAACAGATGTACAAGGATCTTCAAGACTGACTTCTTGAGCTCATCTTCTGCATTTAAAAAAAACCGAAAGGCTGTAATTAAATTAAACCTTCGATCTTGAAGGATATTGTCACATGTAATGTCTGCCTGAATTATCTCTGTACGTTTTAGTTTTTGTCGAGCCATATCAAGCATAGATGTAGATACATCGACACCGGTTGATGTCGTAACGCGGTTTTCCAGAAAAGCTGCTATTCGACCCGTGCCGCAGGCAAAATCCAGCAGATGTATATCTCTGTCCACAAAGTATTTTTTTATAATTCTCAAGATAATATTCTGCTCACGTGACCAAAGAAATTTACGCCAAGGCAGAGTGGCGAAGTCCTCGTCGTAGGTGCTTCCTTTATCAGGAGCTTTATGAGAATCTCTGTAAGTATATTGACTCATCAAGAGTTAATTATTTTTTCCCCCAGCCCGACATTATTCTTATCAACCCTTTTATCACAAGACAATCGCATTTATACTTTACTGGTGCTAAGCCTTTTGATAAGATAAACTTAAGTGTTAACGTACCAGTTTAAGACATGTAACAACTTGGAGAAACCTTCTTCGCTCATGTGATTCGAGGCTCAGGAACCAACTGCTTGTGAACGTTACTGCCATTGCAGCAATTACCACGGCAAAGATTTCAAGCCAAGAGTCGGGGGACGCCAGATACTTCCAAATACCAATCAAAGCTATGGTTGGCAAGCACCCCAGCAGCGCAGGCCACCATATGTGGAGGACGCTATCCCACGTAGATATCTCCATCTTCCAGTTAAAATATATCGGCAAAGCCAGCCCTGATATTAATCCCATCGGCAGAAGGTTCGCTATTGCTACACCAACCAACCCCTTATTGAACACAACTATGGAAATTATCGCTAAAGCGGCGCACAATAGTCCCATCACAACGGTAAGAAGGCCGAATATCCTGTGCTCACCTTTACCTACCAAAACAAGGAAATTGCTGTGTTGAGCAAGTCTCAAAAAATGTCCTATTGTCAGGATGGTAAGGATCAAATGCAATCCACCAAACTCCTTGCCAATCCAAACCGTTAAGGCCTCTCGCCCCATGATAATCAAAAATGAACACGCCGGTATCAGTAGGATAAGACTGTACTTCTGGCTTAAAAATGCTATTTCTCGAATTCTTGTTTCATCATCCCGCGCATCAAGATCGCTAACGGCGGGCTTGATAGCGGCACTAAAGGCCTGCAAAAGCGTGGATAACATCAAAAGAGCTGCTGTTGAAACAGAAAATCTCGTGATATCTTCGGCAGTAAGAAAGACTCCTATAATAATATCACTGGCTTTATAAATAATTGTTGCTCCCATCAAATAAAGAAATGTGTTAACGCCGTAAGCGATCATCTCTCCAAGCAAGCGGAAATTCACAGCTTTTATGGATAGCATTTTCTCTTTGAGCAGTATTTTCGAATATATTAACAGGGAAATCCTGGTGCTAATTTCGCACAACCCATACATCAGACCGACAGTCAGAACTCCAAAGCCCATAGATAGCAGTATTACAAGCGCTAGTGTTCTTGCAATTACAGGAATGATTCTTGTTAAGCTATGTATATCATATCTTTGCAGTCCACTTATGACCGCAGAATACGGCTGTAGAGGCATTATGCAGGCAAAACACAATCCCACTACTAATACCAACATCCGGGTTGTACCAACCAAATCAGCCGGGATCGAATTTGAAAACCAAACACTGACGCTTTGATATAGAACCATTACAAAAACTAACAGCACAAGTCCTATGACAGAAAAGAAAAATGTGGCTGTGCTCACTGTTTCTCTTACACCCTCAGTGTTCGATTTGGCTAAAAATACAGGAACGTATCGGTTTATGGCACTCGATAAACCCATTTGTAACATCATTGCGTAGGCGAACACCGAGCCAATCAAAATCCATATGCCATATATTTCTTTTCCAAGGGACCTTATTAAGAATGGCACCATGAAAAGAGCAATAGCCGCGCCGATAACGTAAGCGGAGACATTGAATATTGTGTTATGGATTAATCTTTTTGACGTTGTTATGGTCTTATTATTCATTTATATATTGTCTGCAACTGCTTTAACAATGTCCTGGTATTCATGTTAACAACTGCCATAGCAGGCAGCTTCTAAAAATTTAACCGTCGTCTCTGAGAAAACGAGCCGAGACGGCCTGTTAGTTCTGCTTGGACGGCGTTGCTCCATTTTGGTAGTGCCGTTTGCACATTTTCTGTGGCATCTTGTGAATTATGTCCCAATGCGATTAGGAGGCCTGAGCCTTCTCCATCAGCTTCAGACATTTACTAATTGATTCCGATAGGTTAGTTTTCCCAAAAAAGACATTGCCCAAAAAACAGCTCGATTCATTTACCGGCATTTTGAGTTCGATTAGCTCACCGTGAGCGACACCGTAGGCATGGTTAAACCCAAATTCCTGCATTTTTTTATATATCGGTTCGTACCCGAGTCTCCTGCATTAATTATCCTGTGATTAACATGAGCTCAGTTCTTTTTTATGCGCTCTGATAATGTCATCTTTAACTTCAAACACCCAATCAGGGTGACTTTTTAGAATTAAATCTTTCACCTTTTCGATGGTTGGATAGCCATTTTGGTCCACGAACTTGCGCGCATCGTCTATGAGGATAACATAATCTTCGATGGGCTGATCCAGAATACATCTCAATTCCTTCCTGATAGGACTATCTAAGTTGCCTTTTGCTGTAATCCCACCTGAATAATGAGCGTCAAGCCAAAACAAGCACGGCTGTTTGATATTGGTCAGGATGATTGGTAACACCTCAGCACTGTTACCTTGAATTATTTGAATATGGGCAAGCCTGCTAAACTTCTTTTTTGCTCGTTCACAAAGGGTCTTCTCAAATTCTATTGAGACGATTTTGCTAAATGTGTTTTTGCATGCATGTACCATATCACCTAAATAAGTTCCTGTTTCAACCAAAGTGTGAATAGAAAATTTTTTTGCGTACTCCTTAACGATTCTTTGTTTCATCAAACTCGGTAGTAGAATAGGCTTACCATTTTTCTGCCAAGACCACAATTCTATTTTCCACTTGATTGGCCTAATTACATCGTAAAGCAATGTGGATTTGATCATATTTTTGATTGTGCGGGACATCATATCAATCTCCCAGTGCTTCTCTAAATGAAAATTTATTTGCCCATGCTCTATTCAAGCAAGTTATACAAACCCTTCTACAAAATGCGTCTCACTAATGATGAAGTAAAACTGTAAGTAATACCCAGTCTTTCATTTTTTTTATTCATAGTTATATCTGCCTCTGAGTACAAAACCTTTGATTCTCCTTCTGTATTTTGCAGGGCAAAGACTCAGTATGCGTGCCCGAAACACCTTAAAACTTAAAACGATTGTCTCGCCAAGCGTCATGATCTTCCTTGAAGTTAAATCAATCTCAATCCCAAGTGATTTCAACTTTTTAGCCGCTCCTCTACGCCATTTGCCCTTTATCACTCCATTAGTTATGGGAAAACAATCTTTCCAAGCGGCGTAAAACCGGTCGTACTTATCCGACCTGACGGAGCCGTGAACTTCAAAATCCCATGCACTTTCACCGCCTTTCAACAAATTCAACAACACGCTCTTTTTCCAGACCGACACAACCGTAGATGTCCGGTATATAGCTTTCTTGGAAAGTATACCGACAACTTCATTGAAAGGTCTATCCGGTTTATTTCTCATCGGGTTCATTCTTATGTAATTGACATCCGATTCTATCGCCCAGCTGAGAACCTCCAAAACTTTCTCTGTGTTAACAGGCCCGTACAAGAACAAATCATCCAAAAACAAAAAAACATAGCCTTCCTTTAATTGACTTGTCGCTTTTAGTAAATTATCCGACCATGATATATCATCTCCGACCAATATATTCTCTACTCCACAAACATTACATTTGGTTTTATTGCTGAGGAGATAAACATTAAAGGGACAATCAGGCCAAAAACGGCGAAACAAATCGAAAAAAGGCTTCCACAAATCTGAATATTTATCACAGGAGACCACTAAAACAGCTAAATTATCTTTGATATTGGGTGAAATAGGCACGATATCAACTCCTATTAGACTTCCAACCCTACCTTAAGCATTTTGTCGATGACTGAGTGCGGGAGATGTAAGATGGCCACCAATCAATTGATTCAGGCCGCTCTATTTTTTCGATGCCAATCGATTATTTGATCTAAGCCACTTTACGAACTTTGTCAAACCTATACTCAGCTCGGTTTTAGGTTCGTAGGCGAGCTTTTCTTTTGCCTTTGTTACATCGGCATATGTTTTATAGATGTCTCCAGGCTGCATAGGCAGTCGATTGATATCCGCCTTTTTGCCGAGTGCTTTTTCAATTTCACATATCAATTTGTCAAGTCTTACGGGCCTTGACTCGCCGAGGTTGTATATTTCGTAGCCTTGACAATTATTTATCGCGGCCATCGTTCCATCGATAATATCATCTATATATGTAAAGTCCCGCTGCATCGAGCCATCCCCGAACACAGGTATCGGTTTGCCCGCTTCGATGAGCCTCGAAAATTTATGAATAGCCAGGTCAGGCCTTTGTCGGGGGCCATAAACAGTGAAGTATCGCAGACATGTAACATCGATATCGTAGAGATGACTGTATGCATGGCATAGCAGTTCTCCAGCTTTTTTAGTTGCTGCATATGGTGAAATGGGAAAGTCTACATTGTCATTTTCTGAAAAAGGAACTTTCTTATTATTGCCATATACGCTTGAGCTGGATGCAAATATGAATTTTTTTATATTGAATTTTTTGGTGGCTTCAAGTAACACCGTTGTGCCGTTTATATTCACATCCTGGTAGCTAACAGGATCTTCAATAGATGGTCGCACGCCAGCTTTTGCTGCCAGATGAACAATTGTTTCTGTTTTATCTTTACTAATAACAGACTCAATACAATTAGAATCCCGGATATCGCCTTCTATGAATTCGAAATTGTCACGCTGTAAAAGTTCAGCTATATTTGCTTCTTTTATATCTCGACTGTAAAATTCATCAAAGTTATCAAGACCAGTTACAACAGCCCCTGCCTCAACTAATCTCTCACAGAGATGTGAGCCGATAAAACCTGCTGCACCTGTGACCAATATTTTTTCGCCGAAAAAGCTTCTCATTTTTCAGCTTGCCACAGCCCGACCAATACAATGATATTCAATGCCCTGCTTTTTCACGTATGCTGGGTCGTAAAGATTTCGCCCATCAAAGATAACCGGTTTCTTGAGCTTTTTAGCTATTAGTTCTAAGTCTGGGTTTCTAAACTCCTGCCAATCGGTCAAAATCACCAGCGCCTCAGCACCATTTAAAATATCATAATTGTCCTGTGAAACCTCAATTTTATCACCCAATAATCCTTTGGTTTCCTGCATGGCTTCAGGGTCGTAGGCTTTCACCTTAATACCTGCATCTAAGAATTTCTCAATGCATCGGATTGCTGGTGATTCTCGAATATCATCGGTTCTGGCCTTAAAAGCCAGCCCCCAAACAGCAAGGGTAGTTTTACTCGTTCTGCCAGCAAAATAATCCAATATTTTTTGCGCAAATCTGTCTTGTTGACGGAGGTTGGCTTCTTGAACGGATTTGACAATCGTCATTGGATAATCTTCGATATTACCGATGTGTATCAATGCCCGAATATCCTTAGGAAAACAGCTTCCACCAAAGCCAACGCCAGGGAATAGAAACTCATTACCAATTCGAGAATCACTTCCTATACCTATGCGGACAAGTTCGATGTCGGCTCCGACTTTTTCACACAGGCCGCTTAATTCGTTCATAAACGATATCCGAGTGGCGAGCATGCAGTTAGCGGCGTATTTGGTAAGTTCTGCACTCACGGGGTCCATGAATATTATTCGGCTTTTCTTGCGCATAAATGGCGCGTAAAGCTGTTTCATAATTTCCATTACGGCGGGGTTCATAGTGCCTATAATGATACGGTTTGGCTTCATAAAATCGTCAACAGCAGCCCCTTCTTTAAGAAATTCCGGATTACTAACATAATCAAAAGGATGTTCTGTTTTCGAACTCATTATTTCATGGATTTTTTTATAAGTTCCGACCGGAACAGTACTTTTTGTTGAGATGATTCTATAGCCATCCATTAATTCAGCGATTCGACCAACAACCTTTAAGACCGTCGATATATCCGCTGAACCATCTGGGGTACTCGGCGTTCCAACCGCTATAAATATAATAAGTGATTTCTCAACGCCTTCACTTAATTCAGTCGTAAAATATAATCTTCCTGCAGCTAAATTGTGCTTTACTAACTCTGCGAGGCCGGGTTCATAAATCGGAATAATTCCCTTTTTAAGGTCATCTATCCTTTTTTCGTCTTTATCAACACAGATTACATGATTGCCACCCTCTGCTAAGCACGCTCCTGCTACCAAGCCTACATATCCGACTCCGACTATTGATATTTTCATTTGCGATTGTTCCTTTCACTTCATGGCGAGACAAAAAAGATTTGCTGACTCAAATAACCTTGCATCAAAATCACTTATTTTTCTTATTACCGGCTGTAATGGTTTTATTCGTCTTAGAAAGTGATTCGCATTGTTAATTATGCGGTTAAAGAAACCCGTGCCGTCAAAACAGATGACCGTGAAACCAGAATCGTTGAGCATTTTTCCAAGTTTTGCCGCGGTAAAGTGTTCATGCCAGTATTTTTCTGCTGAAACATCGCCGACAAGACCATCGGGATTGGATACATAACGGTAATTGTATTCCTCAATCGAATGCTTTCTGCAATAGTACCATTTGTGTAGCCTGGGAAGGCGAAGCTTGAAATTCCCCATGTCCAGTAATGAAAACAAATGCTTTCTCGGGGCTGTTATCACTAGCGTGCCTTTGTCAGCTAGGACCCGATTAAACTCGTTTAACAACGCTGCTTGGTCATCAATGTGTTCTATCACATCCAGGGCTGTGATAGAAGTGAATGTTGTATCAGCAAAAGGCAATGGGATTGTTTTGTCTATATGTATTATCTGCAAATTAGGAAATTGTTCATTAGCTTTCCGTGTTGCATCTAGTGAAATATCAATACCAATAAGCTGCCGTATACCCTTTATTTTCAGACTGTTCAGAAACTTACCGTCGTGACAGCCAAAGTCAAGGTGGGCGGAACTGTCTGGCGGCACGTTTTCCCAGGCAAATCCATAACGATTGTAGCTAAAAGGATTGTCCGGTGAAATTCTCGTTTTCGTGTACTCTTCTCCTGGCGAGTATAAGTTTTACTTGTTTAGTTTCCTTTTATTGAAAAAACTCCAGGATGGTTTTCACTGTGTAATCCTGCATTTTATCGGTCAGCTCCGGGTAAATCGGCAGTGCCATAACTTCCTTTGCTGCCTTTTCTGATTCTGCTAAATCGTCTTCTTTGTATCCGAGATGCCTGAAGCACTCCTGCAGATGCAACGGGACGGGATAATATACGTTGCAGCCAATGTTATTCTCTTGCAAGTGTGCCACTACCTCATCCCGTTTTGGTACCCGAATCACATATTGGTTATAGATGCTTGCGCAATCGGCGCTGATATAGGGAGTTTGTACCACGGTCCCTGTAAATTTCTTATCATAATAAGCTGCATTATGCCGCCGCGCCTCAGTCCATTTGTCCAAGTGTGGAAGCTTTACTAAAAGTGCAACCGCTTGAATCGGGTCAAGGCGAAAATTAGCCCCCACATATTTATAAGAATAGCTTGAAACCTGGCCATGGTTGCGCATAACAAGAAGACGCTCGTATAGATGCTCATCATTCGTAACAATCATACCACCGTCGCCAATACCGCCAAGGTTTTTGCTCGGAAAGAAACTAAAACAGCCCACCGTTCCGATACTGCCGGCCTTTCTGCCCTTATATGTGCTCGTAATCGACTGAGCTGCATCTTCAATTACCGCAAGATTATATTTGTTAGCAACTTTCATAATCGGGTCCATATCAGCCATCTGGCCGAACAGATGAACCGGCATAATCGCTTTGGTCTTTTTTGTAACTGCCGTCTCAATAAGCTCTGGGTTGATGTTGAAGGTCTTTGAGTCGATGTCCACAAATACCGGCTTTGCACCGGCGCGGGCAATACAGCCCACCGTGGCGAAAAATGTAAACGACGTCGTTATAACCTCATCGCCGACGCCGATATCCAAACTCATCAAACTATTCAAAATCGCATCTGTTCCACTGGAAACACCGACCGCAAATTTACAATCGCTTATCGCTGCTATTTTCTCCTCCAGTTCAGCCACTTTCGGGCCACCGATACACCGCTGGGATTCAAGTACTTCTGTAACGGCCGCTAATATCTCGTTTTTAATCGTTGCGTACTGTGCTTTTAAATCCAAAAGGGGCACCTGCATATCTATTCCTTTATTAGTGTAAAGTCCGCTTTTTCAATGAACTCATGATTTTCAATCGGTAGTCTTTAGAGATGCTATAGTCGTTCACGGTTTACCACATACCAATCTATTGTCGCTTTCAGGCCTTCATCGAAGACAGTTTTGGCCTCGAAGCCGAAGTACTCTTTGGCTCTGGATGTGTCAAGACAACGTCTCGGTTGGCCATCTGGCTTGGAACTGTCCCATCGAATCTCGCCGCTGAAGCCCGTAAGCTTGGCAATTTTTTCGGTCAACGCCTTTATTGTTATTTCAAATCCCGCACCGATATTGACCGGCTCAGCACCATTATAATGCTCTGTCGCCAACAAAATACCCTCAGCAGCATCAGCGGCGTAGATAAACTCGCGTGAGACCTTTCCTGTCCCCCAGCAGTCTATATGGTCTGTACCTGATTCGACGGCGTCGACACATTTTTTTATCAAGGCAGGTATTACGTGACTGCTGGCAGGGTCAAAATTGTCACCTGGGCCGTAAAGATTTACAGGCAGAAGAAATATCGAATTAAAACCATATTCGGCCCTGTAGGCCTGTGATTGAACAAGCAGCATTTTCTTGGCCAGACCATATGGTGCGTTTGTCTCCTCCGGATAGCCGTTCCAGAGGTCCTCTTCCTTAAACGGCACCGGTGTGAATTTCGGATATGCGCAAACCGTGCCAATGGCTACAAATTTTTCAATATTTCGAAGCTTGGCCTGCTCTATTAACTGTACACCCATTATCAGGTTCTTATAGAAAAACTCACCTGGATGTTCGCGATTGGCCCCAATACCTCCAACAACCGCTGCAAGATGAATGATAATATCCGGCTTCATATCATCATATGTCTTGATGATGTCTTTGAGATTTACAAGGTCGTAATCTTCGATTTTTGGTATCAGGATATTCTTACAACCACGTTTTTGCAGCCCTTCAACAACAAAACTGCCCAAGAAGCCTGCGCCGCCGGTAACAACAGTTCGCCTGTTCTCAAAAAAGCCGCTCATTGTTGCTTCTTTCCGTGGTCCTTCAAAACCTTTTCGTCCTCAGCAAGTTTCATATCCGCAGCAGTCATTATTTTCGCAAGCTCTTTAAATTTCACCTTGGGTTCCCACTTGAGAACCTTTTTAGCTTTGCTCGCATCACCTTGCAAACAATCAACCTCAGTTGGTCTAAAATAACGCTTGTCAACCTCAACGTACCTTTGCCAATCTAAATCAAGGTAACCGAAAACCTCATCTAAAAATTCACGCACCGAATGTGTCTCGCCAGTAGCTATAACATAGTCGTCAGGTTTTTCCTGCTGAAGCATCAGCCACATCGCCTCGACGAAGTCACCT
>Ga0114923_10002395_pt1 | contig 12735 bp, 17 predicted proteins | sample SumtaG_FD_89578 | JGI IMG/M metagenome (GOLD analysis project Ga0114923, IMG submission 89578) | Deep subsurface microbial communities from Indian Ocean to uncover new lineages of life (NeLLi) - Sumatra_00157 metaG | ecosystem: Environmental > Aquatic > Marine > Oceanic > Sediment | place: near... | reverse complement strand
TTTATGGTGGCGGGTATACTATAGGTGGGAGAAAAGTGGGGTGGCGGTTGGTTTTCGACATACCAGGAAGGAGAGGATGGGATATGCCTTAGAGACACATTAGTTTACATAATGTTTCTTATCTGAACAACCTACCGCTCCAATAAAGCCATTTGCTCCTCCGCTTGCCTCGACCATATGCTTCCTGGATATGCCTCTACGACACCACGATAGACTGTGACCGCCTCCTCTTTTTGTTGAGACTGTTGGAGGGAGCGTGCAAGGCCCATGAGCGCCTCGACCCTTAATGCCTGCCCCCGGTACCGCTGCGACAGATTTCGAAAGATAGATGCCGCCACTTTGTACTGTCCTTGTGCCTCCATGGCATAGGCTCTTCCGAGCGCAGCCAGAAATACCCACGATGCCTTTGGGTATTTCTCGAGGTAGCGTTGGTAAGCAACCAAGGCCTCTTGATATCTGCCCATTGCGTATAAGGTGTGGCCGATCTGCAGGAGCGCCTGCTCTGCCGCGCTCGACGAGGGATATTCCTCGCGTATCTGGTTGAGCAAAGGCAGCGCTTGGTCGGGGCCCTTGGCCGTTTCTTCCGTACCTTGTCCGGCTGCGGTCACCTCCGGGGGCCTTTGCAGCATCTGCATGGCGTCGGTCAGCATGAACTGGGCCGCCGCCTCCTGCTTTGCTTGAAAGGTCCGATAGCCCCACCAACCAAAGACGACTACGAGCAGCGCCAGCACCCCCAGCGTGAGAAGCTTGCGCATCTCGTATAGGTGATCACCGAATTCCTTGGGGGTCACACGACGCGGTTTGATGATTGGGCCTTTGAGTCGCATCTATTCCTGAATCCTTTCTTTTCTTGCTCTTCTAGCACTTTCGCGCGCTTCCTGTCAAATCCAAGTTCGTCCCTTTTTGGTACGGCTAAGCCCTTTTTTCACTCTCTAGGGCACCATTGCGGGCACAGCTCGATATATGCTACTTAACTTTATGGGTTGCAGCGTAATTGTTTGACTATAAAGTAATATATATGTCAAATATGGCACCCCTACCCTACTACTAGAGCGCTCCAAGGAGAAGCGAGAAGATGGATGAAGAATTTATAGAGAAGCATCAGGAGTTCTTTTTTACGCTTCACAGAGGGTCAGAAGGTGGGCTACGGTTCGTTCTTGATCACAGCGAGTGCTTTAAGGTACCGCCTATACTGCAGGAAGCCGGTGTCCTCCACAAACCGCAGGAGATGGACGCCGTGGGGGAGAATCTGGTCAGCGACTTCATCACTTTGCCACATCACTTCTCCCTCGGCGGTCACTGTCCCTTTGGGGAGTTCCATGTGAAGGCAAAGCATGGTCCCAGGTGCCAGCTTCTCGGACAGGAAGACATGGAGGCCGCGAAGGCTCGCGTTGATCGCGACCCCCGCGACTTCCCGGCTCGGCTCGCCATCCCCTGCAATGACGCACCGGACCGGCAGCTCCGCTGGAAGGCGGGGATCGCCTCGCCGTGGCGTCTCCCGCTGAGCCCTGCGCGTGGCTGAATTCACCACCTCGATGAGACTTTCAGCCTCAAAGGGCTTCGCTAGGCAGAACTCCGCTCCGGCGCGAAAGGCCTGCTCGGCGTCCTGCAAGTCCGATGAAACCGTGATGCCGACCACGGGAATGTCTGCGAGGGTACCATCCTGTTTGAGGCGCTGGCACGTTCTGACCCCATCAAGCCCGGGCAATGTCATGTCCAGGAGGATGACAGCAGGCTGCGCCGTCTGAGCCAGTTTGATCCCAGCCAGGCCATCGGGGGCCTCAAGGACTCGAAATCCCGCACCGGTGAGCACCGAGCCCGCTAGCTCGCGCAAGACCTGATCATCGTCAATAACTAAGATGGGGCGTGTCTGCACTATTTTCTCCTGATGGTAGCCCCAAGCCGGATCCATTCTCTGTGATTGACTGGATGTAGTCGCTGATCACCTGCCGCGTCTCCTCTGAGAGGTCGAGAAATTCCAACCCGGTGTGGTAGATCAACGCCTGCTCCCCATCCGGCTGCAGCTCTATCCGGTTCACCACCGAACGGATCACGCGGCACCTCAGGCGGAGCCTCTTCCCTTCCAGGTCGAGGTCCAAGGAGGAAGTGGTGCCCGGTCGGACGACCTGGGAATGTTCGATCAACACCCCGCCGAAGCTGATGTCGACGAGAGACGCATCATGCACGGCGGTAACACGCCCAGTGGCCTTGCCTGCCACGGTAAATCGGGGATGCTGCCGCCTGTCTCGCTGTCCTTCTCCCAACGCAACTCCTCGGCGATTATATGGCGGGTGGGATGCAACCTATGCTGAGGTTAGCAAAGGGCATGCCACTAAAATAGAGCCTTGTTTTAAAGGAGTTACGGCTTCCTGGAGTCCAAATTGACCGCTTGTCGGCAGGCAAGGTGGCTTATTATGCAGTGCCTTGCTTGGTATGCGCCTCGTTTGCCACTGCAGGGCTGAGCCGAACTCCATGAAGCGGGCAAGTCGAAGCGGTGGGAGCGATACACCCTGGACGAGGTGAAGGGGACTTTGTGGGCCTCTTACTCGGACTTAGCAACTACGTGCGGGGGGATAATTGAGAAATTTCTGGTGGGCCTGGCAGGACTCGAACCTGCGGCACGAGGTTTAGGAAACCTCTGCTCTGTCCATCTGAGCTACAGGCCCATGAGCATTTCGGGCGGCCACCTCTTCCGGTGTTGTGAATAGCATTGTGGAACAAGCCGCTCGACGGCTTCTGCCTTATCCATCATAATTCCTTTCTGCCCCCATATATATACTTCAGATATTCAAAAAGTGAGATTACACCACAGATAACAAAAAACCCGATGATGAACCTGGACAGGGTCAGCCCCTTCACACCGCCAGCAAGGTATATATCCACATCCTCTCCTTTGTTGGGGGTCCAACAATGCTTCCATCAAACATACACTGAGACCAAGCGCCGTTCTCCATCGTAAGGGATTGGAGGGCCTTCCGCAAGACGGATTCGTGAGGCTACATCTGGTGAGAGAGGAGTTGGCGTCTTTCTCCAACACCGTCGAGGTTCACCGCTTCAGGTCGACGATGTCTCTAGGTGAGTGACTCGGAGTGAGCGGCTTGAGGCTACTCCCTTCCAAAGCAGCAGGTACTGGTGAGATTTTGGAGGGTCTTTTACTTATAGGGTCACGGGCTGGAGGTCCTCAACCGCCTGCTTGAGGATCCGATCCACCTCCGCCACAGAAGCATCCGTTGCCCTGAGCAACAGAGCAAGGACCCTGCCAAAGGTACCCATGGGGTACTCGTTGACTTCAACGCCGTGCCTCTGCAGGGTCAGCGCAACTTGGCGAGCGAACAGCCGACGCGCCGTTTGTGGGGGATGGCCTGGTCGGGGAAGCTTGTGGTCCCGGGCAATTTGAAGGGCCTGCGAGAAAGTATCAAGCTGGGATTCCAGGTTTCGAAGGAACTGGCCGGCGTCGGGATGCTTCTGCTCGAGGAGGACACCGGAGATCAGATCTGAGGTGGCCACCTTGGTCACGCGTAAAAGTAGTTTGAGGCGGTTCACCGCAGCAGACCGCTCATCGAGTGCCATGCGTATTTCAGCGGGTATTACCGGTTGTGCCTCTTGAGCGGACCAGGTTTTGAATAGAGCCGCCCAGTGCTCGAGCTCGGCCACTAAGTCCCCGTTATGTCCCATATGGGACCGAAGTTCGCGGCGCGTGTTGGCATCGAAAGTCAAGAGAGCTAAGGAATCCTCGCTGTCGTACCGAACCTTCGACTTCACTCTTGTCATCAGAGCCTCCCTCCTCTATCTTTCCCGTAGACTTTGAGCACCCACTTGGCTTTCCTGGTATCCTCTGACGAATTTTTCTATCCGGTCCAGGGCATTGGCTGTCTCTTGGCGGCTGCTCTGCACGATCTGCTGTAGCTTCCCGATCTGGGCCCGGATATCGCCACCGGCTCGTTGATACGCCAGAAGCGAAATCACCAGAGCTGCCGTACTCATGAGCAGGGTGATAAACGTCAAAGCACGCGAAATCATATTGTGTCATCCTCCGTCGGTGTTAAACGAAGTCAGGGAAGAAAGGGGGTCGAGACTTTCATCAAGTAGTCGTCGGGCATCTTCTGAAACTACCGAAAACTCGAGCCCCGTCCGATAAACATGCTCGCGCTCGCCGGTGGGGCGAACCTCATAGCGGTAGATTGCCGATCGGACTACGCGGCACCTCAGACTGACCTCCTGCCCATCGATAGAAAGCGTCAAAAACGACAGCGTCCCGGGTCGGACGAGATTCAAATGTTCGATCAATACCCCCCCCGGACTCATATCGAGGATGGAGGCCTCGTGGTTGGAGGTAATCCGCCCAGTGAGCCTCTTCCCCAATTGACACCGCAAATGGCGCCGCCTGTCTTTCGTTTCCAATGACACGAGTCCTCCTCGCGGTATTTAACCTTGCTCGGTTCCCCTAAGCTCTCCTAAGAAATGGATCTTCCATGTATTCGACCATGGACGCAACCGTAAATCCTCCTCTAGCGCGGGTGCCTACTGCCAGTTCGAATCATCCACGTCAGGCACATCAGGACCATAAGGAGGAACATCTCCGACGAAGCTGACCGATTCGTTTCCCCTCAGGTTGTCAGGCGTAATGGACCAGGTTCCGCGGCAAGTAGTACTGACCAGCTCATGGGTACTCTTTGGTCCCACGAATATCCGGGTATAGATGCTCCCGACTCCGCCGAGGACGCAGAAAACTGTCTTGAGGGGGAAATAAATTACGGACCCTACCACACTTCCAGTCCCGAGGCCGATCTGCTCCAGGGTGCTTTCGTCCGACTTCGCCAAACCCACCGTGCTTTGTGCGACGAGGAAGAACCCCACGACAATTGCCACGATCCGCTTCATGTCGTCTTACCTCCTTTTCCCCGTTCCTTGCGCCATCCCTATCCTGCCCTCCAAATAGGTGCGATCACTCGTAGCGAATGCCTGGTAAGACATAATCTTTTATGCTAATATATATAGCCAATATGTGTATGTCAAGAAAAATTTGACAAGCCCGGTCATTTGATATATCTTAATGAAATCATGGCAGGGGAAAGCAGCGCCAGAAAGGTCGGTCGCAGAATTCGAGGCGTCTTGGGGGCCAAGGGGTGGCGTAAAGCAGACCTGATAGCCCGTTCAGGCCTTAAGCAGGCTTCTGTCTACGAGTGGCTGCGAGGTGAGTCCGAACCTCGAGGCGAGGCGCTCAGCAAGCTTGGCCAGGCCCTCGAGGTTTCAACCGACTATTTGCTGGGATCAGATATGACGTACGACGAGTTAAGCCCAGGAGAGGTTGCAGCACGAGAAAGCCTGCGGTTGTGCCTTCGAGATCTCGGTATCGGTCCAGCCCACGCTGAGTACCTGTTGTACCAGGAACTCGCCGCCAGTGAAGGAGCCCCCAAAACCGTCACGGGGTGGCACGATCTCATCACAAAGGTTCTACCAAAAGTAAATGAGCACGTCAGAGCGAGGACGCGAAGCCGTGAAGGGTACAGGGCTGGCCGGGTCCTTCCGCTGAAAGCGAAGGGACCGTCCCGGGCCGAAGGAAAGAAATCAACTTCCTGAGGATGGTCCTGAGAGATTAATATTGGATAAGTGAGAAAAGGGGATAATTGTCAAGCTTTTCTCGCCCCTTGAGAAATGTCAACTCGACCAGGAAGGTCAGCTCCATAATCTCACCACCCAGCTTCTTCACCAGGTCGACCGCCGTCACCACGGTTCCCCCGGTTGCCAGCACGTCGTCGGCGATGAGGACCCGCATTCCCGGTTGAATAGCGTCCTCATGGATCTCTAGAGTATCTGTACCATACTCCAGTTGATAAACGGCCTGGTGCGTCTTAAAGGGGAGTTTTCCTGCCTTTCGGATCACCACATGCCCCATGCCGAGTTTGTACGCCAAGGCGGAGGCGATAATAAATCCCCGCGCTTCGATGCCCACGACGACGTCAATCCCCCGGTCTCGATACCGATCTCCAATCAGATCGACCGCCGTCCGGAAGGCCTGCGCATCTGCAAGTAGAGGGGTAATATCCTTAAAAACAACACCCGGTTTAGGGAAATCTGGAATATCGCGAATTTTTTCTTTGAGGTGGTTGATCGTGTCCCCCATAGCCTGGTTCCTCTATCCTCCAAAAAAGCGTACGGCGAACCCGGAGAACCGTCCTGTATGGGGGCCCCAGGTCTCCTCTACCCTCTCCACGCGGGCCCCGCGCGGGCCCTGATTCAACTGCCAGAGAAGTTCTTGCAAGGTATTCCTCTCCCCCTCGGCCATGACCTCAACGCTGCCGTCGGTACAATTCATGACGTACCCGGAAACCCCCATTTCCTCAGCCACACGCTCAGTGAAAAAGCGGAACCCGACCCCTTGGACCCTGCCGATGACCCGAGCCTTGAGCGATGCCTTTTGGGAATCCATCTCTAGAAGAAGACGAGCGGGTTCGGCCCGAAGGTCCAAGCCCATGAGCGGGTGATTGGTCGGGGCGGCCGGATTTGAACCGGCGACCCCTTGGTCCCGAACCAAGTGCGCTACCAGGCTGCGCTACGCCCCGACACCGACAATCAAGCGTTCCCCTCCTCTTCCTCGTCCCATCCGTGCTCGCCCACCAGTTTCACGAAGACGCAACCGACGAGCTCTTCCTGCTCGATCTCCTCCTCTTTTTTAAGCACCCGGCGAAGGGTTTGAGCATGAGGGGGTCCCACAGGTATAACCAGCCGCCCTCCAACCTGAAGCTGCTCCACGAGAGGGCGAGGAACGGTTGGGGAGCCAGCCGTTACGATAATCGCCCGAAAAGGAGCAGCCTCAGGCCACCCCAGGCTTCCATCGCCGACTCGGGTGGAGATGTTATCGTAGTCGAGCCGCGCCAGGGCATTCCCAGCACGCTCAGCCAAGGAGGGGATACGCTCGATCGAATAGACCCAATCGGCCAATTCTGCCAGCACCGCGGTCTGATATCCCGACCCCGTGCCGATCTCGAGAACCCTTTCGTCTCCCACGAGGCCGAGAGCTGCGGTCATTATGGCAACCATGTAAGGCTGAGAGATCGTCTGCCCCTCTCCGATCGGCAGGGGGGAGTCTTCGTAGGCCTGACGCGCCAGGGAAGGGTCAACGAAAATGTGGCGGGGGATTTTGCGCATCGCCGCCAGAACCCGTGCATCCCGGATGCCCCGGCGTTCCAGCTGTTCCTTAACCATACGCTCCCTGGCTGGGGCGTAGTCAGTGGCAGCCTCCCCCCACCCGTCCCCGTTCGTCCCAGCGCGGTGATCCCCCTTCGGCTCGAACTGTGCCCAAGACCAAGGCAAAAGAGACCCCGTCACCCTAGGGAACCCTCCCAGTTCTTCAGGGCCTCGGTTGCAATGTAGTTGGTCAGGTCGAGGTGAAGAGGAGTGATGGAAACCTTGCCCTCCACCACCATTTCATAGTCGGTCCCCCCCAGATGCTCCCAGGTGGGTTCCCCTCCCCCAATCCAGTAATAGGTCTTCCCCCGCGGATCAATCTTTTCCACGATGAGTTCGTTGTAACTCCGCTTTCCCTGCCGGGTGACCTTTACTCCATTCAACTCTCCGGGGGGGACGTTGACGTTTAACAAAGTGTCCGGAGGGAGACCTCGTTCCAGGATAACCACGGCTAGGCGTGCTGCAAAAGCCGCCGCGGCGCTCAAATCCTGCCTCAGGGGCTCGACCGCCGAGATAGCAAAAGAAGGAATACCTAGGAGTGTTCCCTCAAACGCGGCAGAAACGGTACCAGAGTATGTGATATCGTCACCCAGATTTGCCCCGAGATTGATTCCCGAGGCCAGGAGGTCTGGCTTTTCCTTGAGTATTCCCATGACCCCGAGCGTCACGCAGTCGGTCGGGGTGCCATCCACTGCGTACCAACGGGGGGCAACTTCCGTGGCCCGGAGGGGCTTGTGGAGCGTGAGTGCGTGCCCAGCTGCACTCCGCTCTCGATCGGGAGCGATCACATGCACCTCTCCGATCTCTTCCAGGGCCCCGGCTAACGCCTTAAGCCCAGGGGAGTAGATACCGTCATCGTTGGTGACCAGGATTGTCGGCCGTTCTGGCATGATACTCTAAGAATTGGAAAGGAGGGAACCCTGCAGGACTCATGGTATGCCCATCAACATGGATGCTGGTCGGGACGCCCGGACTCGAACCGGGGACCCCTGGCCCCCCATGCCAGTGCGCTACCAGGCTGCGCTACGCCCCGACTTGCAGGGAAGCTATGATCGATCCAAAAGCGTTCCAAGGGCCTCCAGTCCCTCCCGGATTCGTCGAACCTGCACGAGGAGATCCGCTGGCTCCACCTCTTCTTGAAGCCGGCGTCTCGCTCCGGCGATGGTGTAACGTAGATCGTACAAGAGCTCCTTGACCTTCAAAATGATTTCGATGTCCCGCTTCCGGTAGAGCCGTTGGCCCGTTCCGCTCTTCTTCGGTTGGAGAAGGGGGAACTCCGATTCCCAATACCGCAAAATATAGGGCTGGACTCCGGTGAGGCGAGCCACCTCACCGATCCGGAAATACAGCTTATCCGGAATCGGCTCCTTCCTCCGAGCCTCCCTCAGGAGTCCCCGCCTGGCCTCCCGCCGAGCCGAGGAAACGTTTCTCCGTGTCTGGTTCGCCACCCTCTTCATCCTCTAGGGCTAGCCCTGGACGTTTACGGACTGCTGAAGGGCCTTGCCCGGCTTGAATTTGAGTATCTTGCGGGCAGAGATAACTATCTCCGATCCCGTTTGGGGATTCCGTCCTTTTCGAGCTCGCTTGGCCCGGACTTGAAAAGATCCGAATCCAACCAATTGGATCTTCTCCCCTTTACTCAAGGCATCCTTGATGGCGTCGAAGGTTGCCTCCACCGCCTCCATTGCCTGTTTTTTGGTTAACCCTTTCTCTGCCACGAGCGCCGCGAGGTCTGCTTTGGTCATCTTTTACCCTCCTTTTCTCTTCGGCCTCTGAGGACCCGTCAACACGCCTCCCCTTCCGTGGGTCCTAGGAGAAGCAATTTATCTCTTTACAATAATCGGGGCGAATCCCTGCTTTTTGAGACCCTCAAGAGCCTTGAGGGCCTCAGCGCGACTCTCGTACTCCCCGACCCGCACCTGATGCACCGGAGTGGGCACCGCCTTGGAGTCAATCTTGGGGGTGTACTTCTTCTCTTGGAGAGTATGGGCTAAGTCGATAGCCCTGTTCAGATTATAGTATGACCCGACCTGCAGACGAAACTTTCCGTCCCCGCCGTGGACTAAGTTTGAGGGAAAGCCATCCACGTTCAGTCTCCTGGCCATCCGCTCTGTTTCTTCGTGGCTGCTAAAGTCTCCCACGTAGACGCGATGCTGGGAAATCGGGGCAGTAGTCATGTGAACAACCGGAGTGTATCCAAGCTTTTCCAGTTGCTTCTTGAGAGCCAAAGCATTTTGATTTATGACCAAAGAGGCGACTTGAACAGTAAACTGCCCCCTCCCCTGGACTGGATTGGTCTGAAGCTTTGGGCTGGAAGGTTTCTGTGTGCGAATCTGTGTTGGTGGTTTTTCTGCACGAGGTACCGTTTCAGTTCCCTTTGGTCGCTCCTGCACGGCCTCAGCCAAGTTGACCCTTTTGGGGGGGCTTTCGTTTGGCTGAGGGCGCTCGCGCGGCCCCTCCGCTGGTCTGAGCTGTTTCGGCGGCGCCTCTGTCCTGGGACTTCTCGCTTTCCGAAGGGCTTCCCCCCTCCGCTGCTTTGGCTCGGGTACCTTCGTTGCCACCTGCGATCTCTGTGCCTCTGGCTTTGCCATTGGGGGTGTAATGGGCTTCGGGGGAGACGTGGTCGGGCTGGCCCTCCGTGCGGTCCGCGGAGAGGGCGGTGGTGGTGTAACCTCTTGGAAATAGGTGGTATACAAGTATGCGGCACCTAAAAGAAGTACCCCAATCCCACCGATGGTCGCCAATCGCTTGGCCTGAGGGCTGAGCCTTTCCGGGGGAGTGGCACTCCCTCCTTGGGGGGTGGGAGCGCCTGGCAGAAAATTATACTTTTTCATAGACTCTTCTTGAAGAATGTCGGCTCAACCATATGTATCATAGCGAGAAGCACTATCCAGTGTCAAACCTTTTCTTTACCGCCTGTTACGGCTTCCCCCCGCTTGTCCGGGGGGCGACAAAGCAAAATCAAGGCTACATGGAAGGACTTATCGACGTTTTGCTTTAAGGTAGTGGCTATAAGCCTCAGTGATAACAGCAGAAACCGTAAGGCCGGGTGGGAGGTATTCTTCCGAGAAGTGGACGAGTTGATTCCGCCGGCTTCGCCCCGTAGCTGAGCTTTGGAGTTTTGTGTTTGGTCCCTCTTCCACCAAGACCTCTTCGATCGTGCCCACTCGTCCCGTATTCTGCTCTAACGCAATCTGATCATGGCGTTTGAGGAGCAGATTTAACCGATCGGTCTTGACCTCTTCCGGGACCTGATTAGGATGGATCGCGGCAGGGGTGAGGGGTCGAGGTGAGTACTTGAAGGCAAAGAGGCTATCAAAGCGACCCTCCTCTAAGAGGCTCAGCGTTTCACGAAAATCCTCTTCGCTTTCCCCAGGAAAGCCGACGATAAAGTCAGTAGAGAGAGCAATGTCCGGTACCACCTCTCTCAGCGCCCGCGCTTTTACCAAATAGTCCTCTCGGGTATAGTGCCGGCCCATGCGCTTCAGCACCCGGTCGGAGCCTGCCTGAACCGGCAGATGCAGGTGTTCGCAGACGCTATTCAAGCTGGCAATTGCCTCAATGAGATCCGGGGTAAGATCCTTCGGGTGAGAGCTCGTGAAGCGAACCCGAATTGTTCCTCCTGACAAGGTGTCGATCGCTTTGAGAAGGTCAGAAAAGCGTGTCCGGGGTTTCAAATTCTTGCCGTATGCGTTGACGGTCTGCCCGAGCAGAGTGATTTCTTTGTATCCCTGTCTCAACAACTCCTCTACCTCTGCCATGATATCCCCGGGAGGACGGCTCCGCTCCGGTCCTCGGGTATACGGGACGACACAGAAGGTACACAGGTAATTGCAACCCTCCATGATGCTGACCCAGGCTTTGCACGTACTCTCCCGCCGAGGACGGGGGGATTGAGTGTAGAGGGGGAGCGGCTCCTTCGGCCGAGGGAGAACCGGTCCGTTGGAACCGCCTTTCAGGAGACTTGGGATACGGTATATCATAGCTCCGGGGCCGGCTACCAGGTCGAGATAGGGAAAACGCGTCTTCAGCCTCTCTCCCTCTTGCTGAGCCAAACAACCACAGAGGCCGATTTTGAGGCGGGGGTTTTGTGCCTTAAGCTTCTGAAAGGTACCGAGAAGGCTGTAGACCTTATGCTCGGCTTTCTCTCGGATGCTACAGGTATTGAGAAGGATGAGGTCCGCGTCCTCCGCCGTCTCCGTGAGATCGAAGCCCTCCTCGGCGAGAACGCCGGCGATCTTCTCTGAGTCTGCTTCATTCGCCTGACAACCAAACGTGATCAGCTTTAGTTTTGCCATGCTCCACCCGTCCGGTTATGGGTGTGCATATAGTATAGCACCGTTTGCGCACGCAAGAGAATCCGACGCGCGAACCAACGTCCACCCTGCCCTAGCCGCCGGATCTTTATCACAGGTCGTTTGGCTTGTCTCGTCTCTCAGTACAAGTGGCAGCTTACCCAATGCCCGGAGGAAACCTCTCGGAGGACTGGTGCCTCCTGATCGCACCGCTCAAACCGTTTGGGGCAGCGGGGATGGAACCGGCAGCCGGATGGTATATGGATGGGACTGGGCGGATCCCCTTCGACGACAATCCGCTGCTTCTTAGTTTGAGGATCTGTCACCGGGATGGCGGAGAGGAGTGCCTGGGTATAAGGATGCAGAGGATTCTGGTAAAGCTCATTCCCCTCCGCTATCTCCACAATCTGACCGAGGTACATGACGGCGACCCGATCGCTGATGTGCTTTACCACCCTAAGGTCGTGAGCAATAAAAAGGTAGGTCAGCCCGAGTTCCGTTTGGAGATCCTCGAAGAGATTGATGACCTGCGCCTGAATGGAGACGTCTAAGGCGGAGACCGGCTCGTCCGCAATCAAGAATTCCGGTTCCACCGCCAGTGCCCGGGCAATCCCGATCCGCTGTCGTTGGCCGCCGCTGAACTCATGGGGATAGCGACCCATATGTTCCCGGCCGAGTCCCACCATTTCCAAAAGCTCTGCGACCCGGTTTTTCTTTTCCGTTCCTTTGGCGAGTTTGTGGATGGTCAGCCCCTCCCCCACGATTTCCTCCACCGGCATCCTGGGGTTCAAGGAGGAATAGGGATCCTGGAAGACGATCTGCATCTTGCGACGGAGCTGGCGCAGTTCCTCCTTGTTCGTCTGGAAGACAGACGTCTTCCCAAAATAGACCTCCCCGGCAGTCGGCTCGACAAGCCTGAGGATGAGGCGTGCGACGGTCGATTTACCGCACCCGGACTCCCCCACCAGCCCCAAGGTCTCGCCACGGCGAATCTCAAAGCTCACCCCGTCCACCGCGCGTAGTGCCACCCGCTCCCCAAACCCCCTTTTGACGGGGAAGTATTTCCTCAGATCTTTGACCTCAAGCAATGGATCCATCTGTCGTGACTATGCCAGGATGCAACGGGCCCAGTGTCCAGGGTGAACCTCTCGAAGCTCCGGCTCCGTCGGCCAACATTCCGCTATCACCTTCGGACACCGGGGTGCAAACTTGCATCCGCCGGGGAGCTCCAGGAGATTAGGGACTAGACCGG
>Ga0114923_10002394_pt1 | contig 12736 bp, 10 predicted proteins | sample SumtaG_FD_89578 | JGI IMG/M metagenome (GOLD analysis project Ga0114923, IMG submission 89578) | Deep subsurface microbial communities from Indian Ocean to uncover new lineages of life (NeLLi) - Sumatra_00157 metaG | ecosystem: Environmental > Aquatic > Marine > Oceanic > Sediment | place: near... | reverse complement strand
GTCATTATCAAGGTCAGCAATTGTGACAGTACAAGCAATAAAATCTGGTGTTATATATTCCCATTCTTTTGTTCCTGTGTGACTTAGGCAATACATCTTAGCATCATAAGAACCAACTAGAACTTCTAAAGTATAATCTCCATCAAGATCTACACAAACAGGTGTAGCATAAACTACATATCCGGTTGTATAGTTCCATTCAGATCCTCCAGTATGATTTAGGCAATAAACTTTATAGTCTGTAGAACCAAAAAGAATTTCTAAATCATCATCGTTATCAATATCAGCTATTGCTGCTGAACCAGAAACAGCACCTTCAGTAGTATAATTCCATTCTTGTACTCCTAAGTGATCTAAGCAATATGTGGTATTATCCATTGAACCAACAATAACTTCTAATGTTCCATCATTGTCTAAATCTGCTAGTGCTGGTACACCAATAACATAATATCCTGTTTCAAAAGCCCATTCCAAATTACCCTCATGATCTAAGCAATAAGTTTTGTTATCCCAAGACCCAAATAATATTTCGAGTGTTCCATCATCATCTAAATCACCTACAGATGCTCCACTAGTCATATCTCCTCCTGTGGTATAGCTCCATTCTTCAGTTCCTAAGTGACTTATGCAATATGTCTTGTCATCTTCACAACAAACTATGATTTCTAAAGTACCATCATCATCCAAATCAGTAATAGTTGGAGATGATGCTATCCATCCTCCAAAAATAAATGACCATTCTTCAGTTCCTAAGTGACTTAAACAGTATAATCTACCATCGTTAGAACCGACTAGAATTTCATTTGTCCCATCTTTGTCTAAGTCAATGACTGCAGGTGAACTTGCTACCATATCACCTGTAGGAAAATCCCACAGTTTTGATACCGCAACTACATCTGGTACCATAACTGGTATTTCATTTCTTATAGGTTGATAAGCTCCTATTGGAGCTACAACCATTGTCAAACTCAACATCACTAAAATAGCGTATAGCTTACGAGCCAAAGGTTTTCACCCTCCGAGCATAATAACTCATATAATATATATCATTAGGGTTTTTAGATTTTTGCTAATTATATCAGCATCATTGTTAACACAATACGAAATCACTTAAGATATGAAATAATTACTCAGAAAGGAGGAATCGTTACTTTTATTCTGTAGTTGTGAAGCTCTTGACAAAAACATCGAATTCTTCTATTAATGAGGAATAGTATTCTTGCTCTTTTTTTATGTGTTTCCAAAGAAGTTTGTTGCCTTTTACTCCAGCATATTCTTCAGTTTTTGATAGAAGAAGACGAATTTCTTCAATTTTCTTTTCTTTACCCATAATCTTAGCTTGTATCCATAAAGCAAAAAGGCGTTGAGTTAAAAGTGCAATACGTCTTATTTCAGAATCATATTTACTCATAAGCCCAAGTAGTTCTGTTGTTAGTGATTCAATTTCGTCAATAATGTAATTATCGCCTGTCCTCAAATAAACATCCAGAAGAATTGAGCACAATTCCATTTTAAACCAGTTTTTCCATCTATATTCTACTGTCTCATCATTAATTAATTCTCTAAGTTTACTCTCAACTTCTTCTAGAAGCAAATTACTATGTGTTTCAAAATATTTTCTTTTCAATTTACGAAGTTCAAAGACTCGAATCTCTAAATCAAAATTTGAATTATTTAATTGCTGAATTATTGGTTTTAATTCTTCGAAATACTCATCAGCTTTTTTGATCTCTCCTCTATCAACACTCATTCTAACTATTTTTTTGAGAATAATTCTTTTCATGTCTAAACGATCGGTTTTATTCAATAATTGATAAGCTTGCAAAGTATAATCAAATGCAATGTCAGGTTCCAAGTTAGCTTCATAAGTATATGAGAGATGATACAATATCGTAATTTTTTGGTATGCATTTTCTGTTTTGTCAACAAAAGGCATTATTTGTAGGAAGCATTCAATTGCTTTGTCATAATCTCCTTTGCTACTATATGAGAGTCCTATTGAATGTTGAACAAAAGCAATCCAATATTGATTATCAAGCTCAGTGAATACTTTCAGAGATTCTTCTCTAAAATCAAGAGCTTTTGGACTTTGACCTAATCTACTATGACAATCTCCCAAAAAAAGAAGAGCTAATCCAATCCCAAACTTATAATCATAATGTTCTGCAAGTTCCAGACCTTCTTTAGCAAATTTAGCTGCCTTTTTGATTTTTTTCAAATGAAAATTAACTATTCCTTCCATATGTATAAGCCTAAAACGTTCTTGATGCAATCCCTCAAGTTTTTCTGAGGGTAATGAGTCAAGAATAACCTCCTTTTGTTTCACTAAAACTAATGCTTCATTTAATTGACTTTTTTCGATTTGAATTCTTATCTTTTGTGTTAATGCTTCTAAGTAATATTTTGGCATATTTTTCTTTAGAAATTTGGGTAAAACATCATCAATTAGCTCAAGAGCCAAATTATGATCGCCATAAGCTAAAGATGCTTGGCTTTTTTTCAGAATTAAAATGTCTTTTTGTCTATTACTCAGTTTCTTTTTTTCAAGTTCTTCTATTTGCTCTAGTGCTTTCTTGTACTCACCGTGTGTAAGACTATGATCAATAATGGCTATATCCTCTTCAAACACAGAAAATCTCTTCTCATTCCAGACAAATTCTAATATTATATTATTAAAATCTGAATGAATAAAACATTTTTGTCTGATAATTGAGATTTTTCCGAACTATTTTTAGTCAATAATTTCATTTAATCTATATCAACAAACAATACTAATTCTATGGGTGGACAGATAATAATGACATTTGATGAAATTATTGCAAAGAGAAGGTCTATTAGAAAATTCAAAAAAGATCCATTGAAAGAAGAAGAAATAGAAGCAATTCTAGATGCCGGAAATAAAGCTCCATCAGCAAAGAATCTACAGCAATGGAGATTTCATGTTTATCAAAGAGAAGCAAAAGACAAGCTGGTTAAATTCATTCTTGATGAATTCGACAAAATTTCAAACAAGCCAGGAGTAAATAAATACGCTAGAAATAGTTTCCAAATTATGGATGAAGCTCCGGTAGCAATCCTAGTTTTCTCTGCTCAAGTTATGGATCACCCTGCAAGACCTGATATTCAATCAGTCTCAGCTGCAATCCAAAATATGTTACTAAAAGCTCAGGAACTTAGACTTGGATCACTATGGATTTGCGATGTTCTTTACTTTGATGAAGCTATAATGAAACACGTTGGTGCTGAAATGCCTTTACTTGCAGCAATATCACTAGGATATGCAAACGAATCCCCAGCAAGCCGAACAAGATTAACTGTTGATGATGTAACAACTTGGTTTGAATAAATCAAACCTATAGTTTTTTTTCCCACATAACAATGGTATTGTGTCTACCGTTTTCTGATTTTGAATGAATGAATTCCATTTTTTCTGGTATATGCTGTAATTTTGCTGTGGTAATACAACCTAGATTTTTGCCATATTTCTTTGTTCTTTCAACAAAATCTGAGAGAAGATATTCTGCATTTTCTTCTGCACCATAGACAATAGCTTTTATCCAATCCACTTCACCAGTAACCACATCTCGATCTAAAAATTCGAGAAGTATTGTCTTGTTTTTTGCATAAAATTTCATATCTGGTTCTTTTTCAAAAAATAGTTTTTCAAGAGGGGCAAAATCCCATCCAATAGCAATATAATCTTTTGGACCATCAGGGATTTTCTGAATTAGTTTTAATGCTTCATCAATAGATATTGGTTCACTAGGATTTTCTATTTTCATAATTTTTGGCTTACTACTTTGCACCCAAAACGGAATCATTTCTGTTAGTAATTTATATCCTAATTTCTCGCCAATTTTACATGAAGCTTTATTTCCACCTTCTGTAGCAAAACCTACAATTTTATAATTCGATTTCTTAGCAATTTCATCTCCAAATTGAAATAATTTTCTTCCTATTCCTTTAAGCTGATTATCAGGTCTTACTCGAATTAATTCAATCCAAGCAACGTCTTCAGTTTTTTTTCTAAGGTTCCCTAGACCTATAATCTTCTCTCCAAGAAATGCTCCATAAAACACACAGTCTTTTTCATCTAATACAACTGGGGCATATGAATTCCAATCTTCATAGTAGGTAGGCATAACCTCTGTGAATTCTTTAATCTTTGAGAGATCTGCTTCTTGGAATTTCCGATATTCAATCTTCATAATTTTATGATTAAATATAGAGTATTAAAATTATTATACACTCTTGCTTTTACGGAGAAAAATAGAGTGAATAAAAAGAGAAGTTAATAGGAGATTTTACTCTCCAATTTCTTCAATTTTTCATCTGTTAGCTCATAATGTTTCTTCAATCTTTCATGGACTTCTGTCATGTCTCTTCTAAACTCGATAGCTTCATCCGGGCATGAAGTTACACATCGCATACAAGAAATGCATTCCAGATTATCTGCTTCACCTGTATCTGCATTAAAAGCGTTAGTTGGACAAGAATCCTCACAAGTTCGACACATGCTACAGTCTTTACCATAGCGAGAAGGAATCCATTCTTTCGCGGTTTTCTCTGCTTTTTGTATTCTCTCCATTATTTTATCCGCATTTTCTGGTTTTTCTATGACAACTTCCTTTTTCTCTTTCTTTGAAAATAGCTCTTTAAGTTTATCAGCAAATTCCTTGGCAACATCGAAATCATTTTGGTTTGGTCTTTCAGCTAGAAAATTAAATCCTTTAGCAACATTAAACGTATGCTTACCAAGGAATTCTGCAGATGCTAGAACTTTGAAACCTTGTTTGTTGAGAAGTAACTTAGTGTGATAATGAGAAATTCCTACTGTAGGACCACCATACGTGAAAAATGTTGCACACCATTTATCTTCTACTTTCACAGTTGCTAACCATTCCCTACAAACAATAGGAATAACAGAACCCCATACGGGAAATCCGAAAACTAACGCATCAAACTCAGTTAAATCTGGATTATCCTTTCGATCACTGAATGAAGCAATGTTGAGTGTGCTTGTTTGAATACCTAATTTATTCAATCTACTCGAGATTTCTTGCCCAATTTTCTCAGTATTTCCAGTAGCTGAAAAATAGATAATTCTAATTTTCAAGATCAATCACAACAAAAGTAAAAAAAGGATTATGGTGAGAAATAGGTTATTACACCTTTTTCAACCATTACTTTTCCATCTTTAATTACATGCGAGAAATTCTTTGGATTTTCGACTACAGAAATATCTTCTAATGGATTCTTGTTACTTATGACAATATCAGCTATTTTTCCTTTCTCAATAACACCAATTTTATCATCCAAGTGAACACATTTCGCTCCCATGATAGTTGCTGCTTGCAAAGCTTGAGCAGGAGTCATTCCAACATTTTCTACCATAAATCTTATTTCTGTGCCAGTTGTCCCATGGAAATTACCTGGTGTTCCAGCATCTGTACCGACAGCTATTTTTACTCCTTTCTCAAAAGCAATTTTGTGAGCTTCTCTACTCCTTTTGCCAGTATTCTTTGTTTTAATTTGAACCTCTGGTGGTAGTTGTTGCAAAATATCTGATGATAGTAATCCTGCTATAGCCATTTGTGTAGGAACAAGGAATGTTCCCTTTTTAACCATTAAATCAGCAGTTTCTTCATCAAGAAAAGAACCATGTTCAATTGTATGTATTCCAGCTTTTACAGCACTAATAATTCCTTCTAGACCATGCGCATGACACGCTACATGCATGCCAAGTCGTTCAGCTTCTTCAACCATCGCTTCAAGTTCTTCATCCAAAAAGAGACTCATTCCGAGTTTTGATTCCATACCATGTAGTACCCCACCGGTTGTGAGTGTCTTAATAAAATCAGCACCAGCACGTTTTCTATCTCGAACAGCATGTTTTACTCCATCCACACCTGTTAGTACTTCGCCAACTTGCTGATAGTAATCTAACATATATTGTGGACCAATAGCTTCTTGATTTCCCCATTGTCCAATTCCGTTATCAGAAACTACAAGACGCGGTCCTGCTAAAATACCCATATCTAAAATTCTTCTTAGTGATGGAATCCAGCCAGGTGCTGCTCCACAATCTCGAACACATGTAAATCCACTAGCTAAATGCTTCTGAGCATTATTAAGAGCAATATAGTGCCACATGGTGGTTTTAGTTCTCATATGTACTCGCTCAGATTGAGCAGTACAAGTTGATGCTAAATGTACGTGGCTTTCCACTAATCCAGGGAGAACAATTTTTCCATCTGCTTTTATTACTTGATCATTCTTTTCTTTTTCAAAAGATCCATTATCTCCCACCCAAACTATTTTCTTACCAGAAATGGCAATTGTTGTATTCTCTTTGATTTTTCCAGTAAGAGAATCGAACATATTCCCATTTTTCACAATTAATCTCTTATCATTTTTACTCATGACAACATCTTTCCGATTGATTTTCTAATCTGAAGTGTACACTTTTGAGCTCTTAAGCTTTTTCTATGAAAGAATTATCACGTAATAATAATTAGAAAAATGCTCAATCGTTTGATTGCCCTAAACTTAACACTAATTAATTGGAAATTATGCTTGTAGCTAACGAGTACGGAGGGTTCCAAAATAATTGGTATATGTGTAGGAACTCTTGATGATAAAGAAGGTCCTAAAGCCATCTGCTTCAAAGGAATTGCTCCGAATTTAGCCAAGAAAATTGTCTTTAAGACAATGGTAGGTTCATTTTCTTTTACTGATTCCGAAAAAGCTAATTACAGTACAGACGAATCAATAATACCAATTCAAGAAGAAGATATCATAACTTTTACACAATTCTTCACAATAAATAAAAGTGATGTTCGAGGGAAAGAAAAAAGATTTTCGATATCATTACTATTTAATCGAGAAAGTCGTTTAACAGTTTATAAAGAAGCTTCATACTTGTCAGCGTTTATTGATAATTTGAAACAAAATATGAGAAAATCATACATAAACGATATAGAATTTTCTCAAGATTTTCTCAGTAATTTTGATCAATTAATGGAAGAATCAATCAAGTTTGGCATTCTAGAAGATTCACAATTAAAGAATAAAGTGCAAATAATTTGCCCTGTCTGTCATAACAAAAACCAAGTTTCTGTTCCAAAATTACAAGGTAGTCTGAAACTAGCAGAACATAGAATTTTCAAAGGAGATATTTGTTCCCACCAATTTACTGTTTATATTGATTCAAAATTAAATATTCTTGGATACAAGAAAACTGATGTTGATTTAAGAGATATTAAAGATCGAATTGGAAATCTAAAATCACCTTATGATAGTATTTTCGAGGAAGCTGGAAGTTGAAAGATCGATTAAAGAAAAAAAGAAAAGCAAAGGGATCTGATGAACTGGAAACAGTAGAAGTTCCAGATGCATTCAAAGCTCAATTTAAAGAAGCAGAAGATAAAGTAGCCAAGTATTTTGATTTACTAGAATGGGATCCATCAACAGGTCGAATTTTGATTGGGGGGGAAAGATACATTCTTGTACGAGCAGCCGCAATGAGATTAGGTTTTCCAGAAGCAATAGCATCATTGTTAGAATTGGATGGTGGATTAAACAATCCTTATGTTATAAAATTAATTTATCAACTAGCAAAATCCTTGGGTAGATCAGATGCGAAGAAATTCCACCTCTCAATGGGTTTTGATGATCCTATAGAGAAATTGTCAACAGGACCAATTCATTTTGCTTATACTGGTTGGGCAAAAGTAAGTATTAAACCAGAATCTAATCCTTCTCCTGATGAGAATTACTTTCTAATTTATACTCATCCACAGTCATTCGAAGCTGATTCCTATATTTTAGCAAGAGGAGAGAACTCACATTTACCAATTTGTGTTATGAATGCAGGATATTCTTCTGGATGGTGTAGTGAGAGTTTTGGTCTAGAACTCGATGCTAGAGAGCTTACTTGTAGAGCGAAAGGCGATAAAGAATGCTTATTCATTATGACTCCAGTAGATAAGTTAGAAGAAAAAGTCAAAGAGTATTTAGCTAAGATCACAGATGAAGAGTAATCAGTTGATATCAATAAAAATCTTCATAGCTTTATCTTTCTTGTTTTCAATATATTGGTAGGCTTCATCGTAGTCTTCGAATTTGAAATGTTTCGTCATAAGAGGTTCAAGTTGGATTTTTCCGGAACTAACTAATTCAATGGCCTTAAGATACTCTTTAGTTTGATACATGAGCATGCCAATAAGTCGTAATTCGCGATCCTGCACGGTTCCTAAATCTACTGTTGGTTTGTCACCAAATACTCCTACAAGAACTATGTCTGTCCCTTTCCTTGCATTTGCAATCGCATCATTGATTGTTTGATTAATCCCAACACATTCGATAATTAAATCAGCTTTATCAGGACCAAAAGCTATCACAATCTCTTCAGATAAATTCTGCATTAGAGGATTAATAGTATAATCAATTCCTACTTTTTTTGCGATTTCCAATCGAAAATCACTCACATCAGTTATTAAAACCGATTTAGCACCAAGAGCTTTTGCAGTTTGTGCAGTTAGATTTCCAATCGGTCCTGCACCTAAAACAACAACATTTAATCCATTCAAATCATCTGTTTTGGTAAAGACTCCACAAGCAACTGCCATAGGTTCAATCATTGCGCCTTGCTCAAAGGACATATCATCAGGTAGCTTGAGAATGCGATCTAAATCAGTAACAAAGAACTCAGAAGCCATACCAGTTGTCTGAAAACCCATGACTTTTAGTTCATCACATATGTGATAATTACCATGTAAACAAGAATGGCATTTCCCACAAACAACTTGTGGCTGAATTGTTACTTTATCCCCGGTTTTTAACTCAGTTACTTTAGAACCAACCTTTTCAATTATACCTGAGACTTCGTGGCCTTGAGTAATAGGATATGAGGTATAAGGATGTTTACCATAGTAGACATGAATGTCACTTCCACAAACACCTATACGCATGATTTTAATCAAAACTTCATTTTCTTTTAACTCAGGAATAGGTATTTCCCGGAAAGTGATTTTTCCTGGTTCAATCATAACTTGTTGCTTCATTATTATCACGTCAATTAAAATCTGAGTGGCTGTTGGGTTAAAGTTTCGATTAATGATTGAAGTTGCGGTTTAGTAAGAGGGAAAATATCATTCGCATTAGCACTACCAGAATACAACAATGAAAATCTTTCTACCATCCTTCTAAGTTCATTATCTGGAGTATTCTTTAGCATATTTTTCGTTTCAGATATCTTCAGTATTTTTGGTTGTACCGCATCTAGAATGTATACAAAAGCAATCAATTGAATTACAGTATCATAATTATGTGAAGAATCAATATTCTTGGGTATATTTCTAAAGATCTTCAGTGATTCATTTAATGTATGAACTTCTGAAATCAATTTATCTCTATTTTTGTAGAGATCGGATTTCAAGTTATGAGGAATTTGCATCGCTCTTAGAAATGAGTATAGTCTCTCTTCAATTCTAGGTTCTTGGTTTATGAGTTCTTTAACATGATTAATTTGACAATGTACTTTTTGATTAGGTTTAATTGCTATTGATTCAATGCTTAATGTACGCGTTTTCTTGTCGAAAGTCCAATTAATTTCTTTTTCAGTAGCATCGATTTTAATTAGGATTGTTTTTGGTTTATGTATACCTTTTACAATTATTTCAAATTCTCTATTTTTTGGTATATTACTGAGATCACCTTGTGTTGGATTTATTTCTAAAGTTACTGATTTCTTAGATGATACTAAGTTAATCTCTGTTTGAGCATTCTTTCCAGACTTGTATTTCTGTGAGGTTCCATCATCTTCATACAAAATAAATTGATTATCATTCCCTGGAAATACTAAAAGCTGAATCGATTTTGGATTGGAAAGATGGGAATTGTGATAATCAGATGTAATTGGAATAATTGCTCCTGCTTTGGCATAAATTGGAATTTCCTTTTTGAAGAAATAACTTACATGGACTTTTTCGCCATTTATACATTCACCGGAATTATAGTCAAACCATAATCCCTCAGGCAACCATATTTCTTTTCGACTTAATCCAACCGCTGGGTCCATAGGTGAAATTATAGGTGCAACTAAAAGTTCTGAACCAAAGAAATATTGATCAATGAAAGTATAACTGGACTCCCTTAATGGATAAAGATAATACATCGGTTGACAAAGTGGGAGATTTTTTGAAAATGATAACCAAGCCATTGAGTAAATATAAGGAATCAATTGATGTCTTAACTGTAGGGCTGCTTTAACTATCGAAAATGTCTCCTTATCAAACTTCCAAGGTAACTCATCAATAAAGTGATTCTTTGTTGAATGCAATCTTAATATTGGACTAAAGCAACCATATTGGATCCAACGAGTATATAGTTCTGCATCTTCAGCTCCACCCATATGTCCCCCAATATCGTGGCTCCACCAAAAATATCCAACATTTGCCGCAGTGCTAGTGAAATTTGGTTGGAAGGCAAGGCTTTTCCAAGTGATATAAGTGTCACCGGAAAATCCTATAGGATATCTATGATTTCCCAATCCACCCCATCGTGAAAATACCAAAGGACGTTTTTTAGAATCAGAAGATAAATCTTCAAAATGTAAGTGATTGAGCCACCAAAGAGGATCTAATCCTGGCAACTTTGTTTTTTTACCTTGTTGCCAATCAATCCACCAAAAATCAACGCCATTTTCTTGATAAGGGTGTAGAATTTCTTCAAAATACGCTTTAGCAAATTCTTGATTCGCGATATCAAAATCTATTGGTTTACATGTTCTTGGATCTTGACTTAAACGATTTGAAATCTTAGAATATTGAATTTCATGTGGGTAAATGCCAGTTGCTGGATGCAGATTAAGAGCAGTACGAACATTATTTCTTCGAAGGAACTCAAGCAATTTTTTGTAATCAGGAAAAAGATCTTCATTCCACGTGAATCCTGTCCAGCCATCATGAACTGGAGGGATAATTTTCTTAGGAACCTTTTCTCTATGTTCTGGTTTTTTCCAGTAATTTTTCACATCAGTTATATGCCAATCCATGTCTATAATAAAGATCGATAAGGGAATATCATTCTCTCTGAATTCCTCTACTAATTGCTCAACACCTTCTTGGGTATATTCCCAATAACGAGACCACCAATTTCCTAATATCCATCGAGGTAGAAGAGGTACTTTTCCACTTAATTTGATGTAATCATCAAGACAATCCTGATACTTTATTCCATATCCAAAGAAGTAAACATCAGAACATGATGCTTTTCGAGGTTCCATCCATCCATCTTGATTAAAAACTAAAGAACTAGAATCATCAATAATACTCCATCCTACTCGAGAGATTAATCCATTTTCTAATGAAATTTTTCCATCTGCTTCATCAAGTGTTCGCGATGTTCCCTTTAGATTATCAGAGTCTTTTTTACCAGGGTGCCAAGTGAAATCTTCATTTATTTCAGAAATAATAAGATTTGAAGGTGAAGGAGCATTCATAGTATCACGATATAGTACTTTCAAATCATCAGTAGTAATTTCAAGAGAATCTTCGGTTTTTTTGATTTCAATTGGGACTTCCGGAAATTGCCGATTCCATATAATCTGAGTTGGTCGATCCTCGAATTTCTTATTCTTTGAATATTCAATTCGAAATAATCGAGAGGTGAATACAGTAATTCTAACGTTTCCATGTGTTACTATTGAATGCTTAAAAGCTTGAGCTTCTTTGATTGATGGATTGGACATAATACTACACCAATTAATGCCTTAGTTTATAATTTTTAGTGAGATTATTTCAATAATACTTCAAGATTTCTCTTAATTATATCCAAATTGAATTCAACAGATGAATCAAACATTCTCAGTTTTTGACCAATAGATCTTGTCAATTCTTCGATATTTTTTCCTTCTAAAATCATTTTTGTTTCTTCCTCTGTAATATCTTCTAATCGTATTATCTTCTCAATAACTTTCGAATTTATTGGACAATATTGTTGACATCTTCTACAACCAAATAAAGAATTGTGAGCATCAGTTGGCATCCAATTAGGGAATTCTCCTAAAAGCTCGTTATGAAAAGGTATACAACTTTCGACATCAATAATGAATTCTTCATCATCTATATCTGGGATTGCTCTTGTTGGGCAATTATCCGTACAGATAGTACAATCATCACATTCATCCATCATGCTTAGTTCATGCCAATTATCTATTTGAAAATCAAAATCAGTAAAGAAAGTATAAAGTGAAAGAAAACTGCCTAAACCATCAACATAGCATATATTATTTCTTCCGTATTTCCCAAGTCCACTTCTTACAGCAAGTAGCTTCAAAAACATCGTTCTATTATGCTCAACTTTGTATCCTTCTTCTTTAACAATTTCTCTTTTTACCAATTCATTTAGTTCCTCAACTGAAGCATCTAGTTTGTGATAATCATGAGGTAGAAAAATCTCGTGTTTTTGACCATTTAAATGAAAATTAACCTTAGCTAGGTTATGTTCTATGGCTAAAACTACAATATATTTTGCATCTGGAAAATTTTTAGGTAGCAGAAATTTGAATTTTTTAATATAAGATCTAGATGCTTTAAGTTTGCTTAGATTTCCATCTTGTTCAGTCTTATCAATATCTGCTTGTAATTCTTGCAAACGTTTAACTGAAATCACTTTGTATTTTACACGTAAATTATTAAGAATGAATTCTTCTTTCAATTTTCAGAGCTACCCC
>Ga0114923_10002393_pt1 | contig 12737 bp, 10 predicted proteins | sample SumtaG_FD_89578 | JGI IMG/M metagenome (GOLD analysis project Ga0114923, IMG submission 89578) | Deep subsurface microbial communities from Indian Ocean to uncover new lineages of life (NeLLi) - Sumatra_00157 metaG | ecosystem: Environmental > Aquatic > Marine > Oceanic > Sediment | place: near... | reverse complement strand
TGCGGAATGACAGCTATGGCGAGCAGGAAAGAGCGCTCATACTGGGGTTAAGGGATTATGTAAAAAAATGTGGTTTTGAGCGGGTACACCTGGGTCTTTCCGGGGGAATTGACTCAGCTGTAGTAGCCGTTTTAGCGGTACGGGCGCTGGGGAGCAAGCAGGTTAAGGTGTTTGCCCTGCCCTCCGGATATTCCTCTGAGGGCAGTATCGTGGATGCGGGCAGGCTGGCAGCTAATCTGGGCATAACCTTAAATCAGATTCCGATTGAACCTCTATTTAAAAGTTTTTTACGATCTTTAAAAGATACCTTTGCCGGAAAAGAGGCGGATGTAACCGAGGAGAATCTCCAGGCGCGTATCCGGGGTACCCTGCTCATGGCTTACAGCAACAAATTCAATTCCCTGCTGTTGGCCACGGGTAACAAATCAGAGCTGGCAACTGGTTATTCAACCTTGTATGGTGATATGTGCGGCGGTCTTGCCGTTATCGGCGACCTGTTGAAAACCGAGGTATATGGATTGGCGCGAAGAATGAACCGTGATAAGGAGATTATACCGGAGGATATCCTGATTAAACCTCCTTCTGCGGAGCTCCGGCCTGATCAGGTTGACCAGGACACGCTGCCGCCCTATGAGCTTTTAGATCGTATTTTGAGCCTCTATCTGATTGATAATTTAGACAGTACCGGGATTGCTGAACAGGGATTACCCGTTGACCTGGTAAACAGGATTGTCACCCTGGTGGAAAGGGCGGAATACAAGCGTAGACAGGCGCCCCCGGTTATAAAGGTCAGCGCCAGGGCCTTTGGCACAGGCAGGCGTATTCCTATTGCCCGCACCATTTAAGGGAACTTCTATGGAGTTGGCTGCTTGAATCTTATCTATTGGGTTGATTCCCGGAGCAATCCGGTTTTCCCTCCTGATCTTGAACCCGATCGTGATGGCCTGATCGCTGCGGGCGGTGAGCTCAGCGAGCGGGTGCTGATAGAGGCCTACAGCAAGGGGATTTTTCCCTGGTATAACGGGCCGCCGGTAATGTGGTTTTCTCCGGATCCCCGCCTGCTTCTCTATCCTGCTGATTTCCATGTGCCCGCACAGCTGGTCCGCTTGGTGCGCCGGCAGGCTTTTACAGTACGTTTCGATTATGATTTCAGCCGGGTAATCGCCCACTGTGCCGAGGTGCCGAGAAAAGGGGATACCGGCAGCTGGATTGACCCCCAATTTGTGGCTGCCTACACCGGGTTGCACCGGCATTATCTTTCCCATTGTGTCTCGGTATATCAGGGGAATGATCTCTGCGGCGGGCTCTATGGAGTTTCTCTGGGGCGAGCCTTTTTTGGGGAGTCCATGTTTTCCCTGAAAGCGAATGCCTCCAAGGTGGCCCTCTTTTATCTGGTTGAATGGTTGAAAAAAGAGAATTTCCACTTCATCGACTGCCAGGTGCGCACCGAGCACCTGGTACGGTTTGGTGCTGTGGAAGTATCACGCACCTCCTTCCTGGATCAGCTTACCCAGGCGCTTGAGTATCCCACGCACAACTATCACTGGCGCCATCCGAAAGAGAGATAATCACCAAATATTTTAAAAAAATCTAAAAAATATGTTGCACATATTGTGTCTTAGGGTATAGAGTAGACACAAGATATTGTGGTTTCAGGTAAAAAATGTGAAATGTCCCTATTGTCTTAATACAAAGATCAAAGTAGTAGATAAACGGGATATTGAAGAACTGGGGTCCATCAGGCGGCGCAGGGAGTGTCTGGGCTGCGGGAAACGCTTTACAACGTATGAGCGAATTGAGCTTACCGGCTTCAGTATAGTGAAAAAGGATGGTCGGCGGGAGAAATTTGACCGTCAGAAGCTGATAGGGGGAATTTCGAAGGCCTGCGAAAAGCGGCCGATTCCCAGGCAGAATATTGAAAAACTGGTGGCTGCTATAGAGGGAGATCTTAGAAACAATGAGCAGAAAGAGATCCCCACTGATGAAATCGGAAAGCTGGTAATGGCCAGGCTGAGAGAATTGGATAAAGTAGCCTATATCCGTTTTGCCTCGGTTTACCGGGAGTTTACCGATATCAGTTCCTTTGAGAGTGAGTTAAAGGATCTTAAGAGAGATCTGTAAGTATGTAAGTACAGTGCGGGGTTTGCCCGTTTTGGACTTTTATAAATATTATCTTAATATAAAAACCTGGGAGGGGAAGGCTAATTATGAAGGGGGTCATACAATCGATTAAGAAGAGGGATGGAAGGGTGGTTCCCTTTCATCGCGAGAAAATTACCAATGCCATCTGGCAGGCTGTACAGGCCGTGGGTGGAAGGGACAGAAATCGGGCTGAGGAACTCTCCGGGGAGATCTGGAGAATGCTCAACTGCAAATATGAACCGGGAGGTGTCCCTTCCGTCGAGCATGTCCAGGATGTGGTAGAGAAGGTGCTCATCGAAAAGGGCCATGCCCAGACGGCCAAAGCTTATATATTATACCGAGAACAACATAAGAATATCCGCGAGGTCACACAGTTGCTGCGTGACATCTCCATGGTTGAGGATTATATCAACGAAATAGACTGGAGGGTCAGGGAGAACAGCAACATGACCTATTCCCTTCAGGGATTGAATGTACACATTACCCAGAAGGTAATAAGCAACTACTGGCTCAATTCTATTTATTCCAAAGAAGTCAGAGAAGCCCATATTAAAGGCGAATTCCATATACATGATCTTGGTACCCTTGGACCCTATTGTGTGGGCTGGGACCTTCAGGATCTACTCCTGGTTGGTTTTCGTGGTGTCAGGGGAAAGATCGAGAGCAATCCGGCTAATCATTTCGATGTAGCCCTGATGCAGATAGTAAACTTTCTCTATACCCTGCAGGGCGAAGCCGCGGGGGCTCAGGCTTTTTCCAATTTCGATACTCTGCTCGCTCCATTTATCAGACATGATAAACTGGATTATAAAGGGGTAAAGCAATCCGTTCAGAAGTTCCTCTTTAATATGAATGTTCCTACCAGGGTGGGCTTTCAAACTCCATTTACCAATATTACTCTTGACCTCACCGTGCCTGAGTATTTGAAAGAGCAGCCGGTTATAATCGGCGGCCAGGCCGGGGAAGAAACCTATAGTGATTTTCAAGCAGAGATGGATCTATTTAACCGGGCCTTTGCCGAAGTAATGCAGGATGGCGATGCCAGCGGCCGGCCCTTTACCTTTCCTATACCCACCTATAATATCACCAAAGATTTTCCCTGGCACAAGCCTGAATATAACGCGATTTGGGAGATGACTGCCAAGTACGGCATACCCTATTTTTCCAATTTTATTAATTCAGATCTGAAACCGGATGATGTCAGGAGTATGTGCTGCAGGCTGCGGCTCGATAAGCGGGAATTGAAAAGGAGGGGCGGGGGATTGTTCGGCTCCAACCCACTTACCGGATCAGTGGGTGTGGTTACCATTAACCTGCCGCGTATTGCCTTTGAAGCGGGTACGGAAAAAGAATTTTTTGCTATCCTTTCCAGCCGTATGGAATTGGCTAAGGAAAGCCTATGTGTAAAGCGCAGGGTGCTGGAGGAATTTACCGATAGGGGGCTCTATCCATACAGTAAATTCTATTTAAGACATATTAAGGAATCCTTCAAGCAGTACTGGAAGAATCACTTTTCCACCATCGGCATAATCGGTATGAGTGATGCCCTGTTGAACTTTAAGGGCCATGAAATAAGCCAGCCTGAAGGCAGCGCTTTTGCCGGTAAGGTAATGGATTTTATCAGGAATAAATTGGCGGATTTCCAGGAAGAAACCGGCAACATTTTTAACCTGGAAGCTACGCCTGCCGAGGGAACCAGTTACCGCCTGGCCAGGCTGGATAAAAAGCAATATCCTGAACTGAAAACATACAACCAGCAGCATAATGGCAATGGCAAGGCTGCGCCCTATTATACCAATTCCACCCAGCTTCCGGTTGGCTTTACCGACGATGTATTCCAGGCTCTGAAGCTCCAGGACGGACTGCAGTCTAAATACACGGGTGGCACGGTTATGCACTGTTTCCTGGGAGAAAGCATGCCCTCCATCGAGGCAACCAGGAGCCTGGTGAAAACCATAGCTGAGAATTTCCATCTGCCCTACTATACCTTAACGCCTACTTTTAGTATCTGCGAGCAGCACGGCTACATAAAGGGTGAGCACAATAACTGCCCGCAGTGCGGCAGCAAATGCGAAGTATGGTCAAGGTCGGTTGGTTATCTGCGCCCTGTGGATCAGTGGAACAGGGGAAAGCAGGAAGAGTTTCAAGACAGGAAAACCTTTGACCGGCAGTTGAAAGCCCAGGCCTTGAAATAGCTGGCCGGCCGGTGATCTTCAAAGGATGGCAGAAGACTTCGCTTATTGAATATCCCGGCAAGATCTGCACCGTGCTTTTCACCGGCGGTTGTAACTTTCGCTGTCCTTACTGTTACAACCGGGAGCTGGTGCTGGGATACCGTAAACTTCCGGATATAGAATCTGAAGAAGTCATAAACTTTCTTAAGTGTAACCTCAATCTTTACCAGGCGGTGATGGTAACCGGGGGCGAGCCGACCATTAATAAGAAATTGAAGGATTTTTTTCGTGAAGTGAAGGAGTTGGAGCTTTTCTGTGGTCTGGAAAGTAATGGCAGTAATCCCGATTTACTTGAAAGCCTGCTTGATCACGAACTTATTGATTTTGCGGCCATGGATATCAAAGCCCCACTGGCTATAGAAAAGTATTCCCGGGCCAGCGGGGTGCGCAGCAGCAGGCTCCTGGCCAGGGTAGCGAGAAGCATAGAACTGATAATGGACTCTGGTGTTGAATATGAATTCAGGACCACTGTTGCGACCGGGATAATCAGCCGTGATGATCTACTGGAAATCGGCAGGAGTATTAAAGGGGCAAAGAGGTATGTGCTGCAGCAGTATATTCCCGGAAAGGTGCTGAATAAAAAGTTAAATGAAAATGTGCGCCTGTCAGCGGAAGAGCTTCTGCAAGTAAGGGATAAGCTGGCCGGCCTGGTTGAAGCATGTGAAGTGAGGCTGTAGGACCAGGCAGTATTCCTTGCTCAGCGCCGCAAGAAGGTATCGTTCTTGACCACTCCGAGCATCATGGTCATGTCATCAAGGGAGTAGCCGGGCAGCAAGTGGATCGGCTTGTTGCGATATGTGAAGTTGGCGTTGAACTCCCATTTGCCAAAAATCAGGCTTATGCCGCCGAAGCCTCCGTGACCGATTTTGAACCGATCCGATATGTCCATCTGGGCGTACTCGTAGCCGCCTCGTATTGCGAGGAATGGAAAGGGCCAGAACTCGAGGGCTGGTATAGCCCGGATTGTATACCCTGACCGGTCCTCAGGGTAGATATCTCCGATCCCCTTCAGGGAGAGGAAGAGCTGTTTGTTGAAGAAAGCGGTGGTCAGCGTTCCGGCCAGTATTAAGGGTAACCGGCCCGGCTCAATATCTTTGGCAGCCCCGTCGTAGTAGGTTTCGGCCTGGGTAGTGTATACCCCGTGCAGGTCGAAGAGCAAACGCTCCTCCCAGGCTTGAACAAGAAAACCCAGATCCACTGAAACGTTTAGCTTGCTGTTGTCTTCGAAGATAGTATGACCAGAGCTGGGTGTATCGTTCGTATAAGAGCCTTGAAAGGCGGCTCCCAGGCTCAAACCCTCCATCAGGCGATATCCCAGACCTACATAGGCACCAGAGCTCTGGTTGTCCATGCTGAATCCGGCCAGGTCTTGAGATTCAAAAGTGTACATCGTGCTGAAATCCGCCATAGATACCTTGTTCCATGCATTGGCTAAAACGATCTCTACTCCCAGTCCAAGGCGTTCACCAAGCGGTAATATAAACCCAAGGCGTTGCGTGCTCTCTCTTTCCAGTGAATTATCATAGTTCCCAACCCGCTTGGTGTATTCTCCTCCCACCTGCAGGGCTGTAGAGTGCCAAAAATAGATGACGTCGTGTTCAATCATGCCGAAGAAAGCCGGATTGTAAGTAGGTGCGTAGCTGTCGATTTCAATCTGGAACTTGGGGCTGGCCTAAGTGAGCCTGCGGATATAGACCTGCACTGCCTCGGCTTTTGGATCGATCCTTTTCGCCCGGGACAGCTCTTTCCTGGCCCTTTCCGTGTCTTTCTTGTCATAGTAGTCAATAGCCTTGGAAAAGGCGAGTACGACTTCCTCGCTCTTAACCTCTTTGACCTCTACCTTATCCTCCGTGGTCGAGGCGACCTCGGCATCCATGGACCTCAGAATGGAGCCGGCGAAGTAGCCGCTGATATATTCATAGTTCACAAGGCTCTCCATGAGCTTTTCGGCCCAGACCACCTCCCCGGTTTCAATGCTGACCATCTTCATACTGATCAGCAACTGCTTATCCATGTCGATGAGGTTGCCGAAGACCATGAAATCTGCGGCCAGCATTCGGCCCAGCTCAACCTGGGAGTCGGGGTCGGCAAGGTCAGAGAGAGCAAACTCGCTCTCTTCCAGCAGCTTGGTCCGTTTCTCCCGTTCGATAAGCGAGACACTCCTGGACTTGACTAGCTCCACGGCGATCATCTCAGCAATCCCCTTTCCCACGTATTCCAGCTTAGGATCACGGCTGTTGACCTGAAGATCATTAATGGAGATGCGCTTGCCGGCGGAAAAAAGATAAGTTGGAATTAAAGACAGTATAAAAAAGCAGAACAAGGTTCGTTTCATATCAGCCTTCTCCAAATTATATTTATTCTAGCATTAATTATATGTTGCTTTTATATTATATGCTGCTAATGCTATTTAGCACATAATCTTATTATGGGTGTTCGGAATGTCAACTTAATTTCCCGGTAAGCTATTTGCATTCTAAAATATTTTTTTGGTCAATGTGCATTGACTAAATTTGGTCAATGTGCATTGACCAAATTATAAATAAACTGTAGTATATTGCTATGCTCGATGAACTTGAGATTCACAATCAATTTAAAGAATCTTTTTCCCGCTATCTGGACTTCGATCCTCACTTGCGAAGGTTGAAGGAAAATCCATATATCTTTGAATCACCCCTGTTGAAGGAAAATCCATTTCATGTGGCTGGAATATATCAAATTACCGGAGGAAGGCAGATTGGAAAAACCACTTTTCTCAAACAATTCATAAAGAATTTACTTGAGGAAAAAAATGTCAAACCAGAGAATATATTTTTCGTGACAGGTGAGATTATTGAAAGCCACGACATCCTGCGAAGGATAGTAGAAGGCTTTAATAAAAAGATAACCGCTCATGGCTATATTTTCATTGATGAGATCAGTTATATAAAAGATTGGGACCGATCAATAAAATACCTTGCAGACGCCGGATATTTTGAAGACACAACTGTAATATTAACGGGTTCAGACAGTAAAATAATTCGGACAGCAATGAAAGGCTTCGCCGGACGGCGAGGTGCTGCCGATCAGGTTGACTTTGATTTCAACCCGCTTTCATTCATGGAGTTCGTTTGCCTTATAAGGGAGGAATTGCAGCCGCTTTGTAAAGATTTGGTGGAGGCTCCTCTTACAGATGAGAATAAAAAGTTCAATATACATCTTGGCGAATTCAACGAACTATTACACAATTACTTGATCCATGGAGGATATCTACCTGCAATCAACGAATATTATAGCAGCAGTACAATTCCTAAATCAGTACTGAATACCTATGTGCATTGGATTAGGGGTGATATTTTAAAACACAACAAAAACGAAAATTATCTATTTGAAATTATTAGAGGCATTAAAACCACCTACAATTCTCAAGTTTCCTGGAACAGTCTGAGTAAGCATCTATCTATCGAACACCATAAAACAGTTTCAGATTATTGTCAGATACTGGAATCGATGCATGTGCTTCATATCCAGGAAGCAATCCTGGAACATAAACTAACAGGAGCGCCAAAAAAGAATAGAAAAATATATTTTTGCGACCCTTTCATCGACCATGCTCTCTCTATCTACCTTGATCCACAGTTAACAATTGAAACCCTATCTGCAAGAATGAGCAACAATGAATTTGCCTCATCCTATATTGAAGCGGTGTGTGTAGACCATTGTAAACGGTGGCTGCCGACGTACTACATCAAGGGCTCAAAAGGCGAAGTAGACCTGGCTTTAGTCTTTAATAACACGATGTACCCCTTCGAGGTAAAATGGTCCAAACAGCTTAGAAGCATCGGCCTAAAGCAGATCAGTACGTACAGAAACGGCATAGTGCTGACGCCTGAAAGAAGCGGCAGAGCAATGAACTGCATGTTTGTGCCACTGGCTAGATTTCTTATTCAAGTGAGCGATCGAGTGTTAATAATTTAATTATTCAGCGCCGGCAGCTTTGAGCATTTTCACGATTTCCTCATTGTTTATATATTCCGCAAAAATCAGGGCTGTTCTTCCCTTTTTATCTTCAATATCCACAGCCGCCCCCGCCTCAATAAGGAGTTCTGCCAGGTCGGCTCGTTCCTCAGAGACTGTAACCATTAATGGAGTCCAGCCATCCTTGTCCTGGGTGTTTATATCGGCCCCGGCTGCGATAAGCTGCAGGGCCAGCTCTTTGTGTCCCTCTGAAATTGCCAGCATGAGCGCGCTCCAGCCGTCACTGTCCTTGATTTCCAGGTCAGCGCTCCCCTCAACAAGCAGCTCTACCATATCTGCCTGCCCCATGCCGGCCTGCTGCATTAAGACTGTGTTTCCCTTTTTGTTTTTAATATCCGGGTCAGTGCCTGCTGATAAAAGCTCTTTCACAATTTCACCATGCTGCTTAAGGGCGGCCAGGATTAAAGCAGTGTCCCCGCTTTTAGCCTGCCTGTTTATATCGGCTCCGGCAGCAATAAGCCGGGCCAGGAGGCCAACATGGCCTTCTACAGCTGCATAGATCAATGCAGTCCAACCCTCATTATCCCCGCTATCTAACTTAGCGCCGCCCTCTATGAGCAAACCGGCGGTCTGCTCCCGGCCGCTGTGGGCCGACATCATCAGGGCTGTCTGCTGGTTACTGTTTTTCGCTTCCAGATCGGCTCCGGCCTGTATTAACAGCCGGGTGGTTTCAGCCTGACCGTTATATGCGGCCAGCATTAGCGGTGTCATGCCGTCTTCATTTTTCCCATCTAAAGCGGCACCACTGCCGATTAGCCTGGCTGTCTCATCCCTGTCGCCGTCATAAGCAGCACGGCGCAGGCCTATGGCGGAATCAGATGTATCCGGGGTACTGACACAGCCCTGGAGGAAAAAAAGAAGTAGAGCTAAAAAGAGAAAAATATAGGTATATGTTTTTTTCATACAGTTTAAAGAAAATATTATATAATAAGAGCAGTCAGGTGTAAATAAAATCCGGGCAATTATTTTATTGGCTAATCAGGTCATCAGTCGTCACTATCTCGATAGTATCTGTGACAGCTGATCGGGAAACTCTTTTTTCAGCTTTAAAAGGTAATATCCCTCTCTGGCCAGCCTACGGGAGTCTATGGGCCCGAATAGCCCCCTATCCTTTTTGATCTTACCCTGGCTGTCCCACAGGGTGTGCAGAAAGTAAGCTGTTCCCACTGGTTTCTGCGAGGTGAAGCCGATCAACTGGCCGGCCAGGAGTTCAGCCATGTTGCCGTTAATCTTTCCTGATAAGAGCTTATTGAGCTTTAAAAGCAGGTAGGAGAGCTCATAGCCGCGGAAGAGCAGGCGGTTTCTTCTGCTTGAATCAGTTACTCCGCCTATGGAATTGAAATTACTCCCGTTAAAGCTTCGGTTCAGGTAGATCCAGGGTAACAACAGAGACATGTAGACATCCAGGTTCTTGATCTTTACTCCCGCCGCCACTAAAGCCAGTACTGCATTAGCTAAAAAAATGGCGCCCTTGACGTCGGGGTCGCGTCCAGCCCGGGATGAGGGGAGGAGATCAGGACGGCGGTACTCAGAGAAGAAGCGCTCTTTGATGGTATTCAGAGCCTTTTTATAACGCTCCTTACCGCTTATCTTATAGAGAACGGCCAGGGGCTGGCAGAGCTCGAGGCATCCCAATCCTCTTTCCACGCCTTCCAGCGAAGAGAGATCGATAACAGAGTCGAGGTTCTGCAGCTGTTTCGGATTTACCAGGAAGTTGTCCACCATTCTCCGGCCGGCAAAGAAGTATTTTTGCCAGCAAAGCCCCCTCTGCTTCAATTCCCGGGATAGATGGATCAGAAAGAGGGCTGTGCCTGAGGCATGTTCCAGTGATAACAGGTTTTTGGAGTTGTGCAGTCCCAGCCACCTGTTCTGGTCAAGATCATAGTTTTCAAAGAAGAGACCGCTGGGGTGCTGAGCCTTAACTACGAAATCAGCAAGCCTCAATGCGCACTCTCCCTGCTGGGGTAGGACTTTAAGTGTGAGTAGTGCCATGCCTGCTCCCGCATACGAAGAGATGGCCGATGATTTTTCCAGAATTCTTAAACCGTGGATACCGCTATTTTTGTACAGATGTGTGGAAAGACATTCTTTTATTGAGTGTGCCAGGGTGTTCTGGTCTACCTTCCGGTGAAAGTACTTCTTTGAACTCTTTAGTATGGACAAAGCCCCTCTGTAGTGTATCTCTGCTAAGGGGGCAAAGGCCAGGCTTATCCGGTACTGCATATTAAAGCTGCCCGGGGAATCAATAGCTTCGGTTGTCTCTTTAGTTGTGTGTGTGTCCCTTGGGCCTAGAATAGTGACAGGCTTTTCTTCCGGGGGAAGCCTTATTTCAATGCGCAGCAGGGAATCATCTTCTGTTATGAGTCTCTCGGTGCCGATGCTTGCTTTCTGCTCAATATTTTCAGGCTGCTGGCCGGATATCAACAGGGAACCCGCCTGGTGGTAGAGAAAGAGGGAGGCAGGGTAGGACAATCGTTCTCCAAGAAACATCCTGCCTTCTTTTCCGGCAAATGAGCCGCGATAGAGCGAAGGGAAAAAGAAGGAGCTTTGTTCAGGGTCAGAGAGGTCGAGGGTGAAGTTAATCTTGATATTGCCTGCCGGCATAATTGACCAACTTCGTAGAATTGAAAGCACCGAACTTTCTTCAACAAAGCTGTCCCGGATTGTGGCGCTGAGAAAGAAGGCATTAACGTAATTTTCATTAAAGACAATACTCTGCGGAAGACGCTCCTGATTGTTCCAGGAATAACTATAGCGTAAATACAGGGCGAGGTTGTCCTTTTCTATTTTAATGGTGCGCAGATCAACCTGGCTTAACTTGATTTTACCCATAGTTATGCTTCATGATGGTCCTCGATCATCTGTCGGTGGCTCCGTGCGTAATTATTGCACAAGTTACGCTACAAATCCAGCTGTGGAAAGGTTTTTACCGGGGTGAGCCTGTCAGATTCCGTACACTCTTGAAGTTTATTTCAAAAGAGATCAGAATCGAAATGGTTTATGAAAAATAGAAACTATTTCCAGTGCAGCGAATGCGGCCATCGGGAACCGAGATGGTTGGGTAGATGTCCGGAATGCGGCAGATGGAACAACCTTCAGGAAAAGCAGCAAACGGGTTTGAAGAAAAAGGGGTTATCAGACCGGGAGCAGGTCCCTGTACCGCTTGACTCAATTGAAATACAGGAAGGATTGCGCTTTGATTCAGGAATAAGCGAGGTCAACAGGGTCCTGGGCGGCGGCATAATCAAGGGTTCGGCTATTCTAATCGGCGGTGAGCCGGGTATTGGCAAGTCAACCCTGATGCTGCAGGTTTCCGCCAGGACTAAGACCAGGGGACGGGTGCTCTATATTTCCGGAGAAGAATCAGCCGGTCAGATCCGCATGCGGGCAGAGCGTTTGGGCATTACCGGTGAGCGTATTGAGATCTTCAGCTCAACAGAGCTGAGCTCAATTCTTTCGACTCTGGATCAGGTCAAACCGGTGGTGATTATTATAGACTCAATTCAGACCATCTACTCCGGCGAGTTGGGAGTCGTGCCGGGCACGGTAAATCAGATAAAACTCTGCGCTCAGGAACTGATAAGCTGGGCCAAGGCCAGGGACGCGGCACTCTTTCTAATTGGACATGTCACCAAGGGAGGCGTTTTGGCCGGTCCCAAAGTTATCGAACATATTGTAGACACGGTTCTATACTTTGACACCGGCACAGAAGATATCAGGATTTTGCGCGCTTCCAAGAACCGTTTCGGCGCTATTGATGAAATTGGTATTTTTCAGATGTCTGCCACCGGCTTAGAGGCAATACAGGACCCCGCCTCTATTTTTATTACCCGGAGAGAGGATAATATGCCTGCTGGTGTGGCCGTAGCCCCCACTTATGAGGGATCACGGGTGCTGCTGGTGGAGATCCAGAGCCTGGTAGTACCGGCCAAGGGAGGTATTTCCCGAGTGTTTTCAGACAGGATAGACAACGCCCGGGTATCCAGAATGTCTGCCGTTTTGGAGAAGCATCTACGCCTGCGTTTTTCCGACCAGGACATCTATGTGAATGTGGCCGGTGGAATGCGCCTTGGAGAAGTGGCCATAGAACTCCCCTTGTGCCTGGCACTCTATTCCGCCCGTATCAATCAGCCCCTACCACCATCAACTTCGGTTATCGGCGAAGTGAGCCTGACAGGCGAAATACGGCCGGTGAGCCATTTGGAGAGGCGGCTGCGTACGGTAATGGAAATGGGCTATCAAAGGGCTCTTCACCCCGGCTCTCCAGTCAATAACCGGCAATTCGAGAGCTTAAGCCTGCCCGTTGCCGATATAGCCCAGGCGGTTCGTTCGATTTTCAGTAAG
>Ga0114923_10002392_pt1 | contig 12738 bp, 20 predicted proteins | sample SumtaG_FD_89578 | JGI IMG/M metagenome (GOLD analysis project Ga0114923, IMG submission 89578) | Deep subsurface microbial communities from Indian Ocean to uncover new lineages of life (NeLLi) - Sumatra_00157 metaG | ecosystem: Environmental > Aquatic > Marine > Oceanic > Sediment | place: near... | reverse complement strand
CTGACCGTAGTCACGGATAACAGTGAGAGCGTCTGCGGTACGAGCAGTAACGTACATCTGCTCGAAGCTGTCGTGAACGATAAGGATATCGCCAACAGCAATTTTGTCACCAGTTCCATCGACTACATAAATCGTAGTTCCGGTTGTGGTGGCACCGGTGGTTGCGGATACTGTAGCAACTTCACTAAACAGCTCGTCGGCGAACCAACTGTGCTTAATGTTATGTGAAGTCATCTTTCCCATCTGACGTGTAATCAGAGTGAAAGGGTTCTGGTTCGGATCTAGCAAATAGATACCAGTTGCTACGTCACGTTTTTGGCGATCAGCACCAAGGGTGCCTGCCAAATTCGCTGTTCCGACTTTTCCTGTAAAATTAGCCACTTATTTTCCTATATGTTTTCTGCAATCTCATAGGGTTAAGCGGAGAAAATGTTATCTAAAGCCTTTGGATCTCCGCCTACCTCATGCAAAGTGCGTATGAGTTTTTCGTCATCTGTCTCTTTGACGGCTGGCGGTGAAGTTTGACCACTTGGTTGCGCGGCTCTCTTCGCATCTGCTTGTTTCTTGGCCTTCATGTCAACTACCGCGAAGTCCTTCTTCGCAAGAATGTTTTCAGAAGCCATGCCTTTGACAAGTCTCCTGTACATCTTTGCGGCTTGGGGCCATGAAACTTTAGTTGAGTCGAGATTGTTAAGGAATGTTTCAGCCTCCTTGACATTTTCGTCAGTGAGTATGTCATTTTCCTTTAACTTAGCCGCAAGATCATGGAGCTCTGCTAATGCTTGTGTGCGCTGTGGAGCGGCTACTGCTTGCCCCATCAACTCTTTCACATCAGCATAGAAGTCCCTGAGGTCCTGTTTAGTCGCAACGTCTTGACCGGAGTCATCGTCTGCGGGAGGAGTCTCAGTTTTCTTTGCGGCACTTTCATTCTGTTTACCTGCGCCCATGTTAACCGTAGCGGCAATGATGCTATCGATTCGAGAGTCGTAACCCTCGGTAGCTGATTCCAGCTTCTCGAATAGAGCTCTACGTTTATCATGCTCACTCTGAGCGTTCCTGAGTTGTTCATCAGAAACCTCAGACTTTTCTTCACCCTTGTCTTCGGGTTTGTCTTCGACAGGGGGTTGCTCGTTCTCTTCATCCGCTTTAACGGTCGGAATTTTATCTTCCGCCTCGTTCATAGCGTCGAGAACTGCGTCTGCTAGATTACCTTCCGGTAAGTCTTGCCCGAAAATTTCGTCTTGCTCGTCTGGCATTGTTATTGTCTCTCTCCGCGCATCATAGATAGCATTGGATCAGAAACTGGCTGATTAGAACCATCCTTCTGTTGCTCGTCTATCTTGCTACGCTGGTGAAATTCATCGCGAAGAACCTTCTCTTTAGGAAGGTCTTCAGTTACAAAATCTAAAATCATTCTGAAGCATTCCGCAATTGCGGTACGCAACATAATCTCGCGTCTAGATGCACTTGAGTCATCTGTCGCGCAATTGAAGATAATTTCTTTCTGTGTGTCTATAGCCTCTCTCATCTTGCCCTCAATGATCTCCCAGGATTCCGAGTTAGTCCATTGACGCAGGACGGTAAGCTCGTTGATCTGTGCTTCAAGAAGCTGGAGGTATTGGGCGTTGGTTGGTTCGATGGCGCGAGCTAGAGCTTCGCGGAGGGCTGTGATCGAACTTTCGTTTTCTTGTTTCTTTACTTTTATCATTAGTTTGATGGGTGCAGGTAGAACCTGATCCTTGTCTTGTAAGTGTTTCCATCATTACCGGCCAAGCTAATCACACTGTCGCTATAAGAAGCAATAAGTCTTATGTATGGCATGGTGAGAATAGAGTCCGTCTTGATAGAGGTAGTGGTCAGATTAAAGAGCGCGTCCCCGGCAATTGTTGCTTTGCCAGTAGAATCGAGAAACGTCCAATTATCAGAACCGTTAGGGCTATGCTGGATGATGATAGTTAAACTATCACCTTGGGCTCCAGAGGCCAGTGTCGTGTCATTGTCTACTGTGAATCCAATCCAAAACCTTGTGACCCTCGGGAAGTCTGTCCAGAGATAAAACGACTCGGTAGTGTCCAGCAATAGGTGCTGAGCATGGGCAGAGTTATCTGCGGCGGTAAACGTCCTCGATAGTGTTAGGGTCTGCAAGTCTGCGGTTAACCCGAAGGCTGGTAGGCAGAGGATTCCAAGTGTTAAGAGTAATCTTTTCATCATACCCCCGATTATGTAGCATCATGGTTATAGATTGCAACGGTTACCTCAACGTCAGTTAGTTCAACTGCGCTACGTGCGTCACCGGTGGCGGCATTGATGTAGACTGTGTCGAGTAAATCAGTCTGACTTCGAAGCTCCTGCACAAACCGTAAAGTAAACGGAACGTATGCGTAACCTTCAAAGTTCTGACCACCGGACACTTGGATCGCAACAGAGTTACTGTCGCCTACAAGTGGTGCCGTGCCGTCAACATTGATACCAAGATAAACAGTTTCACCGTCAGACAGTTTAGCTAAGCCGGTAACGGTAGTGACGATGTTGGCAGTGTCGGTCGCCGTGTAGACAATCGAAGAGTCCAGAAGGACCCATGTGCCAGTGTGATCGGTTTGGATTGCCTGACTACCAACAGAAGTGTAGTACACTCTGGTAATAGGTGCGGCGGCGTAGAGGGCGCTTGCCAATAGAATTGTACCCAGTAGGCTTGCTATAATTCGTTTCATATTACTTGTCTCCAAATACTTTTTTAGCCTGAGCGACGATGACTTCTCTGTCAACACCGCACTCTTTTGCAAGACTGGCGTTATTTGTTTCGCGAAGCTTGAGCATCGCCATGAGCTTTAGGCATTCGCATTCTGGTGAAACTTTTTTAGTGGTGGCTTTCTTGAACATTTAATCCTTCTTACTTTTTGATTGTGATGGGGATTTATTATCTTTCCCCGGTAATGATTTAAGTCCTAGACTCACCTCCTCAATTTGATTCATCTGAGTTGCTTTACCTAAAGCACGTTTCTTACTAAATGTCTGTTCGAGTTCTGCTTGCTTAGAGCGCTCTGCGGCCTCTGCGGCGGCGGCTTGCTGAGCGGCAAGTTCTTGTACTACTTGTTCGATCTCTCGCTCAGAGAAGTTCTGTAACTGAAGAGCCTTCTTAACGAGTGTGGGTACTGGACCAATTAGACCAATCACTTCCGCCAGCTCACGTCTTCGCACGAGTTGCTCAGCCGTTCGGTCCTTACCAGTAAAGTGATACGTACAACCTCCGGGTATATGATTAGGATTCTTAAAGGCCATCGTTGAGGCTCTCTCGGCTCCTATGATACTTCCCCAGTCTTCAACCTCCATGAACTGTTCCATGTGGCTGAAGCACAACTCTGCAATGTCTCCGAGTTCCCATTCGAACATAGAGATCGTCATACTCTTACGAGAGTCGGACTGTTGTCTGCGTAGAGCGGAGTCTGTAGCGGTGCTTGACTTACCCTGTTGTCCCTGATCGCCCTCGAATACGCCAGTAGCGATTCTCATGTGACCTTCAAAGACTTGAGGCATAGCGTATGCGTCACGAGGTAACGGACTCACTACGAGCTCCCGAACGGCGCTCTGGAGGCTCTGCCCCGGTAACAGACCAGTTACCTCAACACGACCACCCGGACGCATTTGAAGTTGATCTGGCGCAACCTTACCTTTTTGATAAAGCAGAACTTTGTGGTTCTGTAAAGAATGGTTGTTTACTAGCTGAGCTAGTGACATATTATGAAGAGCAACAGTTGCTTCAATCGGTTTCATCTCTCCGATACCGTCAAAGCGCATGGCTGAGTTTGGATCGTAGTTATTGATGAGTGCGGCGAGATTTACCTGTCCGTGTATAAAGGGATTAGGCTGATCGCGTAACACTGTAGTAAAGTCCAGAACGTCTATAAATCGGTCTGGTGACTCGAAGCGGAGCAGTAATCCAATATCTGGATCAGGGTCTGGAGCGCCTAAACCTAAACGTCTACGCATTTCCTGTCCACGGTCTTCGTGTAAGGCCCTACCGCTCTCTGCGGCGTTACGTAGACCCTCTATGTTGTAGTCGTCACCGAAGTCCCCTGCTAAGGCTTGTTTCAGCAACTGCTTCTTGGAAACCATTGACTGCTTGATAATCCAGCGAACTTTTCAGGTCTATAGCATACGGATCACGAAGAATGTCCCATGGCATAAATGTGTTGAATTTGAATCGGAAGCGTTTTACGATGTGGTTGACTTCGTTGACGGACAATGGAATATCTTCGAATGTTTCCATCTCAGTTTCTGGAACTGTTATGTCCACAAAGGTAGGCATCGGCTCAATGTAAGAGAGCCCGTAGAGTCTGCGCGCCTTACCGGCAATCGTCATCTCTTTACGGAACTTTCCTTTCTCAAGCAAACACTGTAAGCCATCTTGGAAATCCCTGGCTTCGTTACTGTTCTCTTCAAGGTCAGCGCCAAGTGGAATCCAAGGAGTGGCGTTAAACAGTGAAGCTATATCTCTGGCCGTCTGCGACTCTATGATAGCATAAGGTAAGGGAGATACTGGGTAGGCAAGGTATGGATCTTTGCCTGTCATATCCTGATTACCTTTATAATCCTGATATGCTCTCCAGTATTCGTCAAACTTAGACATTTGGAAATCCCTTGAAATCTCCCAACGTCTTGTGACTAACTGAAGAGGATCATCTTTTACTGATTCAATAAAGTCTGGCATAGTTTCCTCAATTTGGTGGAGGTGATACCCTGTGAGTTAGGAAAGTGCAAGCCCCCTAACACCGTCCAGCACAGGGTCACCCCCATATTACTTTTTCTTCTCTGGTGCTACAAATTTCTTTCCGTTAATATGTTTGATATAGTGTTGAAAACTTTTGAATAGGTGTGGCCGAGTTATTAAGCTCGACTCATAGTGATCTTCGAGAAATGCCTTATTACCGTCCCATGGTTTAAGGAGAGCGTTGATAGCGAACACGCTAAGATGAGATATGGCGTAGTCGCTCGGATCAAATGTTGGACTGTAGTCAAGCATTTCGGTGAGTATCTTTCGGAACTTTCTCCAGTCTTTCTTCGGGTGCAACGGTGTGTCCCAATGTGAAAGAACTAACTTGGAAGCTTTACTCCAAATTATCTTGAGGAGTCTTGCCTGCGCCTCATCGTCTCTGTGGTAGTGCGGCCTCACTCCTTCTCGTCTGAGTAGATACTGACAATCGTATAAGCTATCACTGAGAGGTTGCCATACTGGCGACTTGTGTTCCATAAAGAATACGGCGGGTGCCCTGAAGTAGATGTTGTCAACGAGGGTAGAGTTAAGGCTCTCGGGAACCTGTATCCACATTTCACAATGACCCGTGCGGCCACCGGGAAGAACTTGAGTTCTCTTCAGCACGCCAATATTCTCTACGTTCCTGAAAGTCTTTTTGTACCAGAAGTTGAAATATGTTTCAGGTGGACGACCGAGAGGTCTGAGCATAAAGAGAATATCTCTAGCCCACGGCTCTGCGCTTAACGACTTAAAGAACTTCATATTCTTGTCGTGAATCTTTTCGTGAAACCTGTCCCAGATAACTAGGTGTAGTTTCGTCTGCATTAGAATAACCTCTGACTTCCGTCTGTTGGGATTAAACTGGGGGCTCCAGCTACTACTTGTTCTTTGGCGGTGTCGATTGTATCAATTGGTCCAATAAAGGCGATGTACTCGACGTTATCGGCATGGTCATCCTTTGACTTGACTTTCTGAGTATATGGTCGATCTTCCCCAGAGGGCAGTTTGCCCTTCTTGTGGATATGACGCATTTGCCAATCTGTGACAGGGCAGTCATCCATGACAAATAATCTAGGTAAGCCTGTGGCGGAGTCTGGCAGTAGCATTTCTCTGACGGTTTCCACACGGATATCATAAGTTCCCTTTCCTCCGACTGGTATAATGTCGGGGAACCATTCCTGAAAGTCCATAAGTATCCGATCTATGGCGGCATCTTCATTCAGGAGTTGTTGAGTTCTTCGGATAGACCTGTCAATCAGGCGTAATACTATATCTTCTCCTGCCGATTCGGCATGGATGCGTTTACAGAGCTGTGATGCGGTTCCATTCATTGCGAGCTCACGATAGATATAGAGAGTAGGTTTTGGTGTCTGAACGTCCCATGCGCCCCAATTAACAGCGTGGGGCTTGCTGTCGTGTGGATCGATTGAGAGGACCTTACACATCTCGGGTAGCCGGTCGGTGAATGGCCGTAAGCGTGGAATGAAGTGGATATCCTTTTTGTACATTGGGTAAATCTTGTTCTGCATATAACCTGGGATTCCTAGTTCGCGACTCAAGCGCTCAGCAGGGTCACCAATACTAGAAAGCCACTCTTCAGTGACCTCTCTGATATTGAAGGGGTTGTCCCATATTTCCATCTCGAGTACGACCTTCTTAGGATTGTCTTTCGAATCTTCAACAAGATCCTCAACAATCCAAGCACTGGAGTTTACCGGTGTTAGTGATCCGAGTGTCGGACCGCCGGTGGTTACCATGCGCGCCTTGTTGACTATATAACAGTCCTTTGGCGGCTCTTCATCGAAATGAACGCCATGGAGAGTAGCGGAGTCATGTGAGTAGGGATTGTTCTTAAACTGTTGGTAGGTCTTGATTTCGAGGAAGGAGTTGTTGTACTTTTCGGAGAATTGGATCATGCCGGAGGTTTTATTGAAAGCGTCATCCCAACTTGGGTTATGGGAGTGACCCGGACCGCCGCGCTTGGTATTGCAATTAGAGCAGGCCAGCATATCTTTCGGAATCATCTTCTGATAAATTGGAATAAAGACCTTGATTATGATGTCGTTGTCGGTACATACGGCGCGCCAAGCGACTTGACCCTGCCACGGGTACTCAACATAAGGCCAATCTTCAGGTTCTGGCGGATTCTTCCAAGCGTCAGTGAGTCCCTCTTTGCGTCTATCTTCGTCTGTAGCAAGGAGTTGACCTTCAGCATAACGCTGGTTCCATGTGAGCCTCATATTGCGCCAGAATATATCGTCGCGATTTCGTTCAGCGATTGGTTGGAAACACGGATGAGTACCGGTAACCCACCAAATATCTTCGATACATTCACAATATGTCTTACCGGACCTGTTTCCAGCCAGAAACCATCGCTCGGGCGTGCCTGTCAACGCATGGAACTTGGCCTGTTCTGGATGAGGGACGTAAGTAGAGAGCATTCCAAACTTCAAGCCCTGTTGAACGTCATTTAGGAGTTTCGAGTCGAGATTTATGTCCAATTTGGTGCCTTTTTCAGAGATTGTGGGTCAGTATAGTCCACCCTATACCTTATATACGTAAGAAGTCGGAAAAAGTTCCAAATTATTTTGATTATTTTCAAGAAAAACAGTTACACCTCAAGAAAAATGATTATTTTGAAGAAATAATGAAACTTTTTGCTTAGTTTTACGTATATATAGTATGACTAGGGAGATAGAAAACTTAATCGACGAGCTGAACGGATGGTCAATGGACGCAGAAGCGTTTAGCCGGATAGAAGATATAGTTCCGGCGCACGGAAAGATCCTCGAGCTTGGCTCCGGCGAAGGTACTGGCGTTCTGAAAAACATGGGATATCTAGTTTACTCAATCGAACATGACGTTAAGTATTTCGGGCGCGCACTGTCAGCAGGTTATGACGTAGTTTACGCGCCGCTCAAAGATGGTTGGTACGATACCTCTATTGTAAAGCGTTATGCCCCAAGAGACTATGACTTACTTATCGTTGACGGGCCTGTTGGCTCCTCAGCGCGCATACACTTAATGAAGCACCTCCACCTGTTTAGGTCTGATGTGCCATGGCTAATCGATGACACGCACAGGCCACACGAGGCCAAGATGGCCGAAGTTATTGCCAGAGAGCTTAACTTCCATCTCGAAGCGGTTGAAACAACTAACGAGATTGGAAAGCAATTTTGCATACTGACACCATTGACGGAGGGTTCGTCCAAATGAAACTCCTCCCCACCACAACCGTAGAGAAGATCCGCGCCACTATGGAGCTTTATGGCGTAGCTTATATTGATGAGAAGACTGGTGAAGTCTTTAGCCCACAGGAGCTTAAGGAAATCAAATGACCGTAGTAGCTGAATATCTCCAGTGCCAAGAGTGTAAATATGTCTTCCGGGTTGACAGGCTCTTGATGGACAAGGGGTTAACTCATATCTATCAATGGCAGTGTCCCTGTGGCGCGAAACACACTCCTGATATGGACATTGAGGCTAATCTACCTAAGCCGGAGAAGAAGCCGTGGCCGGGAGAGGGCGACTTTCAAGAGTTCTGGAAGAACCAGCTCGGGATATTCGGGATACAACCATTACTCAGTGCAAAACCTATGAACTGGTGGGAATAATGCTGACATACAAAGAATACAAAGAAATCTGGGGACGCAAGCCGAAGTTGGAGCCTGCGTGTCTCATCGTGAGTCCTCGGATGTACGATATAATTAAAGACTGGGACAATCTGGTTCCAGTAAAACAAATGAGCTTGAAGGCAAAATGTCCTGATAATAGCTCGGAGAACAAATATGGCCGGTAATGCAATCAGACACGGACTCTATGTCGAGCCAACGCTAGTTGACTCTGTGGACTTCTGGGAGAAGCGGGAAGCGGAACGTCATCCGCCTCAAGTCATCCTCAGGAATCTCGAAGACGCTGAGATCATGGAAGACTACTTTGACCGGTCGGACGAATTGGCAGGCTTCTTTGAAATTGACTGATAACCTAATCATCTCGAGTATGTGTTTCGTAGTGGGTTTTATCATTTTCATCGTCTTCCTGAAGATTATAGAATGAAAACTATAGACACAGTATTTAGCTTCCTTGAAGTCTTCTTCGATGTACTCGAACGAGTGATCGACGTTTTCGCTTGGGTTGTCTATTATGTGGGTATCGCAGCTATTTTCGGGGTTCTCGCAATTTTCTGTTATATGCTCTTCACGTACTAATACCCTCTTCTGAGTCGGAAAACCTAACGGTGGCCTTTCCGGGCCTAACGACAGTACAGACTGGGTGGCGCTCCTCGAGCGTAACAAGCGCAGGTTTTGCTATTGAATACGAATGCCAGGGACCCATTAGGAGTGGATCTGGCCAGAGGGGGTGGGATAGCCAAGGGAAAGCATATCCAGCAAGGGGTGTCCGAAAGTACCCCTGAAAGTACCAAGTTTCAAGGAGTAAAAGAGAAAAAGAAAAAGACGATTCTACAAAGATATCATTAAGCTTCAGGACTACCGGGGGGAGGAGACATGAGAGCTCCACCAATCTGATCGTCACCTGACTTCTGGAAACACCGGAGGTGGGCCTTGAACTTCAGGTTCTGTATACCACTCTGATTCTTCAGGATTGGATAACCACAGTAAAAGCATACGCCATTTGAGGGATTGGGGTGTTGAACCGTCTTGACCCTCAGGAGGTCAGCGAGTCCGTTGATTTTCGTTACGTCCACAGGTGGCCTTCCAGCATTGATCTGCTCCATGTTCTAATTTGTGTCCATACGTGTCTACGTCAAAAATGTTGGAATCACTCATCTGGTGTTCGCCAACCTCACCACCACATCTCCTACAGTAGCCAAAGAACCACGGGAAGTCAGTTCCTTTGAATGGGTGCTTGAAGGCAACGCCTCTCAGGCGCTTGATGGCTCGATAGTATCGAACCTTACGTGGGGCTTTTCGTCTAGGCAAAGTATTGGTGTCCTTCCGGTGGTTGCCACATCTTGAGTTCAGGGAAGAATGTGTAGTTCTCCTCTCGAAGTACCTCAAGGAGACACTCGGAGTCGTAGTGATGGCTAATGTACTCTTCAGTGTAAGAGGCTCTCATCTTAGGTTGGACCCTAGAGACTAGAAGGGTACGGCGGTTTAGTGCCTTCTTTACATTTCGGACTCGTCTTGTCTGTAATGTGTTCATAAGTTCTCCAAAATTAAAATTAGAAAAAATATCTCTACCGAACTTCAATGCGCCCTTTCCCCTCACTGGCCCCCCCTACCCCATGAACCCGGACGGTGCCGGTCGCATATAGATAGGGGACCCTATTACTCCACGATCTCAGCGTCCTCTATGTGGTCTGTTGACTCGACTGACTCCACTGACTCGCCTAGGCCCAAGGCGTTCAACATGATAGCCCTATAGGCGGGTACCTGAGCCAGTTGGTCACATAGCTCAATGACTTGGTACTCAGGGGGTAATGTGGACTTGTCCGCTCCGATTATGGTCTTGGGGCTGAGTATGCCCATGCCCTCCATGAACCGGAGTCCAATGGTCCCCTTACCTCGCGCCATGCCAGAGGCTATATCGGACTTAGCCAGTCCCATATACACGTTGAGCTCTTGGCGCACTGACTCTGGATCAAATACATGACTCAAACAGTCCTTGAAGATTTTGATTTCCCTGTTGACCGTGGACTCGCTGAGCTCTAATTCAACAGCTATCTCGGATATGGTGAGTCCTTGATCCTGACAAGCCTTGACGTTGAATGTTTGTTTATCTGGATATACGACCTTTTCAGTCTGTCCTGTACTCTCGGACTCTATTAGTCCTGTTGGCTTTCTCCGACCCATTCTATCCACCTTCCATTCATCGACCTATTAGGTCTGCCATTATTCCTGCCATTGTGGCAGTATTCATGCCACCTACTATGTATACGTAAGATAGACCAAAAAGTTCCATTATATCTTTATTATCTTGCCTCTGGGGACTCCATCAGGCGCATAACTCCACTGGCTCAATGATCTAGACGGGCCAGAGCGTTAGATTGACTCACGGACCTAACAGACACGCTCAGAGTAACATGGACCTGGGATCTCTTGGATCGATCGGTATGATATATCTGAGATATATTACCCTAAACACTTGACAATTCCGCCAGACTACCGATATTATAGACAAGAGCAAGGCAATGAGGCCAGCTCGAAACATTGGAGCCACACAATGAGACAATCGCAAGAGATTAGAACAGCAATACTTGACAACAAGTTAACGCTGAGTCAAGCCAGACTACTCGAGACACTGATCCTTGAAGACATCGAGGACAATGCCAGAGAAGACCAGTTACTGAATATATGTGGACGGTGAGTCATGGCCGAACTATTAACCCAAAACGGTAAAATGCGCAAGAGTCAAGGCAATATCTGGAATTTTGGTTTGCCAGCTCTTAAGAGCCAGACGGGGCGCACAATATGTCCACTGGCTGGAGATTGCGCAAAGTATTGCTATGCCAGATCAGGCGCGTATCAGTTCAGCAATGTAAAACCAGCATTCGAGGACCGTTTAGCTCGGAGTTTGACCGACTCATTCATATCGGATATGAAACAAGCTATCAACAAGCGCAAGAACCCGACTATTCGTATCCATGATTCGGGTGACTTCTATTCCGCCGGATATACTCGCAAGTGGTTGGCTATCGCTTGGAGCCGTCCGGCGGTCCTCTTCTATGCATACACAAAGAATGTCAAGTGGTTTAAGAAACACGCGAGCGAATTGCCCCCCAATTTTAGAGTCATATACTCAATTGGTGGACTCCAAGACTACATGATCGACCCTGAATACGACCTACATTGTCGTATATTCAACTCAACTGAGGAATTACTCAAAGCTGGATATGTGGACTCCACGAACGACGATTACATAGCGGCAACGACCAAGTCAAACCGGATCGGTTTAGTCGTACATGGTGGCAAGGCTAAGGCATTCAATGGATAAGAAGACTCTTGATTCAGTTGTCGAAGCTCTGATATTCTACAAGAGCGTAGGGACTTGGCCTGTTACCCATGAGACCGGACCTAAGAAAGTTAAACATGATGGAGGAGCCAGAGCCCGGACCGCTTTGATCTTGTTGGGTATCGATGAAGGTATAGTGAATGAGGAGAAAGAGGCCAAGAGATGGAAACCACAAAACCACTCAAAGGAGGACTGATTATGTCTGGATTTGAGAGACACGGCTACAGGTTCACGGGTTATAGGACCAGAAGACTCGACAAACTAGAGGCGCGCAAGGCTCGCCTGTACTCATTCATGGAGTTGAGGGCGCCGACATTTAACCAGCGAGTAGAACTAGCCAAGGGGGACCAATGGAGTCGGGTTATCCTCAAGATCAACAAAGCAATCAAGCGCGAGCAAGCCAAAGGCGACCGGATAGATCGGATATACAACTGGTTAGCCACGGACAAATCGGACATAATTGGTCGTAAATGGGAAGCCAGAGACAGAGCTCAATCGGACGGATTCTATCCACAATACACAAATCACGAGAACCGTGTTGACCGAGTGCTAGGGCTACTCCGTAAGCTGAAGGGTTGGGATAGATAAATGGCAATTGAATACTGTGCAAGGGGCGATCACTATTTTGATCTTGACTGGTATAGTGAAGGCGAATATATAGACCTAGAATTCTGCTGTTGGGACTGTCTGACAGAGGAAGAGCAAGAGGCCAGCGAAAATAGTTAATTCAATCGCTTGACTTTCCTAAAGTTTAGCCGTATACTTCCGATAACAATAACAGGACAGCTCTGGAGGTTGTCCGAAACCACAAGAGGAACACAAAATGACTAAGGCCACAGTTTACCAGAAAGTAGCTGACCAGATTATAGCTCAGCTCGAGCAAGGCAAAATACCTTGGCGCAAACCTTGGACGGCTGAGGGATTCATGCCTACTAGCCTAGCGAGCAAGAAACCATACAGAGGCATAAACGCAATTCTACTGGCTATGTCCGAGTACACGTCAAACTACTGGCT
>Ga0114923_10002391_pt1 | contig 12739 bp, 13 predicted proteins | sample SumtaG_FD_89578 | JGI IMG/M metagenome (GOLD analysis project Ga0114923, IMG submission 89578) | Deep subsurface microbial communities from Indian Ocean to uncover new lineages of life (NeLLi) - Sumatra_00157 metaG | ecosystem: Environmental > Aquatic > Marine > Oceanic > Sediment | place: near... | reverse complement strand
GGTTAAACCCTCCAAAGCCATTTTTACCATCGTTATCTTCCTTTAGACTATTTCTTTTTTATAACCTTGATGGTATTTAGTATTGATAATTCATTAAAAAAGTTAGTTTTATAAGCACATTTCACTAAAATTAATTTAATAAAAAATTATTGAGTCAAGATAAAATGAAATTACAAAATTGGAAACAAAAAGCATATTTTTTCCCTATTTTGGGATGTATAGAATATATTATTCTTATATCCTTAGCAATGATATTCTATCCAGGAGGTACTCCTACTAATCCAAATACTCAAGGTTATTCGTTCTGGGAGAACTGGATAAGTGATTTGAGTATGACAGTGTCACATTCTGGAAAAGATAATATGGCTTCAAGGCTATTAGTTCTTATTGCGCAAACTTTTTGGGGTGTATCTTTAATTTACTTCTTTTTTGCCTTTCGATCATTATTTACAGAAGATAAAGTAGAGAAAAATCTTAGTACGATTGGATCTGTATTGGGAGTGATCGCCGCAATTTGTTTGATTGGGATAGTATTTACTCCTTCAGATATTCTTGGAGGGCCACATATTATATTTGTTTATGTAGGGTATATTGCGATATTTTACTTAGGAATTATTTATTCGATTGTATTATTTAAAAGTGAGAGACTCCCAATGCAGTATGCCATTATTTTCCTAATTTGGACTATCGTATTTATACATTCATTATCAATGGGAATAGTTGGTCAAAAAATAGGGAGATTTTCAACGGTAATATGTTTCGCATATCTGGGATATGGTGCCTTGAAACTAGAGAAATCTTAGTAGATTTTGAATAATTTATTTTAATTTTCTTGCTAAAAAGTATAAAAAACCCACATTTACAGTAAGTATTAAGGATACAAATAATATTACGGAATACACCAAATTGATTCCACCTTCTAGAAAGAAGGGTTCATAAGTCACAGGCACAAGAGCAATTCCGATAAAATAACCTGCGGTAGATAATCCTGCTAGAGCACCACGTCTTTCAGGTGATAGTATTTGACTATAGTACATAATACAGGGAAAAAGAATTCCCCCAGCAATCCCTGCAAAAATCAATGCTAATCCAACGAAAATAATATTTCCAGAGTGGGTAACATCTCCGAAAGCAATGAGTAAGGCCGTTGATATAAAAAGTGCGATTAAGCTGATAATTAAAGTTAAACCTATACCTATTCTCTTAATTAAATTACCATTTATGAGTCCTGAAACTGCTCCCGCTGCACCAACAAGACTTAATAGAATACCTGCAAGGCTTTCATCTATAATACCAGTAAAAGCTCTTGAAGTCCAAATTATGATTGCTAAATAACTAAATGAAATTAAAAATGCTGAGGTAATCATGAGAACTACAATTGGCCGTCGAGTTTCTTGTTTAAGGGCTTCTATAAGTGCGTGAACTCCCGAATCTTCATGGTCTTTTTGAGGGGGTTTTTTCATTATAAATAAAATAATTAAACACATAATTACAATCAGAGCAATTGCAAAATATAGATAACGCCAACTATACTGAATAGTAAATCCTGCTATTAAAGGACCTAATCCTACACCAAAGGCAGCAACTCCCCCTAAATATCCTATTTTCTTAGGAATCTCCGGTCCTGGGGGAGTTATATCAGTCAACAATGCGATCAAGACAGGATTGACAAAACCAAAACCGAATCCCCCTAAAATATTTGCTATTATGAACATTGATAACGAAATTGAAGCAGCGGCAGTGAACATTCCAATCCCAAAAATAATTAATCCAAAAATAATTACCTTGAATCTACCCTTTACATCCGAAACTGCCCCTGAAAATAATTGAATTATCGCAAATGGAACCATAAAAGCAGGAATTGATAATAATATTGCGTTTGGGGTGACGTCAAATTCAGTCGATAGGACTCCAAAAAGGACCAAGATAACATTTCCAGTTACAGGTCCTAAGCCAAAAAGAAGATATATAATAAACTTAGTTAATCTATTCTCTTTATTTGAGCTTATCGTTTGATTCATAAGAAAGAAAATTAATTATTTTAAAATTAATCTAAAAAAAACAATTAAGAATTTAAACTTGATTCACAAAAAACAACACCACTTCAATTATTTTGTAATTTCAAATTTAAATTCTACTACTCCATAATCTAAACTTTTTGATATCATGGGATATCCCGCATTATTTATAATATGGAGCATAGCCCTATTTCCTGCTAGAATTGAGCCAGAAAAATATTTATAATTTTGTTCTCTAGCGATTTTTACCATATAATTTAATAATAGCTTAGTAATTCCGTTTTTGCGCCAATCTTCATGGACTACAAAGGCAAGTTCGGCGGTTGTCGGACTTTCTGTTCTAAAAAATGCCCCGGAAGCAATGATTTTTGAAACTCCATTTTCGGAGTATTTTCCAACTAATATCATATTAGTAGAATAATCGATATTAACCAAAGGTTGGACCATTTTATGGCGAAAATCTTTTCTAACAGAAAAGAATCTTAAATATCTATCATGTTCACTTAACGAGTAATAAAGCTCTTGAAGCATTCTCTCATCAGTCGTTTTAACGGGGCGAATCTTAATTTTTTTTCCATTGTTAAGTGTAAAGATGGTTTCATATTTTTCTGGATAGAGACTTAATCTACCTTCTATAGAAATTGGTAATTTCTGATCAGAATAGACATAATTACATTTCTTTGCATATTTCAATAGATCTTCCCTAAAATCCGGATGGGCAATGCTTATTAATTGTAAAACTCGCTCTCGTATGCTTTTACCGAAAAGATACGCGATTCCCCATTCGGTTATAACATAATGGACATCGCCACGAGTGATAACAACTCCCGAACCGGGTTGAAGATGAGGGACTATTCGAGATACTACTGTACCGTCTCTTAAAGTAGCAGTACTAGGAACTACTATTATTGGTTTTCCATCCTTGGATCGATTTGCCCCTCGTATAAAATCTACTTGCCCCCCGATACCACTATAAAATTTGGATCCTAATGAATCTGAATTTACTTGTCCAGTTAAATCAACTGTTATAGCAGCATTAATTGCTACTTGTTTATTGTTTTGACTGATAATAAAGGGATCGTTACAATATTTACACGAGTGAAATTCCACAATTGGATTATTGTCAACGAAATCGTAAAGTTTACGAGATCCCATGACAAAGGAGCAGATGATTTTTCCTTGATGAATCGTCTTCTTCTTACCTGTTATTACTCCATTCTCTACTAAATCAACAATCCCATCTGAGAATACCTCACTATGGACTCCTAAATCCTTCTTATCATATAATTCAGCAGCGATTGAATTTGGAATTGTACCGATACCCATCTGTATTGTTGATTCATCTTCAATCAATGAAGCTACATATTTACTTATCTTTATTGCGGTTTCGTCCGGAGGATCATAATTAAATTCAATAATATCGTGATTAGATACAACAAATGCATCAATTTTATCCATATTAATTAATGAGTCTCCCAGTGTACGCGGCATCTTAGGATTTATTTCGGCAATTACATAGTCAGCTGCCTCAGCAATTGGTTTAGCGATGTCTACATTAATTCCATAACTGCAAAATCCATATTCATCCGGAGGACTGACTTGTATAAGAGCTGTTTTTATATGCATTTGCCCTCGTTCGAAGAATCCGGGAATATCTGAAAGAAGCATAGGGGTATAGTCTGCACTGCCTTGTTTTATTGCTCCTCTAAGATTATCACTAATAAAAAAAACATTATGACGAAAAAGATCATCCCTTCCTCCTGCTGTTTTGTAATAGTCAAGGTCCGAGAGGCTAATGAAATGTAACATTTCCACATCTTGAAGTTCTGAACCAAGTGTAATGAGCATTTTTGTAAGATCAAGAGGTTCAGAACATCCAGAATCAATAAAAATTCGATCTCCCGGTTGAATAAAATCTCTTATAGCATCCTCTACAGAGACTTGCTTATCTCCGTATTTTTTCAATAGAGAAAGATTATTTTTAATCCAATCTTCAGCTATATTCAACCACCTTAGACGATTTTTTTAATATAAATTAGGAATAATCATAATAAAAAAAGTAATTAAAACTATTAATTCATTAGAATAAATTAATAATATTAAAGCTTTGAAATTGAATAAAAAAATGGTAATAATAGCAGTCCCCTCAAATGGAAAAGGAGGATTAAATGAGGACATGAGTTCTCATTTTGGTCGCTGTTCAAGTTTTACTTTTGTAACTATTGAAAATAACGAGATCAGTGTTGTTAAAATAGTTCCTAATCATAGTATTGCGGCCAAAGGGGGTGTAGGCGTACAAGCATCTCAAATTGTAGGAACAAATAATGCAAATGTAGTAATAATAAGAGAATTAGGCCCAAATGCTGCTCAAGAGTTAAAATCATTAAATTTAAAACTAGTTCAAGCACCAGAAGAACATTTACCTGTTAAAGAGGTTTTAGGATTATATATCAAAGGAAAGTTACAAGAGATTGATGGTTCAAATGTAGGACCACATTCAGGAATGAATAATAAATAAAGTAAGATGGTTGTATAACTATTAAATCGGTACAACCGCAACATTTCCTGAAGTATTAATGACACCAATCACTGTAGAAACTCTTTTTGAATATGATTGGGATTAATTTTCATAAACATATTTTTATGAATAATTAATTATTTTAAAAATAAAGAATAATTATTCGTTAATAATAAGTTTTCAACTTGCGTATCGGTTGTATATTTTTAATTACTTTTACGTTGATTTTAAATGGGAAGAATAGCTCGTCGAAAATGGGTTAAACAGACACCAACCAATTTTTATTTCTCAGATAGTAGCCCCGAGAATGAAGAGAATATTATTCTAACTGTTGCAGAATTCGAGGCCATGCGTCTTAAGCATTTCATAAACCTTAATCAGAATGAAGCAGCCGAAAAGATGGGTGTGAGCCAACCAACATTTTCACGCATTCTTGATAGTGCTCATCAAAAGACTACTCTAGCTATAGTAGAAGGAAAAAAAATTAGAGTTTATGGGGGTAATGTGGATTATAAAATGGGTTTTATTGGTTATGGATGCTTGGATTGCAGTCATGAATGGGAAGATGAAACAGCTTCAAAAAATAGAAAGGTTAACTGTCCTATGTGTAGTTCAAATAAGGTTTATTATTTAGTAAGAGAATTAATTTAGAGTAAAAGATAAATTCTTAGCTATTTCGTCTTTGGTTAATATTTTTAAAAAAGACATTTTTATATAATCCTTTCCTAAATTTCATTAACTAATCTATGGAACTTGAGAAGAAAATGGAATCAGATAATATAAAACAAATTGTTCCTACTGGGCATGGCATGGCACGATTTTTGAAGGAACATGGTGTTGAGCATGTATTCGGAATAGATGATGCAATAAAAGCTGCGATAACATCCGATGACTTTAATTTAGTTGATATTACAGTCGATCCTATTGAGTTACTTCCACCTAATTTTTATTAGAAAAGAGTTTTGATTTCAGAAAATTATATTAAAGTAATGTTAATCCAATACTATAAATTAATCATTTATTAAAATAAAACAGCCCTATCAAGACTATAAAAAGAAAAAAAAGATTTTAGGATTCAAGATTTTGCTTTTCCCGATATTTCCTTCTCATTTCTTCATTGATCTTTGATAGTTCCCCTTTCATCTCTTTCACAATATCCTTATTTAATGGATAAAACAGGGTCCAAATAATTAAGCCAATGAGTGCAACGATGCCCGGTATTAACCCCATTGAAATAATTAAACCTAACTGTGCCATTTCGAGTCCCATTGTCGGTTGTAAGCTATCTTTCACAAAAATTAAACCATATGATGCCATTATAATAGGAGGCACCGCCAAAGCAACGCTAATCATAGGTTTTGAAATCAAAGGACCAATGCCCGCATAAAGTCCTTCTCGTCTTTCACCCGAAACTTTCCATTGGTCAAAATCAATAGTATCTGCTCTCATAGGATTATGATGTATAAAATCACCGGGATAACCAAAAAATAGAATAGAAAATCCTAAAGAAATTAAAACCCAGTTACCTGTTAAAGCAAAAGCAAAAATAAGCAGAAAACCAATTGAAATTACCAAGAGATAAAATGTTATTGCAAATTTTGTAGAAGTTTTTTCTGCAATTTTCATGGATACTATAGTACCTACAATTAAACAAATCATGGGTCCAATCCAAAAAAGGAAGGCATTAAATCCAGGTGATTGTTCTAGTACCCAAAAAAGAAAAAAGGGGAGTGTTACCATGTTTATATTAATTATGAAAACACTGACTCCATCGTAAATAAGATAAGAAATGTAAGATTTATTTTTAAAAGCTAGTTTAAGGGATTTAATAATTCCTACTGATTCTTCTGGTGTAAATTCGGAGTGTTCATATACATATCTAACAACGATCCAATAGGGAATAATACTGAAAATAGAAATAACTACCACAAGTATTTGAAAAATAGAAACGGAGCTAGCAGTTGGATTCGAAAGGAGAGCAACCGGAATTGCAAATCCGACAATAACTGCCGGAAATAAAAAAATCGAACATAAAAATTGGGTTTTCTCTCGCTCTCTTTGATTTAAGCTCATTTGTGGAAGCAAAGCAACCCAAGCACAGAGCACAATGGTAAACATTGTGTCATAAACCAATAGTGATACCATATACCAAACGAACAACCAGAATTGAAAGGAAATATCTGTTTGTCCTCGAAGTGTATCAGGTGGAAAAAATACTAGAGCAAAAGCCAGACTAAAAATAGGAGCTCCGTATTTTATGTAAGGCATATATCTCTGAATTTCTCCTTTTTTATTTCTATATCTAGTGTTATTAATACGGTTACCAAAGAGCGGATCGTTTACGACATTCCAGATTGCATATACAATTTGAGCAATTGTAATCCACCCCCATTGCAATCCCATCCAAGCATAATAAAAAGACTGAATCACACCCATCATAGATCCAAAAAAAGCGCCCGGCATGTTTGCAAAAGCATATGCTAACTTTTCCTTAGTCGGTATAAAATCGCTTTCATGTGGTGCACTATAATTTTCTACCATATAACATCACGTAATAAAAATTTTATAATTATAAAAAACTGTATAATCTTTAGATTTCATTCTTTATAAACTTTAAAAATAAACGATCCAGATTTTTTTATAGAAATCTAGGTAATTTTTTTATTATTTTTACTATAAAGACTAACAGATTTTTTCCATTGTTATCAGTATTATTTTTTAAAGTGATAACTATATTCTCTTCGTTTTCTTTTAAAAGGTTTTTCTTTTCTGTTAAAAAAACATAAGGGACAATATGGTGTGATTAAAGGATTTTCCCATAAATCTAGTGCTCTTTTATCACTAAGAGAAGGATTAATACAACAAAATTCCTGAAAACTTAATAATTTTCCACAATCGCAGCAATTTTTGCTGCTTGCTAAAATTTTCATTTTACTTTTCTCTTAGTTTTTTTTTCTTAGTATTAGAAATTTCATTTTCATTAGTATCTTTGCACCTGTGTTCTATGGGAATTTTATGAATATAGCCTTTATATATAATATAGTGAAAGTTATCCTCATCTGACATAAAATCAACTAAGGAAGATTTTTGTTTAAAGGATAGGAGGGTAAAAAATTTGTAACTTAAAAAAAAATTAGAGAGAATATTATTTTTCTCTCAAAGTATAAATGCCTTGGATGAAAAGCCATGCTGTATTGGCAAAGAATGCCAACCACTCCGTAAATATAGTTATTTCACTACTAAATCCTGCAGGATTTAAAATTAGGAGAATAAAAAATACGAGAAATACTAAACTTATGGGAGCTAACATTAAACCAGATGCTGAATATTTTTTAGGAATATCTGGAGAATTATTGATCTTTTACATATAGATAATGGATTTTTTATGGAAAAATTCCTCTTAATTCGATAGCTTTTGCTACCCTCGAAAGTGCGATTATATACGCGGCTGTTCGTAATGACACATTTCTATCCTTTGAGATTTTATAGACATTTTCAAAGGCTTCAAGTATAATATTTTTTAACTCGCGATAAATACGTTCTAATTTCCATTTTTTTCTATCTTGTAAATATTCAAAATACGAAACACAGACTCCACCGCTATTTGCAAGAATATCGGGAATTACTGTAATTCCCTTTTTATTCAATACTTCGTCTGCTTTTAAAGTTGTTGGACCATTTGCTCCTTCTAAAATGATTTTACAGTCAATAAGATCAACATTTTCCTTAGTAATTTGGTTTTCTATTGCCGCTGGAATCAAAAGGTCACATTTGATTTTAAACAATTCAGTGTTATCGGATATTGGTTTTGTACCCCCGTCCTTAAAGTCTTTTAGCAACTTACCTTCATTTTTCCAATCATTTATTTTGTCTATATCTAATCCCTCTTGAGAATAAATTCCACCTTCAGTTTCCCCGATAGCTAAAATTTTACACCCAATTTCATATAATTTTTTTGTAATAACTTTACCAACCTTTCCAAAGCCTTGAACAACAACAGACATTGATTTTAAATCATAATTTAATTTTTCACACAGTTTTTCGATTACAAAAAACATACCTGTTCCAGTAGCACCTTGTCTACCTTTAGAGCCTCCTATTTCTATTGGTTTTCCCGTCACCACTCCAGGAATAGTCCTCCCCTTTTGCATAGAATATACATCCATCATCCATGCCATTGTTTGAGCATCTGTACCCATATCCGGAGCAGGAATATCGATATTAGGGCCAATCATATTAATAATTTCAGCTGTATATCGTCTCGTAAGCCTTTCTAATTCTCTTTTTGATAATTTTTTAGGATCCACACATACCCCTCCTTTTGCACCCCCGAGAGGTAATTCTAAAAGACTTGTTTTCCACGTCATCCACATAGCTAATGCCTTTACCTCATCGAGATCTATATCTAGTGAGTATCGCACTCCTCCTTTTCCTGGACCTCGAATAGTATTATGATGAACCCGATATCCTTCAAATATTTCAAGTGAACCATCATCCATTATTACTGGAATGGAAACTATTAGTGAGCGTTCTACACGTTTAAGGGATACTACACTATTGGGATCTAAGTTCAATTCTTTGGCAACAAGATCTACTTGTTTCTTAGCCATTTCAAAGGGATTTATTTCCAAAAATTTTCACCATCTAAAATATTTTATAATGCACTCTAAAAATTAGTAATACTTATAAAACTCAATTCTTTTTAATTTTTCCTTTATAAGACTTATGTTAGAATATAAAATTATTCAAATTCTATTGTGCTGGGTGGTTTATTTGAGATGTCATACACCACCCGATTAATTCCATTGACTTCATTTATAATTCTTGTCCCAATTCTTTCTAATAGCTCCCAATCTAACTTTGCAAAGTTGGCTGTCATCGCATCTTTGGATTCAACAATTCTTATGGCACACAAATAGTCATAAGTCCGAAAATCCCCCATAATCCCTACTGTCTTGAGGGGTAAAAAGACGCAAAAAGCCTGCCATAGGCTCTCGTATATACCAATATTTTTAATTTCTGCTAATAAAATCGTATCAGCTTCCCTCAATATTTCCAATCTTTCTTTATCTATAGTCCCAATTATTCTAACTGCTAATCCAGGTCCTGGAAATGGATGTCTAATTATTAATTCTTTTGGAATTCCAAGTTGTATCCCAATTTTCCTCACTTCATCCTTATATAGATCTCTAAGAGGTTCAATTATCTTTAACATCATGTCATCTGGTAAGGTTAGATTATGATGAGATTTGATTTTAGCGGATACATTACTCGTAGCACTTGTTTCTACCCGATCAGGATAAATTGTTCCTTGTGCCAGATACTTAATATCGGGATATGTTTTTTCTAACTCAATTGTCTTTTCTTCGAATACTTTAATGAATGTATGACCTACAATTTTACGTTTCTCTTCAGGATCCTCTACTCCTCGAAGTTTCTCCAGGAAAAGATCTTCTGCATCAATATAATGAAAGTTTTTGAAACGTAAATTTTCTCGAAATGCCTCTTGGACTTCTATTTCTTCGTTTTTTCTTAGTAATCCGTTATTTACAAAAATACTATGTAATCGATCTCCAATCGCCCTATGAAGCAATACTGCAACTACTGAAGAATCAACCCCTCCGCTCAAACCAAGAATGACTTTATTGGTAGGCCCTATCTCGTTTTTTATCTGCTCTATTTCTTGTTGAATCCAATTTTCCAATTTCCACTCTTTTTTAGCATCAGCAATTTTACTTATAAAATTATCCAAAATTACATTCCCCTTTGGTGTATGAGCTACTTCTGGATGGAATTGTACTCCAAATATTAGCTGTTCTTCATTAGCATATGCTGCAATAGGACAAGTACTAGTTTTTGCTAAGGTCTTAAAACCTATTGGCATTTTCTTTACTTGATCTCCATGTGACATCCACACAATCTCTCTATCATTTAGAAAACTCAGAAGAAGTTTAGGCTCAATTATCTCGAGTTCAGTTCTTCCGTATTCTTTTTCTTCATGGGCTTCAATACTGCCTCCTAATTGATGAATAAGTAAATGTAATCCATAACAAATACCTAAAACGGGTATTTTTTCTTCTGAGATATAAGTATAAAACTCATCTGATAATTGAGGGCTCCCCTCTTCATATACACTACTAGGACCGCCCGATAAGATAATTCCTTTCGGAGCAATTTTCTTTAATTTATTAATATTTATATCAAAGGGCAAGATTTCAGAATATACACCTAATTCTCTTACTCTCCTTGCAATGAGATGGCAATATTGCCCTCCAAAATCTAGAACAATAATAGTATCCATATTTATCATTTAAAACATTTAATAGAGTAAAATACTTTGATGAGCTCATTATCATTAATTTAATAATAATAAATTTAAAGAATTTGAAATAATTTAGTATTCTTAATGATATTAGAGATTTAATAATATCTTTTACAATTTCGAATGAAAAGACTTGCCATATAAAATTCTAAAAAAAAGAACGCTTTGTGCTAATATTATTTGTGAAATGGTCTTAGATACACCATTAATCTCAAAAAAAGCCCATGCGGGTAACTTTATCATAATACGTATTAATGAAGCTGGAGAACGTATTCCGTTGACCATCGCAGATTATGATAGAAACGAGGGGACCATAACAATTGTTTTTCAAATTGTAGGGAAATCTACTAAATTACTCTTTACTTTAAATGAAGGAGATGAACTTCTTGATGTTGTAGGGCCATTGGGAAATAAGATTCATATTAAGAAGTATGAAAATCCTGTTGTGATCATTGGTGGGGGTGTTGGGATTGCTCCTTGTTATCCCCAAGCAAAAGAATTAAAAGAAGCAGGAAATAAGATTATCTTTATATTAGGTGCTCGAAGTTCGGAATTACTCTTTTGGAAAGATAAATCGCAGGCTGTATGCGATGAATTAATAATTTGTACAGATGACGGGAGTGAAGGTATTAAAGGGGTAGTAACTGATCCTTTAAAAGAAATTATTAACCGCGAGGCAATAGACTTAGTCATTGCTATTGGACCAATGATAATGATGAAGTTCGTTGTTCTTACCACAGAGGGCAAAATGGGACTTCCAAAAGTAGATACAATGGTTTCATTGAATACAATTATGGTTGATGGCACAGGTATGTGCGGAGGTTGTCGTTTTCTAACTAAAGAAGGCCAAACGTATTTTGCCTGCGTAGATGGACCTGATGTTGATGGACATACTGTAGATTTTGATAATTTACTACAAAGAGCAAAGATTTTTTCTGCTCAAGAAACACAATCGTTAAGTTTTGATGAACAAAATTGCAAAGCACTTAATAAAAATACTTAATATGAAATTGGGTGTTATATGGCTAAAAAAATTCCGAGACAAAAAATGAGGGAACAAGCTCCCTCTGAAAGAATCAAAAATTTTATTGAAGTTCCATTGGGGCTTACTGAAGAAATGGCGGTTTTAGAGGCAGAAAGGTGTGTTCAGTGTCCTAAGCCATTATGTGTCGCGGGATGTCCTGTGAATGTTGATATACCAGGCTTTATTAAATTAATAAAAGAAAGGAAATTTCAAGAAGCAATAGCATATATAAAAGATTATAATATATTACCTGCCATCTGTGGACGAGTATGTCCCCAAGAGACTCAATGTGAAGCAGAATGCATTATGGGAAAACGATGGGAGCCTGTGGCTATAGGTTATTTAGAAAGATTTATTGCTGATTGGGAGCGCCAGAATAAGCTTAAAGAATGCCCTGATTGTGAAGCGCCTAATAATATTAAGGTCGCTATCGTTGGTTCTGGTCCAGCGGGATTAACCTGTGCGGCTGATCTAGCAAAATATGGTTTTGATGTAACGATTTTCGAAGCCCTTCATAAAGGAGGGGGTGTATTAGTATATGGAATACCTGAATTTAGATTACCTAAAGATATAGTGGCTGATGAAATCGAGACTTTAAAAATGTTAGGTGTTAAAGTCCAATATAATTTTATTATTGGTAAGATTTTAACCATAGAAGATCTAAGAGAAATGGGCTTTAAAGCAATTTTTATTGGAGTTGGTGCAGGATTACCTATTTTTTTGGATATACCCGGAATCAATCTAAATAATGTTGTATCTGCTAATGAATTTCTCACAAGAGCTAATTTAATGAAAGCTTATAAATTTCCTGATTATGACACACCGATTAATATTGGAAAGGTTGTAACTGTTATAGG
>Ga0114923_10002390_pt1 | contig 12740 bp, 9 predicted proteins | sample SumtaG_FD_89578 | JGI IMG/M metagenome (GOLD analysis project Ga0114923, IMG submission 89578) | Deep subsurface microbial communities from Indian Ocean to uncover new lineages of life (NeLLi) - Sumatra_00157 metaG | ecosystem: Environmental > Aquatic > Marine > Oceanic > Sediment | place: near... | reverse complement strand
TTACGCGTTTTGAGAACGCTTCTTTTACTGAGGAGCCGGCCGGTGGCGGCTCGTTTACGGATGCGCCGTTCTGATTAAAACGGGTTAGGGAAGGCCGAATGAAGGGATTGAATTTTTTCAGGTTAATTGTATTGGGTTTTGCTGTGGTTTTGGTGGGGACCGGTATCTGTTTTGCGGATGATGCGGCCAATGAAGGGTTGGTCATAGGCAGTGTCAAAACTGTGGGCAACCGCGCTATCAGCAGTACCGAGATTCTGGGGAAAGTCCGCAGCAGAGCGGGACAATTATTTGATGGCGGTGTGGCGGCCGAGGATGCCAAGCGGATAGCCGAACTTGCGGGCGTTGAGTACTGCTACTACAGCACGGCTGTGGCTGACGGCAGGATTGAGCTTGCTTTTGTAGTGGTCGAGAAGAACGTAATAAGGGCGGTGGTTTTTGAAGGCAACCGTGACATCAAGGATAAGAGTCTTGCCAGGGAGGTCCGCTTCAAGGAAGGTGATTACCTCGACCCTGTTTTGGCTGAGGTAGGCAGAAGGGGTCTTTTGGATTTTTACCGCGATAAGGGATATGCCTTTGCCCAGGTTTCGCTTGACGAGAGTCAATTGTCGCAGGGGATGTTAGTTTATCGTATCGAGGAGGGGCCGCGGGTCAAGATATCGGCTGTTGAGTTTGAGGGTAATAAGGCCATTGGAACCGGTTCGCTCAAGAGCGTAACCAAGACCAGGGGAAGGAAATTCTTTGTTTTTTCAACTTACTACGATAAGCGGCAGGTATCGGATGATGTGACAAAACTGCAGAAGGCTTACCAGCGGAAAGGTTATCTTGATGCCCAGATAAAAGCCGAGCCTCGCTTCAATGACGAGAAAGACCGGGTAATGATAGTTTTTGTCATAGACGAAAGGTTGGTTTACAAGATTAAGGAGATTGTTGTAAGCGGTCATGAGGATTTCGGCCGTGAGCAGGTTCTGGCCGAACTTAAGTCGCAACAGGGCCAGGTATACAGTGAGCGAAAAGTAACGGCCGATACGAAACGGCTGTATAAGCTATACCACGAAAACGGTTTTGTTGATGCCGCTATCGAGCACAGCCGCGAGTTTGTCGCCGAGGGTCTGGTCAGGGCCAGGTTTGATATTACCGCCGGCGAGCAGTTTCGAATCGGCCGGATTGTGATAAGTGGCAATGAGCAGACGCAGGACAAGGTAGTAAGGCGCGTGCTTGATGAATATGATTTCAAGCCGGGCTACTGGTATAACGCTGATATTGTCCGGGGTGACGGCACGGGACAGTTGGAAAAGACTGTGCGGCGGACGGTAATGGCGGAAAGCTTGACGATAAGCGCCTCTGATGAGTCGCCCGGTCAAAAAGATGTCCAGGTTAATATGACTGAGGGCCAGACGGGGATGCTGATGGTCGGAGCGGGGGTGGCCAGCGACAGTGGTTTTATTGGTCAGTTTGTATTTGAGCAGGGGAACTTTGATATTGAGGACCGGCCGGAGAGTCTGAAGGACCTTATTACGGCCGAGGCGTTTAAGGGGGCCGGCCAGAGCCTGAGAATCGCGCTACAGCCCGGCACCGAAGTCAGCGAATATTCAGTCACTTTCAACGAGCCATATTATCAGGACCGGCCGATATCGCTTGACCTGGTGGGAACGAGTTATGAGCGAGTTTTCGAAAGCTATGATGAGGGCAGGACGCGGGGATTTGTGGGTTTTGAAAAGCGAGAGAAAGACCGCTGGCGAAGGAGTATCGGCATCAGGGCAGAGAACGTCGAGGTCGATGATATTGATGAGGATGCGCCGCAGGAGATATTTGACGTTGAAGGCAATAATTTTCTTTCCGGTGTAAGAGTGGGCTTCGGCAGAGACTTGACGGATGACCGGTTTAATCCCACCAGCGGCGATAATTTTCGAGTAAGTTATGAGCAGGTCTTCGGTGACTACGATTTCGGGGTAATCAGTGGTACTTACAGGCAGTATAAGACGATTTACGAGGATTTGGCCGAGCGCAAAACGATTTTTGCCTTTAAGCTTCATGCCGCTTCGATTGTGGGCGATGCGCCGCTTTTTGAGAAGTTTTACGCCGGCGGTCAAAACAGCATCCGGGGTTTCGATTATAGAGGTGTGAGCCCGCGAGGATTTCCGGTGACTGGGGGAACGGAGGCGACCGACCCTATCGGCAGCGACTGGGTGTTTCTGGCCAACGGCGAGGTTACGATACCGCTTGTCGGTGAGTCTCTGGCGGCGTTGTTTTTCGTCGACAGCGGTACTATTGAAACGGGGCCTTATCGTGTGGCATTGGGAGGCGGCATACAAATAATGATTCCGCAGGTTCTGGGGCCGGTGCCTATGAGATTTGAATTTGCCGCGCCTTTGATTAAAGATGACGAGGACGATACGCAGACATTCAGCTTTTCGGTGGGAAGGCTGTTTTAGTTTCAGGGTGTTGGTTTTTTGTTGTCGCTTGGCAGCGATGTGATTATCGGGAAAGGACAAATGATGAGATTTAAGGCGGTATTATTGAGTCTGTTGGTCGTCAGTGTTTTTTTGTGTGCACCGCTGCCGCAGTCTGCAGATACAAGGGCTGAGCAAGGAAAGAGTAAATCGTCGGTCGAGATAGGTGTGGTCAGCATTCGCAGGGCTTTCCAGGAATGTAAGCGGAACACAAGCTACAGGGCTGCGGCTACGGCCGAAAAAGAAGGAATAGTTGCGGAGCTTGAAAGGCTCTCGGCGCAAATGGAAGCTGACCAGGCCGGTCTGAGGGCGCTCAAGCAAGGCAGCAGTGACTATTTGGCCGCAATGAAGGAAGTGTTCAACAAGCAGGCGAATCTACAGGCCAAGCAGGAATTCCATAAGAAGCAGATGGAATTGAAGGACCAGGGGTGGACCGAGCAGCTCTACAAAGATATTCTCAGGCACGTCAACGATGTCGCCCAGAAAAAAGGATTGGGTGTTGTATTTGATAAGGACGAGGTTGAACTGCCTGCGCCGAGTATGAACGAACTTATGCTGACCGTACGTACGCACAAGCTGCTTTACAGCGCAGGCTGCACCGACATCACCTCTGAAGTGCTGGCCCAACTGGATGCCGAAGACAAGTAGGTGCTACGGGAGCGTTTGTTGGGGTTGTTATTTTGATTTTTAGTTTTGATTGTAGAAGTTTATGGAGCTGAGTGTTGAAGAACTGGCTGGTCGAATTGGCGCCACGTTGCGTGGTGAAGGCGGCCGATTGATAAGTGCCGTAGGGCCCATAGGTGCTGCGTGTGGCAATGAGGTCACGTTCATTTCGGACACCAATCACCTTGCCGGAATTTCGGAGTCTTCTGCCGGTGCGGTTATTGTGGGCCAAGAGGTTGAGGACGTTGCTATACCACAGCTGGTCGTTGATAATGTGGATGCTGCACTGATTGAGGCATTGACGATTTTTGCGCCGGAGCTTAAGCCGGCGCCGGCAGGTATTGACCCTACGGCTAAAGTGGCAGCGGACGTAAAGGTCGGTGCTGGTGTTTCGATAGGCGCACATGTGGTGATTGCCGATGGTGCCCAGGTCGGGGACAACAGTGTAATTGGAAGCGGCTGCAAGATAGGGCAGAACTCCAAGGTCGGCAGGGATTGTCGTCTCGACTGCAATGTTGTGATTTATCATGATTGCGTGATAGGTAATAATTGCATCATACAGGCCAACACGACTATAGGTTCCACCGGTTTCGGTTATTCTCTAATAGACGGCGCTCACAGCTTAATTCCTCATAATGGGGGCGTTGTGATAGAGGATTTTGTTGAGACAGGAGCGAGTTGCTGCATTGACAGAGCCAAGTTCGGCAATACGGTAATAGGGGCGGGGACGAAGTTGGATAATCTGGTTCATATTGCGCACAACGTGATTGTCGGCAGATGCTGTCTTATAGCGGGCCATGTGGGCATTTCGGGCAGTTGCAGGCTGGGTGACAGTGTTGTTTTGGCTGGTCAGGCGGGGCTGGCGGACAATATTGAGTTGGGTAATGGTGTGGTTGTAGGGGGGCAGTCGGGAGTCTCGCACAACACACCGGCAGGGAAAACATTGTTCGGCTCGCCGGCCATAGAGTTAAGCCAAGCCAAACGGGTTATTGGTTTAACCAGGCGTTTGCCGAAGCTGATTGAGAAGATAAAGCTGCTCGTTCAGAGGGTCGAGAAACTTGAGGCTGCAAAAGACAATAAAAAATGAGTGCAGGCTTTCGGGCAAAGGTCTTTTCGGCGGTCAGGAGGCCAAGGTAACCTTTCGACCCGGCGCGGACGACTCGGGTATCGTTTTTGTGCGGACCGATGTACCCGAGCCTGCGCGGATTGCCGCGGTGGTGGATAATGTTGCCGAACGCAGTCGGCGCACGACTTTGAAGAAGGGGGCGGTCAGTATAGAGACGGTTGAGCATTGTCTGGCGGCGATTTTCGCTTTGGGGATTGATAATATTGTGGTGGAGATTGACGGGCCGGAGCTTCCGGCGCCCGATTGCAGCAGCGCGGAATATTTTAAGGTTCTAAAGCGGGCGCAGGTTATTGAGCAGCAGGCCAACGGCAAGGAGTTCGTAATAACCGAGCCGATAACTATTACAGCCGGCGATGCCTGCATATATGCTCTGCCATATTCTGATGATGCCTTGAACGTAACATACGACCTCGATTATGGCGGACACACGGGTGTAGGCAGACAGATATTCAGCTGCAGGGTGACAGAGGACAGTTTTGAAAGGCACCTGGCTTCTGCCAGGACTTTTTTGCTTGAGCCCGAAGCGCGACAATTTCAAGCTCGCGGCATAGGGACACACCTTGGTCCGCGAGAAATTCTTGTAATTGGTTCGGATGGTCCCATCAAGAACCGGTTCAGGTTTCCGGATGAGTGTGTCAGGCACAAGATAGTTGACCTGATAGGCGACCTTGCACTGGTGGGCAGAGGCATAAAGGGAAGGATTGTTGCCTACAAGAGCGGCCATTCTTTGAATCAGCAGTTGGCAAGAAGGCTTGCCAGAGAGGCTGAGCAGGCCGATCGCATCAAGAAGTTTGGTACCGATGCGCTGTTGAACATTCGACAGATTGCAAAGGTTTTGCCGCACAGATACCCGTTTTTGCTTGTGGACAAGGTGGTGGAGATAGAGGGTGACAGGCGGATAAAGGGCCTGAAGAACGTTACCTACAACGAGCATTTTTTCCAGGGGCATTTTCCCGGCACGCCTATAATGCCCGGAGTTTTGATTGTTGAAGCGATGGCACAGATTTCGGGGCTGCTGTTTGCACAGAAGCTTGAGCATACGGGCAAGCTGGCAGTGCTTTTGAGTATGGACAATGTCAAGCTTCGCAAGGCGGTGGTGCCGGGAGACCAGTTGATTCTGACGGCGGAGACTGTCAGGATGAAGAAATCGACTGCTCAGTGCCAGTGCAGGGCCCTGGTTGGCGAGAAGCTGGTTGCCGAAGCGCAAATCAGGTTTATGCTTGCGGATGCCGAGAATGTGTAATAACCGGACGCTGAGTCTGACAGAAAGTCGAGTATTGGTCGGAGAGAAAGTGAAATGAGTCAGATACATCCGAGCGCAGTTATTGACAAGACCGCCGAGCTTGCCGGCGATGTTAAGGTGGCGCCGAATTGTGTCATAGGCAGGGGAGTGACAATTGCTGAGGGCACGGAGCTTGGCGAGAACGTGGTAATAGACAAGGATGTCAAGATTGGCCGAGGCAACCGTTTTTTTGCCAACTGTGTGATAGGCAGCAGGCCGCAGGTGTTGAGTTTGGACCCCGACAGCGAGATAGGCACACTTGAGATAGGCGATAACAACGTGATTCGCGAGCAGGTGACGATACATCCGGGTATGCATCCGGGCGGTGTCACCAGGGTCGGCAACGAGAATCTTCTTATGATAGGCGTTCACATTGGGCACGACTGTTTGCTTGGTGACAAGATGGTTTTGAGCAATTACGTCCAGATAAGCGGGCATTGCCATATCGGGACGGGTGTGTGGCTTAGCGGGATGGTTTGTATTCATCAGTTTGTTACTGTCGGCAGGTGGTGTTATGCATCCGGCCTTGCGGGTATCAATCACGATGTTCCACCATTTTTGATTGTCAGCGGGCATTATCCGCCGCAGGTCAGGGGTGTCAATAAGCGAGGTATGGTCAGGGCCGGCTTTGGCGAACAGGAGCAAGAAAAGATATTAGAGGCATATAAAAAACTCTATCGAAGCGGAGGTACACTGTTGGAAAATACCAGGGCCCTGGCTGCAGAAGACGGGCTTGATGAGAATGTTCGTGAGATGGTTGATGTAATAGTCAGAAGCAGCGAGCACCGTTTCGGCAGGTATCTTGAGAGTTTCAGGGATTAGGGATGCAGGATTCGAGGACACGTACAGCTGTTATCGGCGCAGGCAAGATGGGGGCCATTCACGCCAAGGTCTATCGTCAGCTCGGCCAAAGCGAGCTTTTGGCGATTGTGGATAGCGACGGCAAAAAAGCAGCCAAGTTGGCGAGGAAATATAAGTGTTCATCTTGTACTGATTACCGGGAACTTGCGGGCGGAGTTGATGCGGTGACGATAGCGACCCCTACGGTCACGCACGCAGAGATCGCGAAGTTTTTCATCGAAAACGGCGTTGCGGTATTAATTGAGAAACCACTGGCCGCCGACGTTGAACAGGCCAAAGAAATTGTGACCCTTGCCAGGGATGCGAATGTCGTCGCTGCGGTGGGACATTCCGAGCGTTGCAATCCGGTTGTTCAGGCGCTGAAGAGGCTGGATATCGAGCCCAAATTTATCGAGGCGACACGGATAAGTCCCTACCCGTTTCGCTCGACGGATATTGGGGTTGTGCTCGATGTGATGATACATGATATTGATATAATCCTGTCGCTGGCTGCCAGCAGAGTCAAGAGAGTCGAGGCCGTTGGTGTCGGCGTGATAGATAAGCAGGAGGATATCTGTAATGCGAGGATAGTATTTGAGAACGGATGTGTTGCGAATATCACCGCATCGAGGCTTGCTCTTAAGACCGAGAGAAAGGTGAGGGTTTTCAGCAGGCAGGCATATCTGAGTCTGGATTACCTCAAAAAAACCGGGACTATTGTAAGGGCGTCGCCGAACATCGATGTGGTAGAGAAGATACGACGGTTGAAAAAAACCGGAAGGTTCGATTTTTTGAAGATGGACTGGACGGGGCTTTTGAAGGTTGAGCGGCTTGACATAGATGACACCGAGCCGCTGAGGCTCGAGCAGGAGGCATTTTTGAAGGCTGTGGCAGGCGAGGTCGACAGACCTGAAGTAAGCGCCGAAGAGGGTCTGGCGGCGATGGAGTGTGCCGAGCAGATTTTGGCAGCGGTGAAAGAGCACAGATGGGAGTGATGGTGTTGGAATTGATTATTGAACAGCGGCTATCGAGGAATCGTTTAGAAATTTTGGTTGTTTGAAGGAGTTTGAGATGCGCAGCAGGATATGGTTGGTTTTTTTGATTGGTATGGTAGGTTTTATGGCCGGCTGTGAGGAGCAGGCGAGCGAGCGGACGACGCCGAAAGTGGAAACGCAGGAACGCAAGCCAATATCACAGCCAGAGCAGGCCGACAAGCAGGTCGAGGCGAAGCCTTTTAATATCATACCGAAACTTTTTGGAGCCAAGCCGAAGATGGTAGAGTTGGAAACGACACAGGGGACTATAATTATTGAACTGAACGACAAGGCGGCACCGGTGACTGTCAAGAACTTCCTTCGTTACGTGAAGGAAGGGTCCTACGACGGGACGATATTTCACAGAGTCATCAAAGGCTTTATGATTCAGGGCGGCGGCTTTACCGAGGATATGAAAAAAAAGCCGACCCATGAGCCGATTGTCAATGAGGCGTCGAACGGGCTGAAAAACGACCGCGGAACGCTTGCCATGGCCCGTACGAACAATCCCAACAGTGCGTCGAGCCAGTTTTTCATCAACCTTGTGGACAATAACTTCCTTAACTACGCCGGGCCGAGCAATCCGGGATATGCGGTATTCGGTAAGGTCGTTGAAGGTATGGACGTTGTCGACGAGATTGGGGCAGTCAAGACAGGTGTTCGGCGGGGCATGCGTGATGTTCCGACCGAACCGATGGTAATAAAGTCGGCGAAAGTGGCCAAGTGAGTTTGGCGGTCGATTGGGTTTTAGGCCTGTAATCTCAGGCGACTGACTAACTGGTGGGCCAGGCGGACAGGTTCCGGAAGTCGGTATTTTGTTGTGCAGGCAAGCGTGATATTTATTGCGTCTTGCAGGAGACACCTGTTGCCCACCGATACAAAGACGGGTTTGACATTGGTGCGGGTCCTGACGACCGCACCGATTACTTGTTGGTCAGTGGTTTGTTGCACGGCAGCGGATATACAGGTTATTCTTAGCTTATCTTCGAGTAAGGTGTAAGCGGCTTTTTGAGGTGGCGGGGGTTTGTAGCTTCCTACCAATCTGCTTTTTGCGCGGCCGACGGTTGGCTTGTCGAGAAAGAGGCCCAGGTGTGCCGCCAGGCCGAGCCGACGAGGGTGGGCTATGCCCTGGCCGTCGACGAGAAACAAATCGGGGGTGTTTTTCAGTTTCGCTGCTGCGGCGATGCAGGCGGGGGCTTCTCTGAAAGAGAGCAGTCCCGGAATGTAGGGAAAGGCTAATTTTCTGACAGTAGTTTTCTGCTCGATGAGTTCAAAATCGGGCAATTTGATGACTACGACGGCAGCAATGATTCTTTTGTTGTCTTTGGTGAAGGCGCAGTCGAGGCCGGCAACCAGCTTTGGGGGTTTCTTCAAGGGGGTGAATTTTACGTTGGCTGCAAGCTTTTTTTGCAGGTTTATGGCTTCTTTGGCGGAGAAGTTCCACGTATGCAGGTATTTGATTCGCATATTTTTGTAAATTGTGTTTTTCAACCAAGGATTTCGGACTAAAGCATTTTACCTTGTTGCGGTGTTTTGTTACAATAGGAAGTTTGGGTAGCTGCGCTGTTTTGCCCTTAAGAGCTTAGGCGTGAAAGAACCGAAATGGCCAAGCGGGCGGAAAAGACAATCAGGATTACGGGGGCCGCTGAGCACAATCTGAAGAATATCACCCTGAGTATTCCCCGGGACAAACTGGTAGTGATAACGGGCATCAGCGGCTCGGGTAAGAGTTCGCTTGCTTTCGACACTATTTATGCTGAGGGGCGGCGCAAATACGTGGAGTCGCTAAGCACTTATGCCAGGCAATTTCTTGAGCAGATGCAAAAGCCGGCGGTTTCAGACATAGCCGGCCTGCCGCCTACGATTGCGATTGAGCAGCGAAGTGCCGCCTCGAATCCGCGTTCGACCGTGGCGACGACCACGGAGATTTATGATTATTTTCGTTTGCTTTTTGCGCGCGTGGGCCAGCCGCACTGCTGGGTTTGCGGTGGGGAAATTACCAGTCAGCATCCTTCACAGATAGTTGAATCCCTGCTTTCGCTGTCGGAAGGGACGAAGATTCAAATTTGCGCGCCGCTGGTCCGCGGCAAAAAAGGCGAGCATAAGGATGTTATCGTCGGGATACAGCGGGAGGGCTTTGTTCGAGTTCGGGTTGACGGCACGATTTACGATATAAAGAGCGTTCCTGCCTTGAACAAGAACAAGAAGCACGATATTGCCGCGGTGGTTGACAGGCTCATTATCCGCGAGGCAATCAGAGTCAGATTGACTGATTCGGTTGAGACGGCACTCAAGCTGGCCGACGGTGTTGTTCTTATTCTTGTTGCCGAGCCAGGGACAAGGCAAAGCAATAACGACCAAGGCGGCTGGCGCGAAATTATATATAGCGAAAAGTTTGCCTGCGCGAAACATCCACAGTCTTCGCTGGAGGAGCTTTCGCCGAGACTTTTCAGTTTTAACAGTCCCTACGGTGCGTGCAGGAGCTGTGATGGTCTGGGGACGGTGCTGGAGTTCGACCCGGACCTGATTGTGCCGGACAAAAGCATATCACTTGAGAGTGGTGCAATCGATGCCTGGCGCAAGGGCGGCAAGCGGATGAACATTTTTTACAACCGGTTGATTAAGAGGTTCTGTTCAAATGCGGGCATAAGCAAATCCACTCCCTTCGGGCGTATACCGCAGCATGTTCGCGAGATTTTGATGTACGGAACGAGGGCTGCGGATGTCGGGAAGTATGGGTTTTCTTTTGAGGGTGTCATACCGAATCTGACGCGCAGGTGGAAAAGCACTACCAGTGAGTATGTCAAGGCCCGGTTGCTGAGCTATTTTTCCGAGCAGCCCTGCCATAGCTGCAGCGGTGCCAGGCTCAGGCCCGAGGCGGTTGCGGTGACCGTGGGAGACAGGAACATTCACCAGCTTGCGGTATTGAGCATTGAGCAGGCGCAAAAGTTTTTCAACAAGCTTAGGCTGGAGGCGGAGAGGAAAGTTATTGCTGTGCAGGTTTTGAAAGAGATAAAGGCACGGCTGAAGTTCATGGTGGACGTGGGGCTTGAATACCTGACGCTGGACAGGCGCAGCAGCACTTTGTCGGGAGGTGAGGCTCAGCGGATTCGGCTGGCCACGCAGGTCGGCAGCGGTCTTGTTGGTGTCTGTTATGTGCTTGATGAGCCGACGATTGGTCTTCACAAGCGGGATAACGACCGGCTCCTGGGTATACTTCGCAGGCTGAGCCGGCTGGGCAATACGGTCATAGTGGTTGAGCATGACGAGGACATTATTAAAAGCGCCGACCATATTATTGACATAGGCCCGGCGGCGGGAGCGCACGGCGGCGAGGTTGTGGTACAGGGCAGTTACGAGCAGGTGCGCCGGTGCGGCAGGTCTCTGACGGGACAATATCTCAGCGGCAAAAGAAAAATAGCGCTTCCTGTCAAGAGGCGCAAATATGATTTAAGAAAGTGCATCGAGGTTAAAGGTGCTGCGGAGAATAACCTTAAAAGTATTGACGTAAGGTTTCCGCTGGGTGTATTTATCTGTGTGACGGGCGTGTCAGGTTCGGGCAAGAGTACCCTTGTGGATTACATTTTGCTGCGGGCATTGAAGCGCAAGCTATACGGCTCTCGTGACAAACCCGGCAGACACAAGAACATTCTCGGTACATCTCTCATTGACAAGGTGATAGAAATAGACCAGTCGCCGATAGGCAAGACGCCGCGGAGCAATCCGGCTACGTACACAGGCGTTTTTGACCAGATACGCAGGCTTTTCAGCATGACGCGGGAGGCCAAGATACGGGGCTATCATCCGGGCAGGTTCAGCTTTAACGTCAAAGGGGGGCGCTGTGAATACTGCAGGGGTCAGGGGACGAAAAAGATAGAGATGCATTTTCTGCCCGATGTTTATGTGACCTGTCAGCAGTGCAAGGGCAGGCGGTATAATCCGCAGACACTTCAGGTTACCTATAAGGGCAAGAATATTGCTGATGTGCTCGATATGAGGATGGAGGAGGCACTTGAGTTTTTTGTCAACTTTCCCGTGATAGTTCGATTGCTTCGAACTCTCGTTAATGTTGGTCTTGGCTATGTGCAGCTTGGTCAGTCCTCGACGACTCTTTCCGGCGGGGAGGCGCAGCGTGTCAAGTTAGCGGCCGAGTTGGGCAAGGTGGGAACAGGTCACACGCTGTACATGCTTGATGAGCCGACGACGGGCCTGCACTTCGCCGACATTCACAATTTACTGAATGTTCTGCAGCGGCTGACCGACTGCGGCAACACGGTTATAGTCATCGAGCACAATCTTGATGTCATCAAGATGGCGGACTATATAATTGACCTCGGGCCGGAGGGTGGTGATGCGGGCGGAGAAGTTGTGGTTACAGGTTCTTTGGACGAGGTTGTAAGGAACAAGAAAAGTTACACGGCAAGGTATTTGCGGAACAAGCTTGAGGCCGAGAAAAACTCAAAGACGGTCAGGAGCAGAAAGAAGAAATAGCCCAGCCGGGGCTGTATTGCGGCGGCCGAGACGGGTCTTTTTGACCGAGAGGAACGGACTTTTGTATGATAACTGCAGCACTTAAATGGGTCGGGGGTATTGACGGTTATCTGGAGCTTATTGACCAGCGCCGACTGCCCGCCGAGCTTGTCAAGCTTAAGTGCGACAGCGTCGAGCAGGTTTTTGAAGCGATTAAGGCGCTGGCGGTTCGCGGAGCACCGGCTATTGGTGTTGCCGGTGCTTACGGTCTTGTTTTGGCGGTGCGAAAGCAAGAGACTGATGACAGCCCACAGTGGTTGTTGGCACGATTAAGAGAAACTGAGTCCTATCTTGGCTCATCACGCCCGACGGCGGTGAATCTGTCGTGGGCTTTGGGACGAGTTGTGCGGGCTGCAGAACAGTTGGCTTCGACAAGGCCGCAGGCGGATGTTGAATCGATTCGGCACGTGGTATTTTCCGAGGCAAATTCCATTTGCGCCGAGGATGTGGAAATGTGTCGCAGGATTGGCGAAAACGGGCAGAAGCTCATTAAGGATGGGGCCGGCGTGCTGACGCATTGCAATGCTGGGGCGCTTGCGACGGCGGGGCAGGGGACGGCGCTTTCAGTAATCTTTGAAGCTCATAAAGAACGCAGGCGGTTTACTGTTTATGTCGACGAGACTCGGCCGGTGCTTCAGGGGGCGCGGCTGACGGCGTGGGAATTGCAGCAGGCAGGGGTCGACGTGGTTTTGATTTGTGACAATATGGCCGGCTGGCTGATGAAGCAGGGCAGGATTGATGCGGTAATAACAGGTGCCGACCGCATCGCAGCCAACGGCGACACTGCCAACAAGATAGGTACTTACAGTCTGAGT
>Ga0114923_10002388_pt1 | contig 12746 bp, 9 predicted proteins | sample SumtaG_FD_89578 | JGI IMG/M metagenome (GOLD analysis project Ga0114923, IMG submission 89578) | Deep subsurface microbial communities from Indian Ocean to uncover new lineages of life (NeLLi) - Sumatra_00157 metaG | ecosystem: Environmental > Aquatic > Marine > Oceanic > Sediment | place: near... | reverse complement strand
TGGGGTTTCCCGGGGAGACCGCAGAAGCCTTTGCAGGGCTGGTGGAATTTGCCAAAAAAACCGGGATTGAACGGATTGGGGTTTTCGGGTTTTCCGAGGAAGAGAACACCGAAGCCTTTAACCTGGAAGACAAGGTCCCTTCCGAAGTGATCGCGGAACGGAAAGAGCGTTTAATGGATATATCCGATAAAAACATTGAAAAATACAACCGGAAACTGGTGGCTGCCAATAGTGTGGAGGACTTTCTTCCTTTGGGCTCCTGGGATAACAATACCACTATCGGCAGGATAAAATCCCAGGCGCCGGATACCGATGGGTTAACCCGGGTCGATGAACCTTTTGACGATAATTACGAGATGTTTAAGATAAAAATAACCGGTTTTCAAAACGAATTACTTTATGGAGTGAAAATATGAAACATGTTTTGCTTTTAGTGGCGACGTTTTTTAATATCGGGCGAATCCCCATTGCGCCCGGTACCTGTGCATCGTTGGTAACAATGCTGATTGTCTATTTTGTCAGGCCCTATTGGGATGCATCGATTTATATCCAGGTCATTGTAATTTTTATTATTTTTCTCCTGGGTATACCCGCGGCCTCTTATGCGGAGAAACATTTTAAAAAAAAGGATCCCGGTCAATGTGTGATCGATGAAGTGCCCGGTCAGATGGTGAGTCTTTTATTGATTCCCCATACGTTGGGACTTTATTTTGCCGGGTTTTTGATATTCCGGGTGTTTGATATCTTCAAACCCTTTCCTATCAGGCGAATGGAAAAGGTTCCTCATGGGCTGGGTATTATGATCGACGACATTGCCGCGGGATTATATGCGCTGGGTTTGCTGCATCTTATAATTTACATATTTTAAAGCATCCGCGGACTCACTCCCGGTGCCTGTTAGGCGCCAAACAATCATCGGGAACAGGTTTTCAAAAGGGTGCACACCCGTTACGGTTGCAAGCGGTAATACTTGAATTATAATGATAAAAAATGTCTTACTTGCCCCTTTTTTCCCGGGACAAAGGGGTGGCAAATTTTTTTTACATTTGTTTTTATATGAAAAATAGGATAAAATTAGCATATGTTTAAAAATGCGAAATTAGCAAACAAAAATAAGATTGAAAAAGGAGACGTACAATGATGGATACCGGCAACCAGGCCGATGTATTGGCGTTTGAATCAGCGGTCAATTTTTTTTATGACAGGGTAAAGGGCAAGGGCCTGAATTATTATGAATTACTGGGTATTGCGACCAATGCCACCCATAGGGAGATCGAAGATGCCTATAAAAAATACTGCGGGGAATTCTCCGAGGCAAAATTGGCTGCTGTATCCGATATTGAACTGAAAAAGAAAGCCCAGTTCCTGGTAGACCTGGGGAAACGGGCCCGCGAGGTACTTATCGATTTTAAACAACGGGGACAATACGAAAAATTGGGATTCCGGGATATCGACCCGGAGTCCTTGAAAGAAGTAGACCCTGAAGAAAAGGCACGGGAAATATATCGTAAAGCAAAATCCTTATATACCCAGAAAAAACACCGGCTGGCAATAAAAGCCCTGGAAGAAGCCATCAACCTGGACCCTAAAAAACCCGACTTTTATCTCCTCCTGGGATTGTCCCAGACCCAGATTCCCGATTTAAAAAGAGAAGCAGAGGTAAATCTTCAAAAGGCAGCGGAAATGGAGTCCTGGAATGCGGAACCCTTTGCCGCTCTGGGCATGCTCTTTTATTCCGAAAGGCTGTACAAACGCGCTGAAGGACACTTTCGCAAAGCACTGGAGCTGGAACCCAGCCATGCCCTGGCCAAAAAGAAACTGGCTGAAATTGTGGGCCCGGAAGTAAAAACCCTGGAAAAAGTGCAGGAAAAACTGGGGAAAATTTTCCCCACCTTTTTCGGTAGAAAGAAAAAATAAAACATAGGATATGTTGAACCACGAAGGGCGCTAAGAGGAAGAGGGCGCGGAGTGAGAAATGTTTTCTCCCCGATTTTTTTAACCAGCCTTCTCTTGTTACCTGTTTTCCATTACCTGGATATTACCAATTACCGGGCGGTCTATTCGTTTGTTATTACGACTTTTTTGCTGGCAGCCGGGTTATATGGGCTTAAAAAATTTAAACTCAGTTATGTGTTTATTACCCTTGCCGTCGGGTTACTAATTACTGCCCGGTTCTTGGAGGAAAAAGAAACCTTTTACCGGGTAAGCGAATCGTCTGTCGCTGTCGTACAAGATCAATATATCTCGATGGAAGGGAAACTCCTCACGTTCCCCGAAATAAAAAAAGATCACTCCGTTTTATACCTGGAAACCGAATACCTGGAATACAACAGGAAAAAAATCTTTAAATCCCTTATCATAAGGATAAAAGTAAAAGGCAATTTAAAGAACCTTTTCCGGGGGGATACCGTCGCCATCGATGCAAAAATTTATACCCCCACCTTTAATAAGAATTTCTATGCGAATCCCTTTGAGAACTACTTGTTGGTGCGAAAAAATCATTTTAACGGTTATTGTAAGTCTGCCCGGATGGTAACGGTGGTAAAAAAAACCGGCCTGTTTTGGAGGCTCATCGGTACCTGGAGAAATAAGATAAGGGAGGTGATCGAGCACAAGTACGGAAGCCCTGCGGGCGGTTCCACCCCAGGAATTAAATTGGATAAAAAAGGTGTTTTTCTCCAGGCGATTCTTATTGGGGATCGGGGAAAACTCACCAATATCCAAAAAGATCAACTCATAAGCTCCGGTGTCTACCATTTGCTGGCAATTTCAGGTGCCCATATCGGGATTATTGCGCTGCTTTCCCTGACGGTTTTAAGGTTTTTAAAGGTTTCATCCAGGAAACGATATATTGTAACAGCCCTGGTGTTAATCGTATTCCTGGTGCTGTCCGGGTTTAAAATATCCGCTGAACGGGCGGTACTCATGGCAATATTGATTTTTATTGCCAGGATACTTTACCTGGATATCAATATATATAATATTATATCCCTGTGCGGGTTGTTCATCCTGGCAAGAAACCCTGCGGAATTTCTCGACGCCGGTTTTATTCTAACCTTTACCCTCACCGCTGCCATTGTCATGGGGCGAAAGATTTTTCTTCCCCTGCTAAATGACATTAAAGCATCCGCCCGGGGGGCTATAAGAAGTTTTTGCGGGGTGCAGGGGCGGTTTTTTCAAAAAGAGCCCCTGCCCGCCGGAGGCAATAAAAATTTCATTAGTGAACTGTTATCCGCCAATTTTTCAGCCGCCCTTATAGCGCTGCCGCTGTCGTTGTTTTTCTTTAAACGGTATTCTTTTGCCGGTTTTTTCTCCGGCTTGCTCCTGGTGCCTATCACTGCCCTGGTTATCGGGTTTGGATTTTTACTGATCCCCCTGGCCCCCCTCTCCTCTTACCTGGCAAATATTGTTCTAATCATCGTCGATATCCCCCTATTTGTATTCTTTCAAATCACCGGGTTTTTCTCCGAAATTGTTGACATGAGTATTTTCAGGGCATCGCCGTCGATTTTTTCGGTTCTTATCATTTTAACGGCCTTCTTTCTACTCTCCCTCAGCCAATCAAAATTTCAAAAGATAACCCTCTCGTTTATCGTTTTTCTGGTTACCCTCTTCATCTCCGTCAATGTTTTTTTCTATACCCCCAAAAACCTGGAGGTCTTTTACCTGGATGTGGGGCAGGGGGATTGTCAATTGGTGGTTTTCCCGGGCGGCGATGGTCTACTCATTGACGGGGGAGGCGCCTATTATTCGAACTTCCAGGTGGGAAGACAGATTGTTCTGCCTTTTCTTTTGCAGAAAAAGATAAAAGTAAAGTGGGTGGCGGTTTCCCATTTTCACCCGGATCATGCCAATGGAATTGCAGAAATTATCGATATAATTAAACCGGAAGAGTTGTGGTTCTCTTCTGAAGCAGCAGGAGAATCAAGTTACAAAAAACTAATGCAGTCCATCGATGAATCCATCCGGGTAAAAAAATTAACGTCATCGTTTATAAAAAAAATCGGCCGCTGCACCCTGGAATTTTTGTACCCGGACCGGTTTATCCGGGTAAAATATTCTCATAATAATCATTCCCAGGTAATTAGGATATCTGACGGGCAGCACTCGTTTTTATTTACCGGGGATATCGAGAAAGAAACCGAAGGATACCTGGTGGAGAATTCTTGTTCTGCGCTTCGGGCATCGGTGATAAAGGTTCCCCATCATGGTTCTGTCAGTTCGTCCACGCGGGAATTTTTAAGGTGTGTTTCCCCCCGTTTAGCGATTTTTTCTTATGCTTTGAACAACCGGTTCCGTTTCCCTCATAAACAGGTGGTAAAAAACTACAAAAATCAAAAAATAAGATTCCTCTCTACCGCCCGCAGTGGAGGGATCAAGTTGGTCTCCCTTCCGGGAGGAATTCAAATCGAGACATCGAAGTAGGTGAGATGAAAATAAAAAATTTTCTGATTTGCCCAAATATTTTTGCAAACTTTTCCGCATTCTACTTTGCACAGAAACTTTTTTTATTATGTTAATTGACTGGTTCGGCTCTCAGACAAAAAAAATTAGGTTTTGACCTGGTAAATCTTAAGTGATATAATATCCAATGTTTGAAACCCCAGGGTATTTAAAAAAAGTTTTAGGAACAGGAGGTTTTTTTTATAAAAAATAGGCAGGAAATGAGTAAATTAAACTTTTCAGGACATGAGACGTTTCAGTGTAGGGAACTGTGGCTTAAAAAAGGTTTCGATTTTGTAAATACCAAAAAATCCTTTCATGACCCCTACGCCGTTGTCGAACTCGGAGTGGGAAAAAATATGGTAAATGCCATTCAATACTGGATGATTGCCTTTGCTTTAATGGATCCTGAAAAAAAATTATCCGATCTTGCCAATTATATATTTGGCCCGGAAGGCAAAGACCCATTCCTGGAAGACAGCGTAACCCTCTGGCTTCTGCATTATCACTTGATTAAAAAGGAACACTCCTCCATTTATTCTCTTTTTTTTAACGAATTCAGGAAAGAGAGGCCCGAATTTACCAGGACTCACCTGGTAAACTACCTGAAACGCAAATGCGAAGAAAATAGAAGCGTTATAAGCGAAAATACCATCGCTAAAGACGCCGGTGTATTCCTAAGTACATATTTGAACCCCACCAGGGGGCAAAAAGACTTTAAAGACCTTCTTGCCGGTTTGTTTATCGATCTTGATTTAATCGAAAGAATCCACAGGATAGAGGCAGGGGGGTTCGAATGGTATCGCATTATCAACAGGGAATACGAAGATATCCCGGCAGAAATTTCACTTTATTGTATCCTGGATAACGAGGATTACGGGAGTTCCGTCTCCTTTCACACTCTTTTGACGGGTTGGAACAGCATCGGGAGTGTCTTTGCCTTAAATGCCAACGGGCTGGCAAAAAAGATAAAGGAAATAACCCAAAAGTACAAAACCGTTATATACACAGACTATGCCGGTGTTAAAGAGCTCCAGTTTAAAGAAAAAACGGATAAATGGAAAGTATTAGATGATTGCTATGGAAAATCAGAATAGATTCACTCCGTCGGTTAACATTATAAGGGACCTTGATAAGCCATTCGATTATATTCAAACACCCAATACCGAACGGGTACTGGAGCAATTGGATAACAATTATTCCGCCGGTCTTCATTCATTCAATATTATCGGGAGTTTTGGGACAGGAAAATCAGCCTTTTTACTTACCTTTGAGAAACAACTTTTAAAAGAAGAAAAATTTTTCAATTTTTCTCCACGGATTTTAAACGGCTCTCAAGCGTCGGAATTCATCAACATCATCGGTTCTTACCGCTCCATTGAGGATGCCTTAAACGAAGAAATCAAACCGAAAAGTAATGGCCGTGATGTTTTGAATAAATTGGAGAATTATTACAACACTCTCCGGGAAGAAAATAAGCGCCTGGTGATAATTGTCGACGAATTCGGGAAATTCCTTGAATTCGCGGCTGCCAATAACCCGGAAAAGGAATTATATTTTGTCCAGTTGTTATGCGAATTTGCCAACGACCATAGTAAGGATATTCTTTTCATTACCACTTTGCATCAAAACTTCCAGGCTTATACAACGGAATTGAATCAAAAGCAGCGCATGGAATGGGAAAAAGTTAAGGGGCGTTTTAAAGAAATTACTTTTAACGAACCTGTGGAACAGCTTCTATTCCTGGCTTCCAAATATTTGCAAAAAAAAACCGGGAACAAAAGCTACGCCGGTCAAGAAGAATTGAATGCTGTTCTTTTAAAATCGTCGATATTACCGTTAAGCAGTCAGTTAATAGGGGAGTTAGCCCGTGATCTTTTCCCCATTGACATGGCAGCCGCAGCCGTGCTGACCCTTTCTTTGCAAAAATACGGTCAAAATGAACGGTCGCTTTTTTCTTTTTTGAAATCCAACGACCTCCAGGGATTAAACGATTATGACGCAGAAACAAATCCTTACTACAATTTAAACTGCGTTTACAATTATTTAATGCACAATTTTTATTCCTTCTTGACCGCCAAATATAACCCCGATTATTCGCAGTGGGCAGCTATCCGGGGAGCCCTGGAACGTGCGGAAGCAGACTTTGAAAATGACTCTGATAATGCCGCCAGGTTAATCAAAACCATCGGACTGATGAGCATCTTTGCATCAAAAGGAGCCAGGATCGACAAAGATTTTCTTTTAAAATACGGAGCTTTGAGCCTCGGTATTAAAGACACAAAAAAAATTATAAAGCGATTGGCAGACCGTAAAATAATCCGGTACCAGGAATTTAAGAACTGTTTTGTACTTTATGAAGGGACTGACCTTGATATAGAAATTGCCTTAGCAGAAGCCGCCTCTTATGTTGAAGTACCCTCGAATATCGTACCGGTATTGAAAGAAAAATTCCAATTTCCTTACGTTTTAGCCAAAGCCGCTTTTTTTAAAACAGGAACACCACGATTCTTCGAAGTGGTATTTTCAGATCAGCCGGTCAAGGAATCTCCCAAAGAAGAAGTCGATGGATTCATCAACCTGGTTTTTAACGAATCCCTGGAAACGGAAGACATCAAAGAAATTTCAAAAGATTACGGTGAAGCTATTCTTTACGGACTATATCGCAGTCCGGGGGAAATCAAACGCATTATCCTGGATATCGAGAAGGTAAACTACGTATTAAGCGGAAATACGGATGACCTCGTTGCTCAAAGAGAACTAAAACTTATTCTTTCGCAATCGACAAATGAATTAAACCGGAAAATTTTCAACAGTTTATATGCAAATAACGGCAGCTTAAACTGGTACTTCAAAGGTGCAGAGAAGATAATTAAGAACAGGAAAAATTTCTACAGCCTTCTTTCGGAAATCTGTGAGCAGGTTTACTGTGAAACTCCTCACTATAAAAATGAATTGATTAACCGGCACAAAGTATCCTCCAATATACCGGTGGCCAGGAAACTTTTGCTGGATCAACTGACTACCCACTGGCAAAAAGAGGACCTGGGATTCACGCCTAAGGATTACCCTCCTGAAAGAACAATCTATTTAAGTCTCCTAAAAAACACCGGTATGCACCGCAAAGACGAAGAAGGTTTTATGGTGCTTGCGGAACCCCGCGATGAATCCTTTAAACGGCTGTGGAACAGGTGTGAAGCTTTCCTGGAAAGTGCGAAAAGCGGCCGTAAAAGCATCAGGGAATTATTCGATACTCTATCGGAGAAACCCTTCAAGCTTAAACAAGGTTTCCTTGAATTTTGGATCCCGATTTTCCTTTTTATAAAAAGAGATTCCTTTGCATCGTTTTTTGAAGATTCTTATATTCCTTATTTGGATACGCAGATTCTCTTGATAATCCCCAGGGAACCGGGTAAGTATTTTATCAAAGCTTTTCAAATTGAGGGCATAAGATTGGAGTTGTTTAATAAATACAGGAGACTGCTGGATAAAGACTCGCAAAATAGGCTGACCAATATCAATTTCATCGATACAATTTGTCCTTTTCTTACTTTTTACAAAAGTCTGCCGGAATACACCAGGAAAACAAGTCGTTTATCACCCGATGCTGTTGCACTCAGGGATGCAATCGCAAAAGCCAAAGACCCGGAAAAAACCTTTTTTGAAGATTTTCCCAATGCCTTCGGCTGTACAATCGACCACCTGACAAAATCGGGAAAAGACCTGGAAGAATTTATCGATAAATTAAAAAAAGGTTTACAAGAAATAAAAACCTGCTTTGATGAATTATTGAACAGGATCGAATCATTTCTAAAAAAAGAACTGGGGTTGGAAAATCTTAAATTTCCTGGATATAAAAGAATTCTGCAAGAGCGTTATAAAACCCTGAAGCCATTCCTGTTATTACCCCATCAAAATAGTATTTTCAATCGCATAAATTCGGAATTGGATGATGGCCCGACATGGTTAAAATCCATCATCCAGTGTGTCTTAAATAAGCCGGTAGAGAGGCTCGAAGATACGGAAGAAGAAATGGTTTACGAAAAATTGCCGCGAATGTTTGCGGAATTGGATAACTTGTGCGAACTTTCAAGGCTTGAAATCGATAGGGAAAAAGAAGAAGCAATAAAATTTGAGATAACCACCCTTTCAGGGGGAACCAAAAGCAATTTGATACGAATTCCTAAAGATAGGTTAGATCAAGGCGAGTTATTGAAGACAAAGATAGAAAAAAATCTGTCGCAGGATAAGAACGTAAATATTGCAGCTTTGTTGAGCCTTTTAAAGGAGCAGTTAAAAGATGAATAAGAGAAAAGTCAGGCAAGTCTTGGGGATTTCCGGTGGCAAAGACAGCGCTGCATTGGCCGTATACTTGAAAACAAAGTATCCCCAACTGGATATTGAATATTACTTTTGCGATACGGGAAAGGAACTTAAAGAGACCTATAGAATTATCGAAAATCTCGAGATATTCTTAGGTAAAAAAATAAAAAAATTAAGGGCTGCTAAAGGTTTCCCGGGTGACCCTTTCGATTATTTTTACAATCTCTACCGGGGATATTTGCCGTCTTCGCAGGCCCGTTGGTGTACCAGGAAGTTGAAATTGGAACCCTTCGAGGAATTTGTAGCAAATGATCCTGTTATTTCCTATGTTGCTATTAGGGGGGACGAAGAGAGGGAGGGATATATTTCCAGGAAGCCGAATATTCAATCCATTTTTCCCTTCAGAAAAAATATCTGGAGCCTGGATGTCATCGATAAGGTGTTTGATAATAAAAATAGTTTTATACTATCAGGTATCTACAAAAAAAAGATTAAAAATGATAGAATATCAGACATGGTTTCGGAAATCCTTTGCAAAAAAATATCGCCGGATTACACAAGGTCACAAAAATTGAAAGAATTACTTTCGATCGATGTGGTTGGGTTCAATAAGGTTGTTTTCGACTTTTTAAAGACAACCCATTACCCTTTATCATATTTAGAAACCTACCCTTTGACAGACAATGAAGATGTATTGATCCGGGAGGATATTTTTAACATTTTGGAGGAGAGCGGTGTTGGGGTTCCCGGGTATTATAAAAGTGTCGAGTTCACTGTCAATGGTGAAAAGGGAAATTATGCCCGGAGTCGTTCCGGTTGTTTTTTCTGTTTTTTCCAGCAGAAAATAGAATGGGTATGGCTGTATGAACAGCACCCGGATTTGTTTAAAAAAGCGATGGAGTATGAAGAAAGCGGTTTTACCTGGACGGAAGAAGAAAAGTTGGAGGATCTCATCAAACCGGATCGGATAAGAAAAATTAAGGAAGACTATTTAAAATTAAACGATAATTCATCTTCCCAAAAGTCCGAATTCCTGATCGACATACTCAATATTGCGGAGGAAGAAGGATGTGCCGCTTGCTTTGTATGAATTATTTGAAGGATAAAAATGCCTGTACATGACATAATAAAGGAACAAGACGAGCTAAAATCTTTTGAAAAGCGATTTTTCCTTTCTCCCAAAAAGTGGGAGCGGATAGGAGACATTATCGACTTCGATTGGAAATCTTATCCATTCGACAAAAATCATGCCAATTTTATTCCTGAATCTCAGGGAATTTATAGCTTTGTCATAAATCCAAAATTTACAGACCATCCTCAAAGATATCTTTGCTATATTGGCAAAACCGAACGAACGTTGCGAGAAAGATATTTCGAATATTTAACCGAGGCGAAACGTGCAAGGGGAAGACCGAAGCTTATCCATTTGTTGAATAAGTGGGAAGGATATTTGGAGTTTTGTTATATAATTAAGGAAAATGGAGACTTGCTAAATTTAGAAAAGAGATTATTAGATGCTTTTATACCTCCCTGTAATGCTAGATTTTCAGCAGAAGTGAACAGGAGTGTTAGCGCATTTTAAATGAAGGAGAATTAATATGCAGAAGGTAGATGCAATTTTTTTACCGGCTTTAAGAGCATTTATGGGTGACTGGACCTATTATTCAACTATAATGAAATTTAAAGATATAAATCAACGAATAAGTTATGCCAGTGAAATTCATGAGAGTAAAAAACTTCAAGATTTCATACAGAGAGAACTAACTCCCCGTGCAGGTGAAATTTCAGATTATCTTATCAAGCAACCTCAACGATTTTTTAATTCATTAATAATAGGGGTTTATGGTGGTGACCCGGAATGGATCGAACTAAAAATTCCTGAAGATAATTATATATTTCCTGAGTTTCCACTTTCCCAAAAAGGTATTTTAGGATTTTTGAAACTTTCAGGAGAAGAAGTACTTTTTGCAATAGATGGACAGCATAGAGTCGCAGGGATAAAGGGAGCTTTAAAATCATTACCACCAATTCCTGAATTATTTGATGAGGAATTGTCTGTGATTTTCATAGGCCACAAAAGAACGCTGGAAGGAAAAAAGAGAACAAGAAGGCTTTTCACAACTCTTAACCGTTATGCCAAACCAGTAAGCTTATCAGAAATTATTGCTTTGGACGAAGATGATATCGCTGCTATAATAACCAGGGATTTGATTGAAGAACATAAACTGTTTAAGAACAGCAGGCTTTTAATATCAAAATCAAAGTCAATCCCAAAATCCGAAAAGGAATGCTTCACAAATATTGTTACTTTATACCAATCTATTACAGAAATATTACCAATATTTTTAAAAAAGACCAAGTCCAAATGGAAAGAATTTCAAAAAAAGAGACCGGAGCAGGAAATTATTGATAGAGCTAAAGGTTTTGTAGTTCATTTTTGGGATGAGGTCATTAAAAATTTCTCGATAATTCAGGAATATTTAAGATTAGAGGAGTTAGAAACGAATAAAGCCATCAAATATAGGAATGAAAACGGAGGTCACATTCTATTTAGGCCTATTGGTTTATTGATTTACACTATAGCAATTAAAGCAGCTTTGGAAATCGGGCAAAAACTGGAAGAAACAATCCCTATAATATCAAAGATTGAAACAAGTATAGAAAATGAACCCTGGAAAGGTATTATTTGGGAAAGTGCTTCGAAGAGGATGATTACAAGAAAGGAAAACCAAAAAGTTGCAAAGAATTTGATATTATTTATGATTGGGGTTGATTTAAGTAAATTAAAAATGGATGAGAAAAAGCTGAAAGAAGATTATGCCTCTTTACTCAATAAGAGTCTGGAAGAGACCAATTTACCACAAAGGATATTTTAAATTGTCAAAGGTATGAATTACAAACATAGGACAGGTCTTTTGCGAATCCCTATGGGGCAGCAGATTCAACAAATACGCAGCCGGAAACCCATCATGTCCCAAAAGGATTTTGAATTGCTTTTGTCGCTTCCTGTTACAGTGGAAGAAAAATTGGATGGTAAAACCGACTCCCATGAGACAGAAGATTTTATAATTTATTATGAAGACCTTAAAAATTTGCATTCGGTTCCTTATTCAAAAGTTCCTCCTCCCTTGAAAGGAGATGTGGCTGCCTTTAGGATATGTTTTGACATCTGGCTTAAAGATGAAAATCGATGGGTTAATCGAGAGGAATTGGAAGTGCTTTGTTCGGAGCTTGGTTACCCTGTATCACCTCTTATTTTTGAAGGTATCGTTAAAAAAGACGATATCCCGTTTTTAGCAAGGCAACACTCTTTTTTTGGAAAAGAACAAATGGAGGGTGTTGTTATCAAGAACCGGGAAAGAAACCTTTTTGGCAAATTTATCAATCGTGAATTTATCGAAGGTTTTCTGGATGAGGATTTCGAGGATGTCAACAAGCGTCCGTGTACCCCAAATAATATATATAATAAATACTCTCTCGATAAGTTGTTCAAACATATCGAAATTTATTGAGGTATGCTCTCTGTCTAAAAAAGGGGAAGTTTAACGCGATAAAAAATGACCTTGAAACTTTGGATAGGAACACCTACTCAAACAACCTACATTTGTACCTTCTGAAAAAGAGAATAGTCAAATTATTATTGAACTCAAGTTTGTCGGTTTTATTCATCCAGACTGTCAATCAAATTACTCATTTCAAAGTTAAGCAAAAATTGGGAATAATAGCTTTCAAAGATGTCTTTAATGTAATCTACAAGTTCGATTTCTGTCTCTTGATCTCCTTCGGTTTTCCGCATAGAATATTTTTTGTTTTTGCTAATTGTATCTCTAATTAGACAGGTAAAACTCGCAAATGCCCATGGCGAGGGGATTTTCTATTTTTCTTTCCCTACCACAGGAAGGGTTCCAGGTTTGATGGATTTTTGATTCCGATCATATTGAAGTATTTTTTCTGCTCAGTACTGATATCAGTTACTTTAG
>Ga0114923_10002387_pt1 | contig 12747 bp, 7 predicted proteins | sample SumtaG_FD_89578 | JGI IMG/M metagenome (GOLD analysis project Ga0114923, IMG submission 89578) | Deep subsurface microbial communities from Indian Ocean to uncover new lineages of life (NeLLi) - Sumatra_00157 metaG | ecosystem: Environmental > Aquatic > Marine > Oceanic > Sediment | place: near... | reverse complement strand
GACTGCCCTCGTTGTCTCGGTTGTCGTTGCTTATATCTGCAAAGGTATATTTACCCGCGGCGTCTAGGTCTATTACAGCTGGTTAGGCTCGGTCACGGCCCGGCCTGGCGTCGGCCAGATAGCCTATGCGGTATTTGTCTCATTCGGGGTCGCTGCGTTCCTGGTAAAGCTCCTTCTGAACGGCAGTTGCCTTTGGCCGATTGTTTCCTGCGCATTTGTTACCGCTGCCGCTACCAGCATCCATGCCAAACCCGATATAGTGGAGCACCTGGCCACCAGCTGGCCCGCCGTCTTTTGTTCTCATCCCGCACTTGCAATATTGCCTGTCCAAATGGTTGCCTTTGGAACACTCGGTTCGGTGGCCGGCTTCTGGTCAGCCGTCAGGTATCAGTACTGGCGAAAACACGAGTTGAAATAATGAAAAAATTGGGGGTATCCGGCAGATTCGTTCCATCTTTTTTTGACGTTTTATTATTCGTAACGCTATCTGCCCAAAAGGCTTATGCGATTACAGTCCCATAATCGCCTGTCGCGCAAGACCCAAAAACGAAAATGATTGTTTTGCCTTCACTAATTAGCCGAAATAATAATTGTAATGTGCTGATTGTCGGCTTATTTAATAAACGTTTACTAACTCCTTTTTTTGAAAAAGGATATAACCTGCAGCGGTGCAATACACGATGAACAATGAGTTTGTTCCGTCGTAATGCACAGGGAGTTCAGCCGACAAAGGGAGTTGAAAATGTTGGTTCTTAGCAGGCAGAAAGATGAGTCCATAATGATAGGTGACGACGTCGAAATCGTCATTGTGGACGTTCGCGGCGACAAGGTAAGGCTCGGCATAACCGCGCCGAAGTGTATACCGGTACATCGAAGAGAAGTCTACAACGCCATCCAGCGCGAAAAGGCCGAAAAGAAAGCAGAAGAAGAAAAACCACAGGACAAAACCTCGCAACCGCAACAGACCAAACAACAGTAACTCTTAGAGCGGCAGTTGCCGGTTCCTGACAGGTTTTTTACCCCCCAATACCTTTCACGGAAAATATCTTCTTCACCGCCCCTTCACTTCAAAATTCACCGTTACTTGTTCGATACTTTATCCTGAGCAAAACCTGCACTGAGCGCAGCCGAAATGTCGAAGGATTATTGCGGGGGTCAATTTTTACTTATGCATTTTATTTTTTTATTTCTTCTGCTGCCTGCGGCTCGGTACCGTTTTGTTTACGGCATTTCCTGAACCAATATAAACAGAAGTGTGAACCCGGCAAGTATTAGGCCGTTGATGACCAGGCCAAGTGTGCTAAAAAGCTTCTTCCGATTTCTCTGAAAAACTCCAGCTGCGCCAAAACAAAGCCCCGCTACAGCTGCAGGAAGACCCAATATAATGACAATCGCCGCCCCTTGAGCCAATATGGACTCTTTATCAAGCAGCGTAGGGTCGATTATGCCGAGGATTGCTGCAATAATTATAAGCGATAAATCAATTCCAATTATGGTGACACCAATTATAAAAGAGCTCAACCCCCAGCCTGAGTGTTTACCAAAGCCTCTATCTTCCCTGAGTATAGGTCCTTGCTCAACGACAACGCTCCTGCGCAAATCAGTTTCATCGCCAGCCTCTGCCTTCGACTGCACTGATTCTTTCAGTGTTTGCGCTACTGCCTCATAGTCTCCTTCAAGCACCTTGGATTTTGGTATGGTAATGCCGTCTGCAGCGCTGGTAAATATGAATGTGTAATCTGAGGTAAAGCCAACTCGCTCGACCGCCGCCCAGTCAAATCTACCTGTCCCATATTCGCCACTTACCTCAATGCCGTCCCGGGTTATTTCAAGCTCGTGTTCTCCCAGAATCCCTTTGTTCTTGCCCTCCTTCAACAGTGCTCGCGCATATTTTTCTACACGTCGGCGATGTCCGCCTAAACTCCATAACGACAATAGTCCTGCAACAACCGCCCCATATACTAAGGAGAACCAATCATCGACCAACAACCCGTTAGTGACAATGAATATGAACAAGGCCGCCGGTATAATAACGCTTGATGTGATAAGGCGACGCCGAAGCCAAGGTGAGTGCTGATTAACAAACAGATTAAATGCGACAATATCATCTAAAGAAACTTTATATCTAATTCGCATTTTTTTAATGCTCCCTCGCAGAACAGCAAATGTAACTGCCCATATTAACCAGAAAAGTGATAATGGTCAAAGCTAAGTTCAAAAACCAGAAAGTGCTTTTTAGAGGGCTCAGTGTCCCTATACATCCGAATGACCTCTCACCAATCAATTATTCGATTCACGAGACTTGTCCTGAGCGCCATCGAAGGCTTAGGATTTAGAATTTGTGTGGAATTACATTCTTTTATATCGCGGTCCGCCGCCGCCTTCGGGGCAACTCCAGCGAATATTATCGAAGGGACATTTTCTTTGACACGTCTTGCAGTGCAGACAATTGGAAGGATTGGCCGGCTTGACCTGTTCGTTTACGGTTTCGTACACGCCGGCCGGACAGAAAGTAATACACGGACTATCAAATACGGGTGTGCATTTCGTCATGCAGATTTGCGAATCCGTAATCTCTAAGTGCGAAGGTTGTTCCTCGCGATGCTCCGTCCCTGCCATGGCGGTGAACGTATCTTTGTCGAAGCTGCAATCCGGCTTCAATCGATAACGAGCCGTTGTCATCGATTCGTAATCCGGTTCCACCTTGAATTTCGGCAAGAGTCCGCCAAGCACCGATATCGGCATCCCAAAAAGCGGGCCGAGCCTGGCTATCGTCTGGCGGAAGTTCCTCGCGATGCGCATCTCTTTTGTGATACCGGATACCTCGAGAAGTTTCGTATAACTGACCGCTGCCGCAGACGGGTTATCAAGATTTGCGATAATCGCGTCAGCGGCTTTCATCCCCGAATCGATTGCAAGATGCACGCCCCGTATCTTGAGCATATTCACAAAACCTGCGCTGTCACCGACGATAAGAACGCCGCCTTTGCCAATCGCCCCGGTACCCGGGTCTCTTGGTATTGCATAGTATCCGCCCTCAGGTATCATCTTGGCGCCGGCCTCGACAACCGTGCCGCCTTCGATGAACTTCTTAACGTATTTATGTTCTTTGAAATTCGCCAGCGCATCCTGCGGATTGAAATCATGGTATTTCCAGTCAAGCCCGACTATCAGCCCCACAGCTAAATGCTCGTCTGCGCCCGGATATATAATGCCCCCGCCGAACATCGCCGGGCCCGCAACAGGCGTCCAGACCGGATAACCCATCGCATGAACAACATGGCTGTCCTTGAACGCCTGATACTGTTCGCTGCTTACCTTTATAAGTTCCTTGACACCCAACGAGTAAAGTTGCGGACAGTCTCTTTGCAATCCTGCCTTTTCGATGAATCTCTCTGTTACCAGTCCGTCACAGCCTTCGGCAAGCACGACAAAATCCGCCTCAATGGTCTCTCCCTCGACGAAATTGGGCGATTCTTTACCTTCCTTATCAAGGCCCTGGTCGACAAGCCTGACACCACACACTGCCCCGCCCGATTCATCGAGTACAACATCTTCTGCGGCAAACCCGCACAGAACTTCAACGCCAAGCTCGCCGGCAATCTGTCCCAGCCATCTGGTCAGTTTGCTCAGCCAGACAATATAGTGCCCCGAGCCGTCCATCTGACCAACGCCCAGGCCCAGAAGCTTCGCCAGTTTTATCGCCTTAAAAATGTTGAGCGAAAATTTCCTGCCGGCAAAAAACATGATGCTCTCTTTGTCAACCCGCTGCCCGAGAACATCTTTAGCCGAATCCGTCTGTTGCCAGCCGGGCAAAGCAGCATCCAGAAGTGTGTGCAGCGGTTCCGGTTCCAGCACCGCGCCTGACAGCGAGTGATTGCCCGGGCCCGGCCCTTTTTCTATCACGCAAACGTCCAGGTCGGGCTTCTTGATTTTCAACTGAATCGCGCACGCCAGCCCCGCCGGGCCCGCGCCAACTATTAAAACCGAGCTCTTGTTGTAATTGTTATCCGTACCCAATTTACTAAGCCTCTAAAGCGTCAACCAGTTGCGGTACCACCTCTTCAACATTGCCGACGATATAGTAATCGCATTGTTTGAATATCGCCGCATTCGGGTCGCTGTTAATTGCGATAATTGTTTCACTATTGGCAACACCTATCATATGCTGGATTGCGCCGGATATCCCCAGCGCGATATATATCTTCGGCCCTACGCTCGTGCCTGTCTGGCCGACCTGATGGGCCCGTTCGACAAAGCCCTGCTCAACCGCCGCTCTGCTCGCGCCGCGTTCCACGCTCGTATCGAGCTTGCTGCCGATAGACTGACATAGTGAGCCTGCAAGTTGCTCATAGCCGTCCCTGCTTTGCATCCCTCTGCCGCCGCTGACTATTACATCCGCGCCCAGATTCACTTCGCCGCCGCCCAGTTCCGTACTGATAACCTCCAGGCACAAATCTTCATCCGAAAGCTCCACCCCCACCGGCACAACGGTCCCCGTTCGTCCGGCGTCGCTCGGTAGCCTTTTCATAACGCCCGGCCGTGCCGTCGCCATCTGCGACATCGAGCTCTTTGTCATGATAGTCGCCATCACATTACCGCCCAGCGCCGGGCGGGTCTGCATAAGTATGCCAATCAAACCTCTTCTCGTACTGTCCCTTATATCCAGACCCGTACAATCGGCGGTCAGCCCGCAGCCGACCCTGTACGAGACCATCGGCGCAAGCATCCGGCCGCGAGGCGTCGCGGCAAAAAGGACTATCTGCGGCTGATATTTTTCTACACATCCGGCCACGGCCTTGCGATAAGCGGCCGGGTCAAAGTGCGTCAACAATTCATGTTCAACGACGTAGATATTGTCGGCGCCGGCGGCAATCAGCTCTTCGGCAAAGCCCTCGACTTTCCCGCCCGCAACACAAACTCCGACTTTAGTTTTCAGCGAATCGGCCAATTCACGCGCCTTACCCACAAGCTCGAACGTAGCCGGATGCACCTGCCGACCATCGTGCTCGGCCACCACCCAGACCTCGCCCCTATAGCCCGCCTCGGCCAGCTTAAGCCCGTCCAGCATGCTCTCCAAAGCCTTTGAATGAAAACGCTCGCCTGCCGCCGCCAGTATCTCGCCTTTGATATATTCATTGATTTGGCCGACACCGTCGATTCCAAGATTTTCCAAAACACCCCCAAGTACCTTGAAGTCCTCGTCTTCCTTTTTTGTCCCTTCGAAGCTGCGGTCCAGCAGGTTCTTTCTTTCCGCCGGCAGCACATATCGCCCAGAACTTTCTACCGCCTTGTCGGATTTCGCCCCCTCGCCGCGAAAGCTGCTGCACAGCACCTCAGCGAGAGATTTCGCGTCAGCCAGCCGCTTACACTTTCTCGTTGTCTTGCCCGGCGGAAAAACGCGTATCACGCTCGTTTTAGAGCCCTGGACGCCGATATGCGCTGCGCCGATATCATCGGCGTCCCACGTGATAATTTCAGTACGTTTTGCCCGCCGCGTTCGCGCAAACGTCGCAAACAGCGGCCACTCATATTTGGCCACCGTGATAACTGCCGGCATATTCCTTGGCGCGACTACCTGGCTGCCGCCGCTGATAATTCGCGTAAATTCGAATCGGCCGTTCCTGTACGCCGCGTCAGTAACGTAAGCAACGCACGCCAGTTTCAATTCTTCCGCAAGTTGCGGCGGAACCTGCGCCGTATCGCCGTCAACCGATTGCATCCCGCAGACCACATAATAATCTTCATCGCCGCCCAGAATCTCTTTGACGATTTTCCTTACCGCATAGGCAAGCGGATTCGCAGTCGCCACCGTATCGGCCCCGCCCAGCCTCCGGTCGGTAAGCAAAATCGCCGCATCCGCACAGCGGCTCAGCCCGTATCGCAGAACCTCTTGGGCCATAGGCGGGCCCATCGTCAAAACCACGATCTTGCCGCTCGTATCACCGCTAAGCCGACGCATACGATGCGCAAAACCAAGCGCCAGCGCATCGAGTTCGTTGATTACACTGGCCAGCCGGCTGCGGATGAGCGTCCCGGTCTCCGGGTCGAACGCGTTATCGGTTATCTGCGATACGTCCGGAACCTGTTTGGTTAATACGATGTAGTTACTCATTTATTTCGTATCTCGTGAAGCGTATCTCGTATCTCGCAATTCGTGTTTAGTATTTTACGCTACCCACAGGGCGAATCCTGCCGAACAAAAAGAACAATCAGGATATGCCTTTACCCCACCAATGTCAATAGCCTTTAGTTCATCGTTCGTTGTACACGGATGCGTGAATCCATACAGAGTCCCAAGCACAAACACGGGGTCCGTTTACCCCTGCCGCCGCGACAATGCCCCTTTCCCCTATTTCGAGAAAGATAGTTGAATTCTGATGCGATTATGTTATAATAGTGTCTTCTATAAGTATCGTTGCTTACAAACCCACCGATTAGCGAGGACGGAAAATGCGAAAAATACTTTTTGCGATTGTTTGCTTGTCTTTTGCCATCACCTGCCCGGCCGCAACTATCACCGTAAAACCCGATGGCACCGGCGACCAGCCCACCATCCAGGCCGCCATAGTTGATGCAAACAACGGCGACGAAGTCGTACTGGAACCCGGCACATACACCGGCCCCGGAAACCGCGACCTCGACTTTCTCGGCAAGGCCATCACCGTCCGAAGTACCGACCCAAACGACCCCGACACCGTCGCCGCCACAATAATTGACTGTAATGGTTCCGAGTCTGAGTCCCATCGTGCCTTTCACTTCCACAGCACTGAAGGGCCTAATTCAGTGTTGACAGGTTTGACTATTACTCGCGGTTATGCCATTTATGGAGCTGGTATCCGTTGCAACACTGGTGTCAGCCCTACGATAAGCAATTGTATCATTACAGGTAATTCGGCTGTATCTGCTGGATCTACTGATGCAAGAGGCAGCGGTATTTATTGTTACAAAAGCAATCCAACGATTAGCAATTGCAACATCGTAAGCAATCTCGGTGACGGAACCGGTATTCATTCTTATTTTGCCAACCCAAAAATCAATTATTGCATCATAGCAGATAATCCCGGTGGTATTAACTGTGTTGGCAGTTGCACTGTTAGTCACTGCATAATTACTGGTAACCGTAAATCAAGAAGTGGAGGTGGATTTTGGACTAGTGGAGGTACGTCCAACCTTGAATATTGCATTATCACTAACAACTCGTCGAGTAGTTACGGTGGTGGAATCCTATTCTGGAATAGTTCTGGTACGATTAGCAACTGCATAATCGCTGGTAACTCCTCCAATGCTGGCGGAGGAATTTCCTGCCTGTATATTAGCCCCACAATAACGAACTGTACGATCACCAACAACTCATGCAGATACAACGGTGGCGGTTTATATTGTAAAAGTGGCAGCAAGCCAAATGTTAGCAATTGTATAATATGGGATAACATAGCGGGCACTGGGCAAGATATATCGGTCCGTTTCTCTTCAGAGCTGACAGTCTCCTATAGCAATATAAAAGGAGGTCAGACAGCTGTGCATGTCAGCGGCGCTACACTCAACTGGGGCAGTGGTAACATTGAGGACGACCCCCTTTTGGTGGACTCAATATCGGGCGACTATCATTTAGCAGCTCAGTCTCCCTGTATCAACTCTGGTGACCCCAACTACATTCCAACTGCTGCAGAAACTGACATCGATGGTGATTCACGTGTCATTAATGGTCTTATTGATATTGGCGCAGATGAGTTTAGTGAAGGAGTGCCGGTTATTAGAACTTCACCCCTGGAAATGTATTTTTCTTGTTATAAGGGCCAGGGCGACCCAGAGCCACAGATCTTGACTATCCGAAATATAGGAACTGACACTATCAACTGGGAGGTCATAGAAGACTGTGCGTGGCTTGCGGTAGATCCTTGCAATGGAGAATCTTCAGGTGAAGTTGATGAAGTAACAGTTAGGATAGATACATCAGGTCTAAGTTCGGGTTCGCACAGTTATCAAATCAAGATGGCTGCAGATGAGGCCATTAACAATCCACAAATTACGACAGTTACTTTAGATATCTTGGAACCTGTTATCGAAGCTGTGCCATCACAAATTGAATTCGTAGCTCCTGAAGGGCAACGTTACCCTGGGAATCAAATTTTGAACATTCGCAATAGTGGGACAGGTGTTCTTAAATGGAGCGTGCTCGAGAATTGCAACTGGCTGGAAGTAAACCCGTCATACGGAGAATCCACGGGAGAAAGCGATGAGGTTACTCTAACCGCTGATATCAGTGGTTTAGTTCCGGGTGTTTATGATTGCTTATTGTCTATCATCGATGCTAACGCTGCCAATAGCCCGTACACTGTAATGGTGGCCTTGAATGTCTCTGAGCCTTATATAAAATACACCCCGGTGACGTTTGGGTTCTTTTCCAACAGCGAGTATCCAATTCCATCTGACCAAATTCTCTCAATAAGCAATGCGGGCGGCGGGTCTCTGGATTGGGAGATTGTAGAGGATTGCAATTGGCTGCAAGTAACCCCGTTAAGTGGGGACACAACAGATGAAACTGACGAAGTTGTGTTAAACGTTGACACTAATGAGCTGGAATCTGGTAGCTATTCCTGCCTTGTAACTATCTCAGCTACCGGAGCCACTAACGATCCGCAAAGCATTGCTGTTTCCTTATATATCCACAGTGATGGTATTGAAACACTATATGTTCCATCGCAGTTCTCTACTATTCAGGCAGCAATCGATGCGGGCTTAGATGGTGACACGGTTATTGTCGCCGAGGGTACTTATACGGGAATTGGCAATCGCGATATTGACTTCAAAGGCAAAAATATAACCATTCAAAGTACAGAGCCCAACTGTCCTACAGTGGTAGCTTCAACAATCATTGACTGTAACGGTACAGTGGCAGACCCTCACCTGGCGTTCTATTTCCACAGTGGTGAAAATGCTAATTCCATCTTGAATGGCCTTACCATAAAGAATGGTTATGCTCATGATGGCGGTGCCATTCACTGTTATAGTTCCAGCCCAACCATCACCAACTGCAATTTCATTGACTGTGCCGCGGAGCGTTGGGGTGGCGGGATTAACTGTTATAAGGCTTCTCCCTTAATTTCATACTGTACTTTTACAGGCAATTCAGCGTTCGAAGGTGGAGCTATTACAACTCGTAGCAACTGGGGATATACATGTTCTCCCCTCATACGGAATTGTCACATATTCGGCAACACAGCTTCCGGTAGCGGTGGAGGCATTAACAGTGATTGTATCAGCAATCCAATTATCTCTGAATGTTTGATAACTGGTAATTTCGCAGGAACCTATGGTGGCGGTGGCATCTCAATATTCCAAAGCAATCCGACTATAACAAATTGCATCATTACCGATAATTCAACAGACAGTTCCGGCGGTGGAATCCTGCAATGGTATGAATTTGAAAATGGCTCTACAATTACTAATTGCATAATCGCCAATAACAATGCAATGCACTTCGGAGGGGGAGTATATGGGAGTGCAAATTGCGATATGACAATTACTAACAGCGCTGTTTTCGGAAACAGCGGGATGCCCGGAGGAGGAGTGTTCTGCGAGTGGATGCAAAGCTTGACCATGAAAAACTGTACCATTGCTGATAATTCCGAAATTAATGTCTTTCTGGACTTGATTACTGGTGAACTCACAAACAACATAATATGGTCAAATATGCCACACGAATCATTAACCGCATTTGGCAACATAATAGTCAGCTATTGCGATATTACTGGCTGCGGTGGTAGTGGACCTGGTTGGATGCCTCATCTCGGAATTGACGGAGGCGGAAACATTGATACGTACCCGCTATTTGTCAATTCTGCTACTGGCAATTATCATCTTTTGCCGGGCTCGCCTTGCCTCGATGTTGGTGACCCATACTTTGTGCCCGAACCTGACGAAAAGGATATTGATGACCAGACGCGAGTAAATGGCTTGCATGTTGATATGGGAGCCGATGAGATTTACCCTAATGTTAGCCCCGTAGCATGTATTATAGGTATTGGTTGTGATAGGCTTGTAGAAGTGGGTACTTCATGTGAAGCTAAGGTTACCCTGGATGGCTCGTGTTCGAGTGATGTGGATTCGTCACTGGGTACAAATGATGATATAGAATATTTCGGCTGGTACAAAGTCGACCCTTGCGATTCTAACTTGGCAGAGTTTCTCGCAAGCGGCGAGATAATAGACTGTAATTTACCACTTGGGGAACATAATATTATTCTTCAAGTAACGGATAAAGCCGGTGCATTTGACACAAATGAAGTGACCATTATTGTGCAGGATATAACTCCACCCGACTTCGATTTATCAGTTACACCGACGACCTTATGGCCGCCAAATAACAAGATGGTCGAAATAACTCCTGCCTGGACGGTAAGCGATCTTTGTGATGCATCACCTGAAGTGTCACTGGTGAGCGTAACGATGCATGAAGACGGCGAAACAACAACCAACGGACATGCTGATAACAGTGTTCACATAGATGAAAATGGTTCCATCTATTTAAGGGCCCAACGCAGCGGCACCGGAGGCAACAGGACTTATACGATTACTTATGAAGCAGTGGATGACTCTGAAAATGTTACTGTCCAAAGCGCAACAGTTGTGGTCCCGCATGCTCAAGGTGGGTCTTTTTAGAATTTAAGGTTTCATTACACCGACAATCATTAAGGCATGTATCGAGCTATATTGCATCTTCAGATGTACATATGATGCCCCCGCTATTAAGACCCGGCCGTTCGGCCGGGTCTTTTTTGTGCGCAGACGAAGTTTGGGACTGATAAGAGAGCCTATGAAGGCAAATGGTCGCGCTGTTAAAACATGACAGCAGCGTATAGACCGAACCCAAAAATCCCAAAAACCTGTTCATTTCCCAAAAAAACCCGAAAAAACGCCCCCCGTAGCGAAGCGAAGGTCCCAGCGAACGCTGGGATCCAGGAATAATCCCACCGGCCAAAACGCTCCTGCCTTCAGTTCGGTATTGTTTCTATTTGCTACGGGGCTTAGCCCCTCCGCAACACTGTACGTCCCTCACCGCCGACTTCCGGCAGCAGCGTTTTACCCTCGCAACCCTTATGCGAGGGTTCACTAACGACCAACAACGAACTATGAACAATGAACTCCCCCATTTTTAACTTTTCACTTTTCACTTTTACCTTTCTTTTCGCGCCTTAGCGGTGAAGCCTTTTCACGCTATACGAGATACTCGAATTTCCAGCTTGCTTTCGGGGGCGAAATAATGTTTAATTCCCGTTCTGTTTTCGAGGAACCAAGGCAAGCGGGGACAATATGGTTTTTGGTAGAGGTAGTGTGCGATGGCTGATTTAAAGACATTGGCCGAGGCCGTGATAAAGGGCGACGCCGCGACGGCGACGGAAATCACGAAGACGGCACTGAATGAAGGCACCCCGCCGAAGAGCATCCTTGAGCAGGGCCTCATAGCGGGCATGGACGTCGTCGGCGTACGTTTCAAAGCCAACGAAATCTACATCCCGGAGGTATTGATTGCCGCACGGGCAATGAAATCCGCCATGGAATTCCTCGAGCCTGAACTGGCCAAAGCCGGCGTCCAGCCCATCGGCAAACTCCTCATCGGCACCGTCGCCGGGGATCTGCACGATATTGGCAAGAACCTCGTTGCGATGATGCTCAAAGGTGCCGGCTTTGAAGTCGTTGACCTCGGCGTTGATGTGGGGGTCGAGAAATTCGTTGAGCAGGCCAAAGGTTCCGGCGCACAGCTTGTCGGGTTGAGCGCCCTGCTGACTACGACGATGCCGGCTATGGACAAAACGCTCAAGGCGATGAAAGAGGCAGGTATCGCGGTGAAGATAATGGTCGGCGGTGCCCCGGTGACCCAGGAATACGCCGACAAGATTGGCGCTGACGGCTATGCAGCGGATGCGGCGACGGCGGTCGATGTGGCCAAGAGCCTCGTAGCCTGAAAGCCGATACGATAGCGAGCTAAGTTACTCAAACTGACCGATAGTCAGTTTGAAAATGCAAAAATCAAAGTTAAAAACTAAAAATTGTGGAATCCCGACTTTGTCGGGATCGCTGTTTTTAATTTTTTGGTTGGGCATAGTAACCTGTTTGTAAATGGATTATGGTAATTTTTTCCGAATAAGACGGTCGATTTGAGTAAAAAAAGATAAAATGGCCCCGGCGGGATGAGCCGGGGCTGTTTTTTTGTCTGATTTTTGCTATAATGGACACTTAGGAAAATGGGAAAGGCCGATAGATAAATCTGGCCGTAGCCGGGGGATGCGGCTTTAGCGGGGTACAGGGCGGCTATGCGGCGGATAGAAAATGCGAATCTGGCAGAGTTGCTTGCACAGCTCAAATTCGCGTCGCTGAAGCAGCGGCGAAAGCAGCTCGAAGGTGCGGAGAAACTGCTTTCGCTCATCAAACCTGACGTCGAATATCCCTACGAATTCGTCTGCTACGGGATAACCGGTTTTCGTCCGGCGGGCCCCGAAGCAGAACAGATACTCAAAGGCGATGCGCTAATTGAAGATATTCAGGTATTTATCTCCAAACTCAGCGGCCAACTGTCGATGGTCGCCTCCGAGCAGGGCCAGGTAATTTATACCCCCGACCAGCTGGCAGAGCTGTTCGGAGTCTCGACAAAAACCATCGTCAGGTGGCGCAAGCGAGGCCTGCCGGCACGCCGATACGTATTCGATGACGGCAAAAAAAGGCTGGGCTTTTTGCAGTCAGCGG
>Ga0114923_10002386_pt1 | contig 12749 bp, 14 predicted proteins | sample SumtaG_FD_89578 | JGI IMG/M metagenome (GOLD analysis project Ga0114923, IMG submission 89578) | Deep subsurface microbial communities from Indian Ocean to uncover new lineages of life (NeLLi) - Sumatra_00157 metaG | ecosystem: Environmental > Aquatic > Marine > Oceanic > Sediment | place: near... | reverse complement strand
TTTTTGAAGTACCAGACCGAATTATTTTTTGGGTGCAATAATGACTACGGTAGATCATAATGTAAATATTCAAAAAATTATTGATAATATGTTACTTGATACTGTCTTATTTGATAGTGGTGCTACTGTAGGAAAATTACGTTCTGTTCAGTTTGGAGATCCACCAAATAAAGTAATTAGCTCAGAACCAATGCCCTATGCTTATGTTACAACTGATGATAGTGTTCAAGAAACATCATACGATTTTGGTACTGCAAATGTAGATTCTTTAGGATCTGTTACTGCAAGATACAAAATAACTGTAATTGCACAAGCAAGAGATAAGCAAGTAAATAGCCAAAAGCAACTATACAATTTAGTCAGAGATGTAAGATCATTCTTTGAAGCTAATCCTCGACAATTTGACATAGATGATCCACCAAACAATCCAATATTTGCAAGATCTGTAATTAACAAAGTATTATGGAAAACAGAAACTAGAGGCAAGCTTGTAACTGTAATATCATTTATTCTAAAGGCTACAATAGGCGATATAATTACTGCCAATTTTCCTGGTATCGGAGATGTTATACTATTATCAAAGCCTAATGCACCAGAGGGAATTGTATTCTCAGATAATAGAGAACAGAAACTAACTCCTAATAGAGTAATTACTGAGAATGGTGATTTTGGATCTTTGAATGTAGAGTATGAATCAACAGTAGCACTAGATAATGCGTTTAGAGCAAAGTTTGGAAATGAGGAAGATGTAACAATAACTACAGCTAGCGGTGCTAAAGTATATCATATTGTGTATATTGACATTAATCCAACTGTTCCCTTTGATGGAATTGAAAGATCAATACTACACATGGAGATAATTCCTATTTAGTAAATAAGGAGATTAAAAATAATGTCGTCTTATAATCTTAAAGCAGATCGAACTTTTCGTATAAATGGTTCTATATCAATAGCTGGAAAAATTGCATCGTTTGTTCAAGGAATGGAGATTGCTATGGATGCTAATGTTTTACAAAGAGACTCTATTGGAACAGGTCAATCAGTATTTACACAGAACGGTGATGTGATAGGAACTTTTAATTTTCTTTTAAAAAATACAACTAGTCTTTATGATCCAGCATCAACACCTACACTACAAGAAACTCTTTCATTTTGGATGAAGGCAATAGATAATTTTGATCCTGCAATAATTTCATTTATTCAGACAATGAATGCACCAAAAGGTACAGGATCAAAGTTTGCAAGAATAAGATTTGATGGAAGAATAATGACTCCTGTTGTTGCAATGTCAGTCGATGATGCAATAGAAAACGCAACTATAGCAGGAGAAATCACGACATTTACATCCGCACTCAGAGAAGCGAGTTGACTCATGGGATTTACTATAGTGTTAAGAACTATTGAGGATATCAAAAGATTCAGAACAAAAATAACATCGTTTAAGATTCAGTTACTGCAATTTCAAAGTGTAACTCTAAGAAATCTTGCAAATATAATCATTGTAGATAAAATCCATCAAAATATGAGGGATGCAGGATTTTCAGAAAAAATCATAGATGGAACATTTCTTGATAATATAGAACTTAGAGGAAGAACAAAGGTAAGACTATTTTTTAGATCAGAATATTTCTCAGAGACTGGATTTGATGTAGCACTAGCAAGAGAGGAAGGTACAGAAGATCATGATGTTATAGCTGGTGAAGGAAAAGTTTTACCAATTCCAACTAGTGAGGGAATAATATTTAGAAAAAGAGCACACCCTGACGGAATACTTGCATTGTTTATCGTATTAACAACTGTAATGCAAATGACTGACCCACTACAGGATGAATATAACAGACAACTAAACATGTGGTATCAACAAAACTTGGAGGGCATAGCAGTTGCCAGTTGAGGAATTTACAGATATTGATTTAGGAACAGATGAAAAGACATTTGATGAACTAGATCGTGCTGCAGCAAAAGCAGAAAAATCACTAATAAAAAGAAATAAAGAATTAGGAAAATCAATTAAGAAACTTGAAAGTGCAGAAAGAGCAGAAGCAAGAGAAGCAAAAAGAGAGGAAGAAAGAGGAGGTATATTTACAAAACAATTTGGAGAACCATTACCTAAAGGACTTACAGCAAAAGAGGAAGCAGTAAAACGAGATAAGAAAATCGAAAAGAGATTTAAAAAACTAGAAGCGAAAATTAAAAAAGATGAAGTCAAACAGCTAGGAAATAAGGAAACGATACTAGATAGGGTTCTAGGAAAAAGAAGTGCAAGTAATTTACTATCCATAGGAAAGAATCCAAAAAATTTCATGTTTGGAATTATGAAGGCATTACCAATATTGGGTGGTGTATTGGCTGCAAAAGATATTGCAGATTTCATTATTGACGAGATTGTAAAGTTGGATAAATTTCTCAAAGTATTCATTGATGAAGTTGATAAGAGATTGGATGCTTTTCGTTCACTAGCAGAACAAGCAGGGGTACAAGCTGGACTTATTCAAAGAATAATTACTACAGCATCAGGATCTACAGAGCCAAGATATTCGTATAATACTTTTGAGGAATTTAATACAAATCAAGCAGATCTTGAAGAACGATTCCAAATGACAAATAATAGCGGTGTGCAATAATGGGAAAAATTACAATAGCAAGACTGACAAATATATCAGATACATTAGCAAACGTTACTGATAAGTTAGAATTTAATACAACTGTTAAAACAAAATTAGAGGCTAATTTCATTACAGTATTTGAGGAAAATCCTAGTGATGGAGTTGGAAATAATCAGGGTGCAGAACAAAATCTAGGAGATCAGCAGGCATTAGGAGCAGTTGAAGATGTAACAAAGATTGAGGGATTTTTCTCAAGAAGAAACGGAGATAATGATAATGGACAAAATGCAGCTTTAATATTATTAGATACATGGATTGCAGAACCAAAAATTAATGATAATTGGCAGTTAGGAAGATTCGCAGTTGAAGATGAAGATGATCAAACACATAATCTTTTTCCAGTAAGAACAGGATCAGACCAGATAGCCTATCTATGGGAAAAACTACAACGTAGAACTGACTTTAAAGGAAAACGAGAAATGTTTACATTATTTCTTAGAGTCAATCGTGGGGATGGAACATAATTGGGTAAATTTGGTGAGATCAATGACGTTCTTGTTATTCTAAAAGACCATTCAGGAGATTCAGGAGCTGATGTTAATGGTAACTTTGATCTATCAAATAAATGGTCAGTTATAGAATATGAAAATGCACAACCACAAGGAGTTACAATTACATTCAATGCAAGAGATGGCAGATTTCTAACTATCATTCCAATTATTAAAAAAAGAGATCGAATCTATGTAGAGATCACAGAAAAAAACGGTAACATAACTAAAGATGTATTTCACGTTAGAACTATAAAACGAATAAGAGGAAAAGGAAAAGCAATCTCGTTAAAGGTAGTTTGTCCTCATCAGTCAGAGAATTTATGGAAAAAAACAGTATCATACAAAAGACGAGGAAAAAGAATCTCTGGAAATAAAGCACTAGAGATTATTATGAGTGATTTAAACCAAAATAAAGCTGTAAAAGATCCAACAATTGAGATTCCTGCATTTGATACTGTAACAAAGACAGGAAATAGATTCGATACAAATACATCAAATAATTACTTTTTTGATGCTACAAAGGTAGATACTGCAATTGATGAAATAAAGGATATTGAAAAACAGCCAGTAGAGGGCGGAGGTTCATTTGAGCCAATGTATGTTAGATTTGTATCAAAGTATAATCACTCAACTGGATTATTTTTAGACACTGTTTTACTTTCAGCATTTGAGCAAGGATTTCAAGATAATGGAGGTGGCACCTTTGTAAATATCCCAAACGTTACACTAGTTCATCCAAAACTAGGATCAGGTAATAGGCCTAACATACTATCACTTGACTCAGATGAAGATCCAGAAACAGGAACTAATCTTATTGCAATTGGCGATAAGGCATCTGGTTCTTGGTTAAGAGATTGGATGCTCTTTGTTGGAGCACAAGATGTTTTCAATTCTGCTAAACAATGGGGTGCAGGTAATAATTACAAAGTAGGACATTTAGTACAAGATTTAGGAATTACATACGAGTGTATATCAGCTAATCTTTCAGTTGATCCAACAAACAAACCACCAAATGCAACATTTTGGATAGTTAGAACTTTTGCAAAACCTGCAGATTGGAGTAGTATAGTAAATTACGCAAAAAATGTTCTTGTAAAACATCAAGATATAGCTTACAAGAGTCTAATAGCTGGAAATCTAAATAACGAGCCAGGAATATCACCTGCTGAATGGGGTAGAGTTTTCTTTGTACCAGTAACTGATTACTCACCACAAACTAAACAACATATTCAGTATTGGGTAAATGCCCTAGCTGGCGCAAAACATGCAGCAACTAATAACGGTCAGACACAAATGATTGATCCTAATGTAATTATTGATGATCCGTTACACCCTAGAACTTATGTAAGATTTGTTGGAACTAATCCTACAAATATTCCGGCAAGTCATTTAGTTGGTGGAAATATACCTCATGGCTACAAGGCTCTAGTAGTTAATGCCTCTACAGGAGTAGAAGAAGGATTTGGAGATTGGGCTGGAAACGATCAGAATAATATTCCATTTGCAGGAAATGTAGTTCAGTATCTAGATCCAGACTTTGATGGAACAGGATTTTGGGTTTCATTTAAGGGAAAACAAACACTACAAGATCAAGAAGTTTTTGATTGGGAAGAAGGATTACCAAGAATTAAAAATCCATGTGAGGGAATAGGTGCGTATGTTGATGGTGCAGGTGCTTGTACTATTGGCGCAAGAAATGCCAATTGGGTTATTGGTAGTTACGCATTATCTGAGGTTCCCTTTGTAGGAAAAGTTGGAATATTTGTCGCAGGAAAGCAATTTGAATGTGCTCACTCTGTAAAGTTTGATGGTGGAAATAGTAGAGTCGATATGGGTAATGAGAAGATTACAGATATTGATGTTGATAGTGATTCGGCAATCTTTGTAAAATCAGCACCTACACTAGTTCAAGGTGGAATAGACCAGAATCCGTTTTATGTTGGATTTAATTTTTGGAGTCTTTGGCCATTAACATCTAATGCAATTCCTTTTGGAGCTGTAACTGCAGGAGAGTTGATCAATTTACCAACACTTGATTTAGATAATATGGATCTTACAAGAAAATCTACCTCAGAATGGTTTGGTCCATTATCTGAAGAGTATTTCCCATTTCAGGCATTAGCTGGATGGATGAATTTAGCAATTAATGATGCGATATTGGGATTCTTAGACGAACTTGATGGTGATTTTACCATTGGAGTATGGCTTGCAGACATTCAAGACAATTCAATGGTGATAGAATTTCCAATATCACGAAACGCAAGAACACTACCTTGGCAGGCAGATCTTGGAAAACTCAAAACATACAAAGGTGTTCCAGGGGTATCGGCATTTTTTGCAGCAGAAGAACCAAATCCAACTGTAGCATTTGATAGTACAGAAGTAATAGTTGGTGCAATATACACAAGAGATTCCTTTGATACTCAAGGCAGATATTTAGGACTACGTTCAAGATTCCAAACTAAAAACGAGATGAAGATGTCAATTGATGCTTGGAGATTCATTAAACCACTAGTAGCTACAAACGTAGATGAGGCAAATAATAAACCAGAAGTAGATATTGAGACTCTAAAAATTGACAAATCACCAATTACTAGTTATGCTCAACTCAAAAATTATATTCTTGGACTAGATCAATTTCTAAATTTTGATAGGAGAGCATTTACTACAGAGGTAACTAACGGCAGAAAAATAGATTTTGGTGATTCTGTTTATCTTACAGATCCAGAGGCAATTAATGATGCAGATGATGCACTACCTAATACTGTTAAAGTAGTAGCCAACAAGATTACCATATCATTATCAAAGACAAAGAATGGTCCTGCAGGAATCAAAAAGACAGTTGAATTAATTAGGAGAGTCTGGCCAACATGAGCAGTACAGGAGTAAGAGATCAAGACAGTAGTATTAAGAGAGTCATAAAAGGACTTATTCTAAATGAAGCTCAGTTTATCCAGTCTCTTCGTGTATTTGCAAATTCCTCAACACTTTCAGGTTTTGGTGCAACAGGAGGAGATTCTAATAACTCACCAAACGAACCGTCTGGAAATTATCTTGCTAGATCCGGTGATACTATGCTCGGTCAATTTGGAAATGCGTTTGATACAATTGCTGCAACTAACATAGTAAGTGACACACTAGACGTTTCAAAAACATCAGGTGTTACTTTTCCAGTAGTAATACTACAAGGTGAAAGTCCTCCTGCAGCAGATGATCTTGTAACTATTACACAAGGTTCAGATGTGTTTCCATTTCAGGAATTAGTGATTAGAACAAGATCAAGTATTATCACTGTAAAAAATTCAGATAATATCAATACACCAGATGGCAATGATTTAGTTTTACCTGTTGGAAGTATTATTCATCTTTACTTTGATACTTTTCTTGGTGAGTGGGTAATTGATGGCGGTACACCATTTTTTAGTGGAGGAAGTGGTGTTACATTTCCCATCAGACCACCCATAGATGATAGAGGAATAGTAGTAGCAAATGTTACATATATTCTATCAAACACTACAGGTCATATTCTCAAGTTTACGTTGGGTGCTAACATTAACGTTATCTTTAACAATTTCCCAATAATTGGTATTCAACAGGAATGGGAAGTTGAAATTATACAGGATGGTACAACTCCTTTTGTAATTACGTGGCCTGTTTCTGTGATTAATCCACCCGCTCCTAGTTCATATGCAACTTTAGGTTCTACTACAATTGTAGTTTTTAGAACCAATGATGCCGGTACTACTATTCGTGTAGGCAATACTGTAACTACAACATCTGGTGTATCTACACTTTCTGCTCTTACTATTGATGTAAATAAAGACTGGGGAGCATTTGGAATTACTAATCTTGGAGCACTAACAGGAGTTACAGGAATTGATCTTGACGGTGCAACAGCTCTCATACAGGGACCACAAAAAATAGATTTCTTTCAATCAGGTCAACAAATAGAATCTCTAATTACAGGTATAGAATATTCTGTAGGAGATCTTCAATCTCATCTATTCAAATCCCTAACAGATAATATAGCAGAATTTAAAGAAATTGCATCTGGCGTATTCAGACTCTTAATGTTTAATCACTCTATAAGAGATGCCAAAGACTTTCTATTTGATAGTGCAGCTTTGGATACTATTTCAAATCTAGAGACTGGATTCGGTTTTGATAATGTAGCTAATGAACTAAAATACCACGTCCCTACTGGAAACAAGCACGTCTGGACTGTGAATAATGCAGATACCATGATTCTGTCAAATGTCTCTCTAACATTTGCAGATGGATTTATAATAATATGCAATCCTAGTAATCTACTTTCCGGATTAAATGTAGGTTCCAATCCTACAAATCCAACACTTCCATCAAATGCTGACATTTGGTATAACTCTACTTCAAATACTTTGTTTGGAAGGATTAATGGCGTAAATGTAGATTTAGGAGCTTCTTCTACTGGAGCTAATACTGCACTATCTAATCTTATCACTACTTCAATTAATCAAGATCTACTTTTTAATGCAACAGGATTTGTTATTGGCAGTGCTGGCACTCCTGTACAAAGTGTCAATACAGAGAGATTACTATTACGAAGTGGTGCTATCGTAGTAAATGTACCCTCTATAACCTCAGTTGGTGGTAGTAGTGTTGATCTTAATTTCCCAACTGGATCTGGATTTAATATTTATGAACAAGGAGGAGCAGCAGTATTCACATTCTCTCCTACAACATTTACCACACCTAACATTATTCTACAAAATACATTCAACTTTAACAATAATGCTGCATTCCCACTAGATCACGGTATTGCTAGAAATGGTGAAATTTTGGGAATTACATTTGATGAAGTTACAGTAAGAAGGGTTTCGGCTGTACCTACTGAGGAAGCAGAAATAAGTCTAGTTAAAATTGATGCTACTCCCTCTAATGGTGACAGAATAGGTGCGTTAAACTTTGATGTGTTGGATACTCCTACTCTTACAAGATACGTTCAGATTGCAGGTGGTATTATTGATACTGTTAATGCTGGACTTTTAGATATTCGAGTCAGAGCAGATAACGGACTAGTAAGTGCCCTGTTCTTCAAAGGAGATGATAATAATTCAGAAACATTTCTTACTGTAAATTCCTTAATTGATTCAAGTATTGAATTTGGCGTAGAAGGAGGATCAGGAGGCACGTTTAACGTTGGTCCTTTACAATCAGGTTTGGGTGCAAGTATCAAACTAGGAGTAGTCGTACAAGATAATGTGAGTTATACTGTAGGTACTTTGGGAACAATTGCCATACCTGCATCAAATCTAGCTATACCTCCAACGAAAGCAATATTAGATGCTGCATTTGGAACCCATAAAGGAGCTATTGGTTTGGACATACCTACTTTTGTTCCTCCGGCTGAAACTGTACGATTATGGGTATTAAGTGATGATGGAAGTTGGTATGGATTTCCTTCAGATATTCGAGTTACTTAATAAAAAAATTAGATTAGGTCTAAAAATTCTTCTAAATAGTTTAGACAACCAATCTTATCCACGTATGTAATTGGATAATCCATACTTATCAGATAATCTTCCCAATGTACACAGTAATGATATTCTATTAGCAGTGCTCTCATTTGCCCAATTGTCATTTTATCTATTTTTTGTTTTATCTTTTCATCAACTGTTTTGAGTTTTTGTTCAAATTCGCTATCTGCTAAAACATGGACTCCAAGACCTACTGTAAACAGAGCACAGCATATGGCAGCCACAATTATCGTTTTATTCATTATTTCACCTTCTTCATAATTAATCATTTGCAATTTTCATCTGTATAATCGATTATTCTTGGTTCATGCCTGTATTCAGTAGGAAGATAATTCCATCTGTCCTCTTTTAACCAATCTAATTGATCATCCCAAGTTTTGCTCAAAGAACTCTGCTTTATTTTGAATTTATCTTCTTCAATGGCAGTCATACCTTCCCATTCAGTAGTTACGGTTAGAGTATAACACCAGTTTGGATAAAATTCAGGATAATCCATCTCATAAATCCTAAATTTCGCATAACCTGATTCTGGTGTTACTACTGAACCTTCACGTACAACAAATCCATCTCTTGAGATTTCATAAGAGATTGTTGCACCTTCCAAAAATGCCCTATAATCTTTGATGTTTTGTGCTGATCCAGATAACCAAAACTCACTTCCAAGTTTGTAGGATTTTAGAACTTCTCCATTGTATTTTATTATTACATCTGGTGTATTGTCTGCACTTCTAGCAGAATCTCTTTTTGATTCATAATACTCATGTAGTATTCTTTCTCTATCGGATTCTTGAGGAATTTCAGGCTCAGGTATTTTTTCAGGTTCTTTCTCTTTAGGTAGACTAGCTATTGGAATATCGAAAAAGTCATCTGAAACAACCTTAAATCTTTCAAATCCCATAGATGTCATTACAACGAGTGTATACTTGTCATGCCCTAGTGGATGTCCAAATATTACTATCTCTGGACTCTTCAAGAAAAAACCTCCATGCTTATACTGTTTGATTTCAGAGTCGTAATGTGTAGATGTACCTTGAGCAGACTTGTATTCTATCTTACTCAAATCCCCATCAAATGCTACAAAGATAGCTGTTTTTTCATTAGCTCCATAGAGAATTTCACCAGAGGCAATCTGAAAAGTCATCATTGACCCAAAGACTAGTATTGATATTATCATCCCATAGAAGATCAAATCTGATTTATATTTCAACACAACTTTTCACAAAAATTTATAGTATTAACTATTACTATTTTTCACAGGCACAAAATATATGAAAATACTAATAATCTTTAAAATGAAGAATAATCTAAAATAATTATGGTTTGGACAGAGTCTAATGATATAGAAGTAGAGACTTGTATTAAAAAGCTAGAAAATCAGGCTAATGTATTAAATGAAAAACTAGCTAAAATTAATAATTTGAGAAAAATTGCTGGAAATATAAAAACAAGAACCATACTTGTTGAGAAGGAACCTGATAAAGAAGGAAAAATTAAAACAGAAAAACAAATAATTAAACCAAAAGATGATTTTGGTATAGAATTAACAGATAGTTACAAATTAGAACAATTATCAAAACTTGTAACTGCAACAGATGAAGAAATAGGTGATTAAAATTAGTTGGTCCTTGGATTCATTATTTGGAGGAGGTGCTTGGTATTTCTTGCTGTGCTAATTCCCAATCTGTAACATTATTTGCAGATGGAGATAGAAATAATGGAACGGAAGAAGTAATTTTTGATACTAAACAAGCTGAGAAAATTTACTATATCAGGGATTATACTCAAATTCTTCCAACTGAAACAGTCTTAGCAACAAAAGAATCTGGAGCTGCTCCTGTAAATGATCTAAGTGATTCAGTAGATAAAGATTTCAGTACAGATGCGTTTTTTTCTCAGACTGGTGGAGATGTTGTTGTTGTTAGATTTAATTTTCAAAGTGATGCAGTAAGACAAGTGGTTGCATCAATGGCACTTAACACTCAAGTAACTAACAGAACTTTATTAGTAGAAGCAAGATTTGCAACTAGTAGTCTTAGTTTTAGTGCATATCAGACCGTAATTCTAGTTCCACAGAATACTACCCTTCCACAAACATCTTATGATATGCCATTTGGTTCACAGAATTTACAGTATGTAGAGTTAAGATTTACAGATAATAATCAAGGAGCTGTTGTAACTCGGATTAATGAGGTATTTAACAAACTAACAGGCTTTGGTTCTTCTGTTGTAAAGATCCAAGTAAAAAATGACATAACTGGAAACTTTCTCACGGCTGATGCTCTAACTGAAATTATACAAGGTAGTTTAAGTCAAGAGAAATTAGACACAAAAGAAGCATTCCAACCTAATAATTCTCTTACTAGAATACAACTCGTAAATGATGGCAAATGGAATGGATCTGTCGGAGCTGTATTGGTAAATCCAAAGTTTACCTAAACCTTTTTAATCTAATACTATGCAGATATTTTATTGGTTAAAAGTACAAAATTAAAATATAAAACTCCAATTATTAATCCTTCAACAGGAAAACCAATTCTTAATCTTACTCCTGAACTTTCAGAAAAATTAGGAATAAAGACAGTTACAGATGTAGAATCATTTCGTGATCAAATTCCAAATGTCACATTTGCAGATATTATAGATCAATTATTAGACTCTGTTCCGTTTAGTTCAAACAAGCACTTTGCCACATACAATAATGTCTTAATTGATATTAGAAATGCCAAACTAAAAGAACTAGACTATATTGAGATAGAAAAACAAGAACTAGAGACATTAAAAGCAATATTTGAAAAGGCAATTATTAACAAACCTGAGATAAATCGCAATTCTGCATTTATTATTGAGGTGTTAGATCAGTGTATTGCAGATATTATTAGTGAGAATAACCCTGAAAATACAATTGTAGAATCTCCACAAGAAAATTAATAATTCTTTAAATCACAATTATCTAATAATTTTTGACTATCCCCTAGTCACCACCAAAGAACACCTGGCAAAACTCAAGAGACAGGCATCCTTTGATGGCAAACAGTCGTTTCAAAATTTTCTTAATTCTATATGAGATTAAAAAAAAACACAATTAGCTTTAATTCTTTTGTATGATTTTTTAATTGAATAATTTAAGGGGATAGCATGGGAGAAATAACATTGGAAATTGATTTGATAATGCAAATACTAAGTGGATTGATTATAGCCGCAATAATTGGTGCAGCAAGTTCAATGTTAATCATGTACAAATGTATTCACAAACAAGCACAAGATATGAAGATTATGAAAAAAGCTACAGCGTTTGTATTGAGAAGGCAGGTACGGGAAACTAAATCACTACACCCAGAAAAAATAGATGAAATTGAAGATCTAGAAAAAACATATAGAGATCTTACATATAACAATTCAAAATAGTTCTGATAAGTCTGAAAATTTTACCAAATATAATGACTAAAAATAACATCAAAAAAGGGGATAGCCTTTGCAAATACTAGGTTTTGATCCTGCAATTGCCACAATAGCTATTTGTGTAATTGGAGTAAGCTATCAAATCGTAACAGGAATGGCTGGCAAGTCTTGGAGTGAATTTAATCTTACACTTGCTGGAAGTACATTTATGATTGGTATAGTTACATCAATAGGTCTAGTAGCACCAGTCATTGACGCATTACCTGATAATTTAGATACAACAATGCAGCTTGCTGCAGTTGCTGGACAGATAGCTCTTGTAATGGGAATTGATAGTGCTGTAAGAAAAGGACAAAAGATTGCCCAAAAAGTTAAGAACAAAAAGATACAAGAAGAAGCTATTACAGAACCAGAACCAATTGATGATCCAAGTGATTTACCACCAGGAAAAGAACCAGAGGTTAAAATCTAGTGTACTTTTCTAAAATAGCAGATCGTGATAACCATTCATTGGTAAAAACAATAACTGGTAAGGCTATGATTCTAGTTGCCATCAAAACATCTAGAAGATCACTGAGAAAAGGAAAAACTCAGTACATCTATTCTATGGATGGAACAAAAGGCATCTATTACAACGAATCAAAAAATGGTGTTCTCTTTGTACCTATGGCAAGACA
>Ga0114923_10002385_pt1 | contig 12750 bp, 17 predicted proteins | sample SumtaG_FD_89578 | JGI IMG/M metagenome (GOLD analysis project Ga0114923, IMG submission 89578) | Deep subsurface microbial communities from Indian Ocean to uncover new lineages of life (NeLLi) - Sumatra_00157 metaG | ecosystem: Environmental > Aquatic > Marine > Oceanic > Sediment | place: near... | reverse complement strand
TGGTTTGGCCTATGCTATTAGAAGACATAGAGAATCTCCTTGGACCTTGCCTCTTTTTATAAAAAATAAAATGGTAAATCCTTTTGCTGCGGGTTTGCTTAGTTTTTTAATTGATGGTTCAAGGACCTTGTTAGTTGCTGGAACAAGAAGTTCTGGTAAAACTTCATTACTTGGAAGTTTGATGCTTGAAATTATTCCAAAATATAGAATTATTGTTATTGAAGATACCTTGGAACTGCCGGTTGAGTCTTTAAGAAAATTCAAATATGATATCTTAAGCATGAAAGTTCGTTCTGCTTTATTAAAGACTACTGCTGAAATTTCTGCAGATGATGGAATAAGAACAAGTTTGAGACTTGGAGATAGCTGTTTGATTATTGGTGAAGTTAGAAGTGTGGAAGCTAAGGCATTATATGAGGCTATGAGAGTCGGGGCTTTGGCAAATGTTGTTGCAGGAACAATACATGGGGCTTCTCCATATGGAGTTTTTGACAGAGTTGTAAATGATTTAGGAGTTCCTGTGACTAGTTTTAAAGCAACCGATATTGTTCTTGTGTGCAATCCAATTAAATCACCAGACGGGCTCCATTCTTGGAGAAGAGCCATACAACTTTCAGAAGTAAGAAAACATTGGAAAGAAGATCCAATGGAAGAACGAGGATTTATTGATTTGCTTAAGTATAATGTAAAAAAAGATGAATTAGAACCAAGCGAGGATTTGATTAATGGAGACAGCGAGATTATAAAAAATATTGCTTCTAATGTTAAGGGGTGGGCTGGTAATTGGGACGCTGTTTATGATAATATTTTATTGAGGGCTAAAATAAAAAAAGAACTTGTTGATACAGCTGAACAAACAGGCAATAAAAATATTCTTGAAGGACAGTTTAATGTACTTGCTAATTATATGTTTCACGAGATTTCCAGCAAAATAAGAAAAGAAATTGGATTGCCTCTGTCTGAAAGAGTTTTTCCTGAATGGAAAGATTGGCTTTTTAAACAAGTAAGGGGCAGGAAAATTTAAGAAGTTTTTTAAATAAGTCTTGGTTAAATATAATATGATTAATAAGAGAGAACTTAAGGAAAAAGCAAAAAAATATGAAACTGCAGCAAAATATTGGAAGGAACGACTTTATAAGAAAGAACGTTTTTCAAAATATGTAAAGCCTCATGAAATAGATGTATTGGTTGGTAAGGTGGTTGATAGGTATAGTAGTGCTCGAAAAATTTATAAGATATTGAACGATGATAAAAAACAAGAAGAAATACAAAGTAACATTTTGAAATTAAAAGAACCATCTTCTTCGCAAAGATTGAGACCAAGAAAATTAGAAAGACAACTCGGATTTGCCATTCCAGCAATAATAAGTTTTGTAGTGGCTCTTTGTTTTATATCATTCAATCTAACTGGCAATGCTATTGGAGGGGTATCTCAAAATAATTCTAATTGGATAAGTGTTATTTTATTTGTTTTAGGTATGATTTTTTCCTTTTTTTATTTTAGGAACCAAAAATAATTTCTTATAATTTTCTAAACATTTATTAATTAATCTTTACTATTTTTTATAAAAGAGGATAGAATGCCGCCATACAAAAAACCTGATGTAAAAGATATTCTTAGAAAATATACTAGCAAGATAGAGGGGCAAATGGGAACTGCTAAGAGAAACATGGGGTATAGTAGACAATATATAAAATTTAAGGAAGAAATGGCACCTGATTTAAATAAATATGAAAAATGGTGCAGAAGTTTAGGGAATATAGTAAAATTAAACATTTCTGAAAAAGATAGAGAAAAAATAAAAAAACAGCTGGAAATTTCACATCTTGATGTAGAACCTTGGCAAGCTTTGACTTTGAGTGTTATGAGTTTTCTTACTGTATTTTTGTTTGGTATATTAATTTCTGTTGCAGTAGCATTGATTAAAGGAAGTTTTGATGCTTTTCCATTTTTGTTTTTCTTTTTAATGCTTATTCTATCATTGTTTTTATTTTATTTTGTTAATGGATATCCAACGAGGTTAGCAAATAAATGGAGGCTTAAAGCTTCTTCACAAATGGTGCCTGCGATTTTGTATATTGTAGTTTATATGAGGCATACTCCTAATCTGGAAAAAGCAATTTCTTTTGCCTCAGAACATTTACAGTATCCGCTTGCCTTAGATTTTAGAAAAGTATTCTATAACGTGGAAGTTGGAAAATTTTCAACAATTAAAGAAAGTCTTGATAATTACCTTGAAACCTGGAGAGATTATTCTATAGAGTTTATTGAGTCTTTTCATTTAATTGAGAGCAGTTTATTTGAACCAGATAATGCAAGAAGAATTACAACATTAGAGAAATCTCTTCAAGTTATTCTTGATGGAGTTTATAATAGGATGCTAAAATTTACTCATTCTGTAAGAAGTCCCTTGACTAATATTTATATGTTGGCTGTTATGCTCCCTGTTTTGGGAATAGCATTACTTCCTTTAGCGTCTGCTATGATTGGAGATATTATTAGATGGACACATATTGTTATTCTTTACAATTTGATTATACCTTTTGTAGCATTTTTCATGATGGACAAGATTATGGCTTTAAGACCAGGAGGGTATGGTGAGACAGAATTATTAGAGAGAAATCCTATGTATTTTAAATATCAAAGTAATAAACCTTATTTTAAGGCATTTTTAATTTGTTTGCCCTTTATTATAATTGGATTTTTGCCGCTTATTTTTCAATATACTCCTATTCCAGAATTGTTTGGTTTGCAAAAAGATTATACTTTTTCTCAAATTGGTTTATCTTTTTTTGGAGATGAAAACATTTTTGATTTTAAAGAAGTAGGAACTGGTTTTGCTGGGCCATTTGGTATTGGGGCTTTGATGTTAAGCATGTTTATTCCTTTAGGAGTAGCTCTTTTCTTTTCAATAACATTCAAGGCTAAAACAAAAGAATTAATTAAAGAAAGAAAAAAGACAAAACAGCTTGAAAATGAATTTAATAATTCATTGTTTCAGTTAGGGAATAGAATGGGGAATGGGGTGCCTCCAGAACTTGTTTTTGGGCAGGTTGCTCAATCATCTAAGGGATTAATGACAGAGGATTTTTTTAAGAGGGTTAATTATAATATAAGGCAGATGGGCATGGGTGTTGAGAAAGCTGTTTTTGACCTTAAAAGAGGGGCAATAAGTTATTATCCTTCTGATTTAATTGCAACTAGTATGAGAATTCTTATAGAATCTGCAAAAAAAGGTTTAAAAATTGCAGCAATAAGTCTTATGAGTATTTCAGAATATATTAAAAACATCAAGAAAATTACTAACAGACTTAAAGATTTGCTTGCAGAAATTGTTTCTAGTATGAACAGCAATATGACATTTCTCACACCATTACTTTCGGGTATTGTAGTAGGTTTAGCAGCAATGATAACATCTATTTTAAACAAACTGAATATATCTAATCTTGGAGATTCTGAAGCAATTGGGATTGGAAATTTGGACACCATTATGGGAATATTTGATTTAACAAAAATGATTCCTCCTTATTATTTACAGATTGCAATAGGGATTTATCTTATTCAGATAATCTTTATTTTAACAGGAACTTTGGTTACAATAGATTCTGGAGAGGATAAACTTGAAAAGACAAATAAGATAGGAAAGAATCTTAAAAAAGGAATTATTCTTTATTTTATAACAGCGCTTTTAGCAATTTTGGCTTTATTTTTCTTGACTTCAATTGTTTTGGGAGGATTAGCTTAGAAAACATTTATTAATCTTATTTGATAAATAAGAATATGAAAAAAAAGGGGATTATTTCAAGTTATCTTCCATGGCTGTTAATAGCAATTGCAATTCTTGCAATAATTATGATTACTATTTTTTTACTTAGAGAAAAAGGATTTTCATTAATAGATAAAATACAAGATTTATTTAGAGGAAGATAAAGCAAATATGGCAGAATTAACAACAAGTCAATTAATAAAAATAATTATGGGAGTTTTTGTAGTTGTAGTGGTGGTTGGTGGTTTATATTTATTTTTTAAGAATTATGTTATTGATTTTTTTAAAAATATTGTTGGAGAAAATGTTACTAAATTTATTTTTATTTTATTAAGATGAAAAATAATAAAGGATTTTTGTTAGTTTCAGAAACTCTGAAAATTATAATTGCAGTTATTTGTATAGGTTTTCTGATTTATTTTTTGACTTCGTTGTATTTTGGAAATTTGAATAAAGAAAAAACAATACAGGCAGAGGCTACTTCTAACAGGATTTTGGATGTAATCAAAAACGCAAAACCTGAAGGAGAGTTTGTTTCAGCTCTTACGCCTATTGGGTGGAATTTGTTTAGTTTTGTTGAAAATGATAAAAAACCAAATTCTTGTGCGGGAGAAAGTTGTTTATGCATATGCAAAAAAATTCTTATTACTCCTAATCTTTTTGATAGGCAAATAAAAAAATGCGATAAAGATGGAGTATGCTTTATAGTTCTTCAATTAAAAAGGTTTGATGAAATTAAAATAACTAAATTAGAAAAAGGTTAACAGATATAATTATAAAAAAAGTAAATGATATGATTGAGGTAAGCAAAAAAGAATGAATTTAGACAATTTAATAAAATATTTAGTCTGGATTGTATTTTTTTTGTTAGCTTTGACTGGATTATATTTTATGTTAAAGAGAGTAGGAGTTATGGGATAAAATGAAAGAAAAAAGACAAAAATCAAAGATTTTAGCTCGTTCGTCTTTAATGAGCCAAACGAAAGGCGAATTAACAACCCAACAAATAATCATTTTAATTATTGCAATAACCAGTTTTGTAGTTATTTTATTCTTATTATTTAGATTAAATTTAGGAGAAACTACTGATAAAGAACTTTGTCATAATTCTGTTATCATGAAAGGTAAATCTGGTTTAACTGAAAAAATAATCCCCCTAAATTGCCACACAAATTATATATGTATTACTGAGGATGGAACTTGTGAGCAAATGACAAATCCAGATATAAAAAAAGTTCAAACTCCTGATGAAATTTACCGAATTTTAGCTGATGAGATGGCTGACTGCTGGTGGATGTTTGGTGAAGGGAAAGTTAATTATGTTCAAAAAGATTTAACAGGAAAACTTTATTGTTCTATTTGCTCTCAGGTAGCTTTTGATGTTAGCGTAAAAGAAAATATATTTGATGCTGGGGAAATTGATAAAAAAGAATTTTACAATTATTTAAAAAATGAAAAAATTTCTGGTAAAGATAAAACTTATTTAGAATATTTGTATAAAACTCAAGATTTGTCAGAGATTTGGAAAGAAGATTTTGGAAAAATAAATTTGGATAAGCAATACTATGTTATGATGGGGATTACAAGTAAAATAAGCACCTTGGGATGGATAGGTGTTGGAACAGCGATTGGAGCAGGAGCAACCTTCTTTTTGACACTCTCTCCTATAACTATTCCTGGAGGAATTATAGCTACAATAGTAATGGGAGCAGTTGTAGGTGGTACAGGGGGAATTTTTGTCGCTCCAATATTGGAAGGTGAGTCTGGCAATGAATACTTATCTCCCACAATTATTGAGGTTAATTCAGAACAATTTAATGAATTAAAATGCAGCTCAATAAAAACATTGGCTTAATCAGTTAATTTTATTAATAAGATTTCTTTTTTATTAGTATGAAAAAAAGAGGAGAAATTTTAGTGGAGAATATTTTCTTTATTATACTAAATTTATTTTTTTTAACTATTTTAATTTTATTTTTACTTAAGCAAGGAAGCGGAGCAATTGTTTTGGAGCAATCTTATGCGAAACAAATTGCTTTATTAATTGATTCTTCTAAACCAGGAACAGAAATTCATCTTAGTATGGGCAAAGCAAGAAAACTTGCGGATAGAAATGGTATTGAGTTTGATGAAATAATTAAAATAGATAATAATATTGTTACAGTAAGATTAAGTGAAAAAGGGGGGTATCAATATTCTTTTTTTAATGATGTTGAATTGGATAACCCTTACCCAATTAATGAGGATACATATCGCTTTAAAATAACTGGATATAAATAAAAATGAATAGAATATTAGAAAAAAATAAGAAAGGAACAAATAAAATACTTTCTATATACTGGTTTGCAATTCTAATTCTTATAGCAGGAGGAATTTTTGCTATGGTTTATACTTTTTACAATCGTCCTTATGATGTTAGAGAATTAGAGGCTAATGTTATGGCAAATAAAATTGCTGATTGTTTATCTAATAAAGGTTATTTGGAAAAAGAAATTTTCAATGGAAATTTTTTATTAAATGAAGATAATTTTTTGGAAAAATGCAACCTAAATTTTAATATTGAAGAGAGATGGGAAGAACCACAATATTATACAAAGGTTAGTTTTTACAATCTTGCAGATATGGACACTTCTATCTTTGATGTTGCTAACGGAAATAAAAATTTAATCTCGAGTTGTGAGATTCAAAAAGATAAAGAATATGAAAAATTAGCAAAATGCGTTGAAAGAAGATTTTATTCTTTAGATGAAGAGAACAATCAATATCTAATTAAAATTTTATCAGTTGTGAGAAAAACAGAAAAAAATGTTTAAAAATAACAAAAAAGCACAGGTTGGAGAAACATTAACATGGATAATTGCCACGCTTATTATAATTATAACTCTGATAATTTTTATTTATGCTTCTTCTGTTTTACCTAAAGAACATATCTCTCCAAAAGTAAATGTGGAAGATGAAGTTGATGGGATTGAAATGAAAACATCTTTTACTCATTTTTTGGCTCAAAATAAAAATAAGGAAATTATTGATGATTGGATCAAGAAAGAAAATGAATAAAAAAGGAGATATTCCAATAACAATTTTGGTAATAGGTGTTTTTGCAATTTGCAGTTTAGCTTTGCTTAGTTTTCTTAATTCAGATATTCAAACAGAAAATTCTTTTGTAGGAATTGGTTTAATAGAAAAAATGAATTCTCAAATTGAGGAATATTCTGTTTATAAAAACTCTGAAAATTTAAATATTAAAATGGAAAATGGAGAAACATTTTTTTATCAAGAAAAGCGAGAAAAAGGAAAACCATGGGAATTAGAAAGAATAGACGAATTTCCTTATTTTAAAAGAAAAGAAAAAATTACTTTTTTAGTTAAATATAATTTACCCAATTAAAATAAAAACGTTTATAAAGAAAATAATCTTAAATTAAAATATGGACAAAAGAGGTCAGGGATTAAGCACTAATGCAATTATATTAATTATTTTAGGGGTGGTAGTTTTAGTAGTTCTTATAGTTGGATTTACAATGGGATGGGATACAATTGCTCCTTGGTTATCAAAAGATAATGTTCAAAATATTGTAACATCTTGTGAAGTAGCGTGTTCTACGCAAAATGTATATGATTACTGTTCAAGGGAAAGAGAGTTAAAATCAGATGACTTGCCTGATAATCAAAAAGAAGTATCTGGTAATTGCACATTTTTTTCAACAGATCCATACAAAAAATATGGAATAACAGAGTGTCCAGGTCTTTGCTCTTAATTTTTGAAATTTATTAAATAATTCTATCTTAAAATGACAGAAGATTATGTAGTTGCTCAAAAAAGAAAAAATAAGAAAGAAAAGAAGAGAGAGAAGAAGAAATTTCCATACAAATCTGGCGGTAAAAGAAGAACCCAACTAAAAAATAAAAACTAAAATAGTTTTATAAATATCTTTTTATTTTTCTTGGCATGTATGAGGTGATATTTTTGCTTGTTGTGGCATCGTTGTGGATTATTTTTGCTACTGTGCAGGATTTAAAGAAAAGAGAAATAGCAAATTGGCTGAATTTTTCCTTAATAGTTTTCATTTTGGGATTTAGACTTTTTTATTGTTTATTTTCTAAAACAAATCAGGGATTTTCTTTTTTTTATCAGGGTTTAATAGGACTCGGCATCTTTTTTCTTTTAGGAAATTTTCTTTATTATGGAAGAATGTTTGCTGGAGGGGACGCTAAATTAATGATTGCTTTGGGGGTTGTTTTACCCTTTTCTACAAATTTTTCTGTTAATTTACAAATTTTTCTTTTGTTCTTTTTTATATTTTTATTTATCGGAGCGTCTTACGGGTTGATTGTTAGTATGGTTCTTAGTTTGAAAAATTTTAGAAAATTTAAAAAAGAATTTTTGAAACGATTAAAAAAGAATAGAAAAATAATTTATGTCCTCATGTTTCTTGGATTGCTTTTAATAATCTTGGGCTTTCTTGAAACTCTATTGTTTATTCTTGGATTTTTTATTTTTATTTTACCTTACTTTTATCTTTATGCAAAGACTATTGAAGAGGTTTGCATGGTAAAAACAATTAACACTCAAAAATTAACAGAAGGAGACTGGCTTTATGAGGATGTGAAAGTTAGAGGTAAATATATCAAAGCGATATGGGATGGATTAACAAAAGAACAAATTAAACAAATTAGAAGCAAATATAAAAAAATAAAAATAAAAGAGGGAATTCCTTTTACACCTGTTTTCTTAATTAGTTTTGCAATATTAATCTTTTTATATTACTCTGGCTATCTTAATTTTTTAACAGATTTCTTTGGAATTTTTATTTAAGGAATCCTTTTTGGCATCCAGATTTTACCCTTTATTTTTTTAATTTGGGGTTTTTTAATTATTTCTTTTGGCGGGGGCTTAGCCAAACTTTTTTGGATATCTTCAAGTTCTTCTGGTTTTGCAGATTTTCTTTTTGAATCAAAAGTTTCATCTTCATATATCGGAAGAACATTTATTATTTCATGCCCAAAAAGATTTGTTGAAGAAATCTTTATATCTTTTGGCTTAAGTTTGCTTTTTATTTTTTTAGAAACCTCCTTAACTAAAGACAAAACTTCTTTTGGAATATCTTCTTTGGATGAAACATGTTTTTTTGGAATTACTAATGTGTGACCTTTTGAAATAGGATTTAATTCTAACACACCAACCCCAAAATTATTTTCATCAATTTTGTAAGAAGAAGTATCTCCAGAAACAATTGAACAAAATACACATTGCTGGGTTGAAGAATCTTGTTCAGTTATTAATTTATTTTTATTTAGAAATTCTTCTAATTGTTTAGAAGTCATTGATTGAATTTGGTTTTTGGCTAATTCTTTTTTATCCTCTGGGAAAGTTGATTCTATTTGTTGAGTAATTTGTGCTTTAATTTGTGCTATTTGTTCTTGTGATAACATGCTTTGAAATTGTAATGAGAATTAATAAATGTTTAGAAACGTTTCATTTTTAGAGTATTTCTTTGCTGCAATATAATCAATGTAATTTTGTATAGAAAATGTTTGCATGTCTCCACCAAGGTATCTATCCTATGGCTCTTCTCATATCCATAATTTGTATAGAATTAACATATTCAATTTTTTTTATTGATTCTTCTAAATTTTCAAGTTCTTTTTCTTCTGGCCAAGAAAAAAACATTATTACTGCTTTTAAGCCAAAGGCTATTGGTTCTTCTTCAAATTTACAATTTTCTCCCCCTCTTTGTGTTATAAGAGTTTGTGCTTCTCTTTTGATTTTTTCTAAGTCAGTTTCTACTGAAGAAGGCATTAATTTTATTTTGACTATGACAATTCCCATGTTTTTACTTAATTGGACTGCTTTATAAATTTAATCAGAGTTTCTTTCTTTTCAAATCTTCTTATTTTGTTCCTGTTAATTATCTACATAATACTTAAAAATACTTATGATTTTGTTGATAGATGATTCAAGGGAACTATGAAAAAATTTTAGAAAAAATTGCTAATTCTGCTTCTTTAGAAAAAAGCGAAATAGAAAGAAGAGTAGAAGCAAAACGGGCTAAACTTTCTGGACTGATTAGTAAAGAAGGAGCTGCACAAGTAATTGCTGCTGAACTTGGAATTTCTTTTGACAACGAGAAATTTAAGATAGATGAATTATTGCCTGAAATGAGAAAAGCTAATGTGGTGGGGAAGGTTATTACTTTGTTTCCTGTTAGAACATTTACAAGAAATGAACAAGAGGCAAAAGTTACAAATTTGGTTATTGCAGATGAGACTTCAAATATTAAAGTGGTTCTTTGGGATGTTAATCATATAGAATTAGTAGAAAAAGGAGAAATTTTAGAAGGTAAAGTCATAGAAATTTTAAATGCAAGTATGAGGAATAATGAACTTCATTTAGGAAGTTTTTCTGAGTTAAAGATAAGCAATGAAGTATTGGAAAATGTAAAAACAGAAAAAATTGTTAAAGAAGAGAGTATAATTAATTTTAAAATAGGGCATAATGTAAGTGTAAGAGCTTTTATTGTTCAGGCATTTGAACCAAGATTTTTTAATGTTTGTCCTGAATGTAAGAAAAAAGTAATTCAAGAAGCAGAAAATTTTGTTTGTAAGGAGCATAGTAAAATTATGCCAGAAAAAAGAGCACTAATAAATATTGTTTTAGATGATGGAACTGAAACTATTCGTGCAGTATTATTTCATGAATCTCTTCCTAATTTGGGATTTACTCAATTAGAAAATTTTGAAGAAACAACCAAGCAAAAACAAGAAATTATTGGAAAAGAAATGATTTTTTTTGGCGATATTAGAAATAATAAATTTTTTAATACTCCTGAATTTATTATAGACAAGATTAAAGAGATAAATATTGACCAATTACTAGGAAATCTAGAGCAGAATTAGACAAGTTTTCTGATTTTACTTCTTTTGGATACTTTAAGATATATCTGGAAGTCAAACAATCTTTATAAACAAGATTTATCTTGGATTTTTATGGTTGTAAAGAAAGAAAAAGAAGAAAAAAAAGAATTTCAACTAACTGATTTGCCTGGAATAGGGCCTGCTGTATCTACTAAACTTGAATCAGCTGGAATTTATGATATGATGTCTTTGGCTGTTATGAGCCCCACAGTGCTCGGTGATGCTGCTGGTGTTAGCCCAGCTGTAGCAAGAAAAGCCATTGAAGCAGCAAGAAAAATTTTAGATTTAGGATTTACAGATGGGGTAGAATATGCAAAAAGAAGAGAAAATGTAATTTATATTACTACGGGAAGTAAAAATTTTGATGAACTTCTAGGAGGAAAAGGAGTAGAGAGTAAATCTGTAACAGAAGCTTTTGGAGCTTATGGTTCTGGTAAAACTCAATTAGGTTCGACTTTAGCAGTTAATGCTCAATTACCTTTAGATAAAGGGGGTGCAAATGGAAAATGTGTTTTTATTGATACAGAAGGAACCTTTAGACCTTTAAGGATAAGACAAATTGCAGAAAGTTTGGGAGCGAATCCTGAAAAAGTTTTGAAGAACATTTTTGTAGCAAGAGCGTTTAATTCTGACCATCAAATTTTATTATTGGAAAAAGTTTCAGAAATGATTAAAAATGGTGAGCCAATCAAACTTGTAATTATTGATTCTTTAACTGCACATTTTAGAGCAGAATTTGCTGGAAGAGGGCAATTGGCAGATAGGCAACAAAAATTAAATAGGTATCTGCATAGTTTAATGAAATTAGCAGAACAACATAATTTGGCGATTTATGTTACAAATCAAGTAATGGCAAATCCTGCTCAAATGTTTGGAGACCCTACAACACCAATTGGAGGAAATATTTTAGGACATGCTTCAACCTATAGAATTTATTTGAGGAGGGGTAAGAAAGGTTCAAGAGTTGCTAAATTAATTGATAGTCCTAATTTACCAGATAATGAAACAATCTTTTGGGTTACAGATGCTGGTGTTGTTGACGAGGAATGAGCTGATAAAATTTAATTTTAAAAAAAAACATTTATAAACCTTAATTATTTAATGTAATTATTAAAAAAGAGACGATGGATAAAAAGTTTTTGTTGATTTTGGTTTTTGGAATGTTTTTAGTTATTAGTTGTTATGGTGTTTTGGGTGCAACTAATTTTGAGGCGATTGCGCAATGGGGAAATTATACAACTAATGTAAATCTTAGTCTTACTACAGCTTTAGCTAATGCATTAAATGTTACTTGTTATTATAATGCAAGTGGTGGAGATGCTATTGGTGCTACTGAGTTGGTATCTGGGGCTACATATAATTTAACTACGCTTAATGAAACTTTAATTAGCATAACTTCTCTTGCTGATTCATTATTTTTATATAGTTCTAATATCACTTGTAATGTTTCGGCAACAGCTGGTGCAACTTCAGAAATTGCTTCAATTCAGAATATAACATTTGATAGCACAGCACCAAATATGACTTTTTATAATGTAGTATCTGGAGGATATTATGGAGATAGTGTAAATTTTAATGCAAGTATTCTTGATGCTTTAGTCGGTGTTCAAACAGTTTATTTTAATATAACTAATTCAAGTGGGGGAAATATAACTAGTTTGCTTAATACACAGCAGGCTGGAAATTATTATTCAAATAATTCTTTTGATACTTCAGCTTATACAGATGGTGTTTATAATTTAACAGTTTATGCCAACGATAGTTTAGGCAATTTAAATACAACTGCTATTAGTTTTACTATAGATAATACTAATCCTTCTCCAAGTGCTTTAACTTCATCTAGTGCTACTACTACCTCCCTGACTATTACTTTTTCAGGTGCAGATGGTACATGCATTGATGCTGACAGAAGTGGAGCAACAATTTCTGGTTTTACTTTGACTGAAACTGGCTTAAATTGTGGAAGTCTTTATACTTATACAATAACTTGCACAGACGCTGCAGGGAATGCAGGTTCATCTTCAGCAACATCTTTTTCAACAATCTCTTGTGGGGCTCCTGCAACCAC
>Ga0114923_10002384_pt1 | contig 12751 bp, 11 predicted proteins | sample SumtaG_FD_89578 | JGI IMG/M metagenome (GOLD analysis project Ga0114923, IMG submission 89578) | Deep subsurface microbial communities from Indian Ocean to uncover new lineages of life (NeLLi) - Sumatra_00157 metaG | ecosystem: Environmental > Aquatic > Marine > Oceanic > Sediment | place: near... | reverse complement strand
GTATAATCCCTCTAACCGACAACATCCAATTTTTTACAAAAATCGGTTTTCTTTATTCCCGATTTGAAATGAAATCAAACCCTGCGAATATTAAATTATTGGATTTGGGTGAAGAAACCGATGGAAAATGGGAAGTCTTTAATGACGAGGGTTTCTCCGTTTTGGTCGGCGGTGGCTTGGATTTAAAAATCACGGATAAAATATCAGTTGGGGTAGAGGTTGAATGGAGTCCTGATGTTGTTGATAGCGATTGGTGGGATTCAGGCGAGAAATTGTATTTTCTAAATAACAATCTAAAAAGGGACGAAAACACTAAAATTGGCTATGACATAGACCTGGATATCATATTTGTGTCTGCCAATGTAATTTACAGGTTTTAATTTTGTGGGCAGTCGGGCAACCTTGAGCGAGTTTCCCGCTGCCCTCTTTTTTGAATCATATTGATAATCGTGGGGGTTTGAGATGAAAATATTATTTATGGTATTTATTGTTTTATTTTTGATACCACAAACAATTTCGGCGCAAACGTATTTTTTATCGGTTGAAGGGGCCGGGGCGTTTTTGAAGGACACAAAAATAATGATTGCAGAAAGCCAAGATCGAGTTCCTGTATATATGCGTTACAAAGACAGGCCAACTTTCAGAATTGGTGGAGGCATAAAATTTAACGAAAAATTTGATTTGGGAATTTTTTATACTCACTTCAAAAATATAAAACAACGTAATGATAACTATGCCAAAAATACCCTTCCTATAGGCCACTATGAATGGGACGGTCGTAATTTTATTTTTAGAGATCAACCAAGCACAACAGGCGTTACCGAAGTTGATCTTAAATTTCATACGGTAGATTTTGAGCTTGGCTATACCATAAAATTTGATAAGTTTGATATGCGTTTAATGACGGGAATCAGATATGCAAAATATAATAATAATTTAGATAGCAAGATTGAAAATTATTGCATGTCTCAATGGGTCAATAGCCTGCGAAGGGTTGATGAATTTGATTGCAATAAACGATGGGCGCATCTTGAAAGAAATATCCACAATAGGGTTTCGGGAGTGGGGCCAAGATTAGGAGTTTCCTTTTCAGTTCCTTTTGAAATCGCTGGAAACAAATTTAAATGGATTTCCAATACGACAGGAGCATTGCTTTTTACAACTCAGGATTTTGAACATGTAACCAGATGGCAAAATTGGAATCATACCAATCAAGATAAGCCTGCCTATCTCGTTAATGGCTTTCGTAAGGGTTACGATAGAAACGATAATAATAATGATAGATGGAGCAGTATGTCCTATACGTTAGGGCTTGAAAAAGGAATTCAATATTCTGTTCCTCTTTCAGAAGGAGTTTCCTTAGATATCACTGCTGGATATCGTTACGAAGGCCATTTTAATACGATTTATACATCGGCTTTGACTCTTCCCCCTCTTGATAGATTTGGACAGTATGGGAGTCATGCCGACGATATCCATATTCATGGGCCATTTTTAAGAGCAATAATTAATTTTTAATGAATACTACAACTTGTTTTCTGATACAGATCGCCTGTTGTGTCGCAGCTCTTATTTTAAATTTACGTTGTAATTCGACCAGGAAATAGCGCAAGGGTAATTGCGTCAGTTGCAGTTTAGCTGAAACCTCAATTATGGGGATGCCTGGAAAAAACTTTTTACTTGGAGGTAAGAAGGATGAGAAAGAATACAGCAATTTTGTTGGCACTCTTTATGTTAACGGTTGGAAGCTATATTGGGCTTCCTCTCATGGGCTTTGGCCCTGGCGTTACGGAAGTGTCGGCGCAACGTGCCACACTTAAACCAGGATCATCTGTCGGGTTCAAATTAGGCACTTGGCAGTCCAATAAGGGTTTAATGGTTAAGAACATTACAAAGCGCGGGTCTGGCTCTCCAGGTCAGCCTGTAATCCCTGATACAATTATCTATGAAGAAAAACCAGCTATTCATACTTTGGTTTTGGCAATCATAGAGGCTGATTTGCCTACCCGCAATCCAAATGTGGCTTGGACTAAATCCGTTGTTGATGCTACCGCGAATGATTATTACAACCTCGCGGAAGCTTTATATCTTGTCGGCGAACAGCGAGACCGTCGCCCAAGAACAAGATAGTAATTTTTAACCTGAACGAAAGAAGGCGATTAAATGAATGACACAATTAGAGGGATGCGGAACGCATTTTATTTGCTGATCGGTTTAATCGCTGGTTGCGGTATCGCATTCATTTGGGGTGGCGGAAGTTTATTGCCCTAATTCTATTAAGGGTTCTCATTAGTTGAAAAACTTTTGAGAACCCTTTTTTATTTATAAACCCTGGAGGGTATGAAATGAATAAACATTTAATTTTATTAATAGCAATTATGTCTTTTCTTTTTACCGGCTGCGCCGGAACCACCGACCAAAAAGCTCAAATGTGGGGCACCGTACTAAATACTGTATTGGGAGTGGGTTTAATAGCCACTCAGGTTGCGACAAAGACTCCAATCAACAATCCTTTTAACAACACTCAAAACCAATATGCGCCTGTGGATTATCAGCAAAATTATAATCCTTGCAATCAGTTCGCGCCGGAAAATAGTTTCCCTGCTCAAGATGCAAATCAATACACCCCGGTTTCAGGAGTAAGGTTTTAAAAGGGGTTTTACTTAATCTTAAATTGGAGAAAAAAATGACAGTCGAAGAAAAAACACCTCATCAAAAAGCAGATGTAGACTTTAAAACTATAATCAAAAACATGGGTTTAGAAATACAAAAAATACATGAAAAAATTAGCAACTTAAAAAAAACGCTTCCTAAAGAAAATACCAATTCTGACGCTTGCCTGATAATGGTTATGCAGCTTGAGGTCGCTACTGTATTCATTCACAAATTATTTGAGTCAGGCCTTTTTGACTCTATCAATTTGGATAAAAGTGGTTTTCTATACCGACCGCCAAAAGAAGAATCTTGACGCAAGCATATTCTAGGGTCCGTTTCTATAAGCAGCCATTTGCAGGTTTTGGATTGTGACCTGTATCTAAAACCTGATCGGCCTTTTCCTCCTCAGGACTTTTCCGATTGGGGGCTGTCCTATTTTTATAAACTTGGGAGAGAATTCAATGGATAAATTTTCGGCAATCAATGAAAAGATGGGAGAGTTGGACGGCACCATTCTGGAATATGAAATAAGATTGAGAGAATTGAAGCTAGAAAAAACCACTTATGAAAACGCTAAAACTTTAATTATATTCGGTTCATTGGATGAACAGACTGAAGACGAAAACGAAAGCATTGAACCTGATGTCCCTGGCGACAACCCCTACAAAATGGGCGGCATGTTATTTAATGTCACAAATAAGTTATTTAAAAGTGAAAAAAGGATATACACTCTTCCAGAAATTGCCGATCTGATGAATTTTGATGACAAACAAGCTAGGCTTTTAGGGGTAAACCTTTCGGGCACAGCGCTCAAGAAGATTTGTTATTTCAGAGTGGAATATGATGTTAATGGTAATAAGCAACGGGGCGTTTACGGATTGATTAAATTTAAACATTTATATGGATTGCATCCTAAAAATTTAAAGCAAAAGAAATTCTTAAAAAAACTGGATACCGGAGAAAAAAAGTCCGGCACGAATCCTTTTAAAGTTGGCGGGAATTTGCGTAAGGCATATAAAATTGTAGAGGCCTCTCGGCGTAAAATGTCGGTTCTAGAAATTATGACAAATTGTAAAATTCCTGATGATGAACGTAAAAATTTCGGCAATAAAATTGCCTTGGCGGCAACGGAAGGGAAAGGCTTTATTCGTGTGGGGGTAGGGTTTTATGGGGTATTGATTCACAAACATTTATATGATATATAATGCGCCTGTAGCTCATCGGGATAGAGCGATAGATTTCTAATCTATAGGCAGTAGGTTCAAATCCTACCAGGCGCGTAAATAGAATGAGGTATTAACTGTGGTAGAAGAAATTAAGGCTATATGGACCGATATAAGCCGTCTGAATGAGGTTAAAATCTTTAATGCCAAAGGCGAATTGGTTAGAATCGTCCAGGCAAAAAGACTAGAACATGATTTTGACCACTTCCAGCAAAAAAAACGGTCCAATAAAATAAAATACGAAAAGAATTTAAAAGCCTCTGACCTGATAGAGATTTAAATTATGAATGAAGAAACGACTTTTGCTATTATCGCATTTGTAATAATTGCGGCTATTTTTTTTGTGATACTACGCGACTAAGGGTATTAATTTTATCGTTCCATTTCGCCTTTTTTAATTAAGAGCCAAATAATATTTATATTGGTTCTTGTATACAACAAGGCCAGGGTGTTTGCTGAAGGATGCGATTTATTATTTTCTATATCCGATAGGGAGCCTTGGGATATCCCTATTGCTGCCGCCAATTCAAAGGATTTTAAATTATTTAATATTCTCCATTTCTTTAGCCTGGTCCCTAAATAGGGTTCCACTGCCACATTTAAAACATTTGCCATTTCTCTCTCCTTAGTTTGACAAGTTATTTAAAAAAGCGTAATATGAGTTCCTCTTCTAAGTTTGTCTTTGGCTGGAAAAGCCTTGGGGTTCTCTCAAGGCTTTTTCTTTTTGCCAGCCTTATATTTCTTCCAATAAAAACCGATCAATCTCATGGCTATATAAAGAGCCACGGCAAAACCCATTCCCCACCGGAACGCTTCATGTAAAAAAATTTCCTCCAATAATACTTGAGTGAGCGCTTCCATTATTCCTTAAATATCCATTGAATGACGATATAAAGGACCAGGGCTAAAATTACCCAGGTTTTGGCAATTTCAATAAACAAGATTTCCCCGTATGGTATATCGCTAAATAACTCCAACTTCATCCTCCCTTTTTATTCTTACGCCTATGGCAAAATGCTTTACAGTCACGTTAAATTTGGCGAATTCATCTTCAAATTCATCTTGAGATATTTCTTCCCCCAAGATTTTCACCTTTCTTTTATATTTGTTCCAATAAACACATTGACCCAGTAAATTCTTTTCAAATGAAATCACTATAGCAAATCTGGATGTCTTCTCTATCGATAAAACTTTGACGTAGGTAAACCAAGGATCGTACTGCTCGTTATTTTTGTACCGGAAATATTTCCCTTCACTGAGAACATTTACATCATAGTCTTGCGCCAATTGCATTTGATTGAGACGCGCCCTATCCTTCTGGATCATTACCGTTAATTCTTCAATTGAAATCGTCATTTTTCTCTCCTATAAGTTTATCATTTGTGTTATCCCTTGCGCAGATTTAGCCTGGATTACTTTCCCTGGCTAAAAAATAATAAAATAGCTTAAATTTGACAATATGTCAACATTTTAAAAGCAAAAAAACCCCATTTAAGGGGCAAAGGAATGGAGACTAGAAACTGTCCCTTTAAACTGTAATCGTGGTCCAGGTTAAGGAATGCTTGGCGGCAAAAAATACTCCCAAATCGTTCAATTCATCCAGAGTCAAAAGCCTACTGTAAAATAAAATATCATAAAATTCATAGTTGGCAAAATTAGTGCCGGTTGTAGACATTGCCAATATAAACCCACTCATAAAATTTGATCCAGGATTAAATATATTAGAAGAGCCGCCATTTACATAAAACCTGGAAGAAGAGCCATTGAAAATTGGCGTTAAAATGTTCACGTTTGTATTTGTGGATTTTCCTGTACTTACTGGCGTGTTAGCGCCCATTCTCCAAACCCCACCTGATTCAGAGAATTCATTCGTTTGGGTAACTCGACTGTCAAATATGATTTGTGGATTTAATAAACCAAGTGATCTAGCGACCATAAAATATGTATTTGGTTGAGCGCGAAAGTTTGTGCCATCAAGATTCATCGTTTTGTTAAGAGCAGCGTCAAACAATACAAAATGCGGGGTTACTGCCGTATTATAAGAAGGACGCCTTGTGCTAACTCCTTGCTCTAAATGTTCAAGATTACTGCTTTGATCTCTCCACTCTGAAACGCCACCGACGCTTTCGGTAACGCTGCTTTCATCATTTGCATCTACCCAAAAAACAATGTTAGAAATATCCAATGGACTAAATGGGGCACTAACCATATAAATTGCTTGGGTTTCATTGCTATCAATAAACCCGGCACGACTCGCGATTGCTTTTACCGTTTGGCTTCCGACTGGCAGAGTAAATGGGGCCACAAATAATATTTGAGGGCCATCATTAATTGTATAATTAATCGTCGCGCTAGGGGTGGCTGTAGCAAGAGTTATTAGTTGTGTGGATAGAATATCTCCTGCTGGCGGTGAAAATGTAACATCAGCTACCACCTCTTGCACATCATAATTTGCTTGCGTAATAACGCTGTCAAAAAAGCCCGCTTTCAGCGCAATCGCTTTTACTACCTGGTTCCCTAATGGAAGCAAAAAAGTAGGAGGGAACACTGTTGAAAATTGATCGGGATCAGTTCCGTCTGTTGTGTAATGAATAGTTGCTAAAGGAGTAGTCGTAGCGAGAGTTATTAATTGAGTGTTTGAAATTATTCCTGCTACCGGAGAGAATGTAACTGGCGCAACAGTATCTTGAACGGTATAAGTTGCTTGAGTTTCATTGCTGTCAATAAACCCGGCAAGACTCGCGATTGCTTTTACTGTTTGGCTTCCGACTGGCAAAGTAAATGGGGCCACAAATAATATTTGAGGGCCATCATTAATTGTATAATTAATCGCCGCTCCAGCGGTAACTGTAGCAAGAGTTATTAGCTCCGCATCATTTATAATCCCCGGTGGCGGAGAAAATGTAACATCAGCAACTTGTGGTTGCGTAACCGTATACGTTTCCTGAGTTTCATCACTATCGATAAAACCTGCAAGACTCGCAATTGCTTTTACTGTCTGGTTTCCCGCAGGGAGAGTAAAGGGAGACGAGAACAGAATGATAGGCCCATCATTAATCGTATAATTTATTGTCGCCCCTACCGTTAGGGTTGAAAGATTAATGGTCTGAAAAGTTGATATAGGACTGCCTGTCGGAACAAATGTAACAGGGAGAACCTGTTCCTGCACATTATATATTGCGGAAGATACGGCGCTATCGATTAAACCAGGCTTTACGGCGAGAGCTTTTAGGGTATGCGGTGATCCCGATGTCGTCAATACTATTGGAGTTGAAAATACTTGCGAGAATATTGTCGGCTCTGATCCGTCCGTAGTGAAATGGATTATCGCGTCAGGCGTAGTCGTGGATATGGAGACAATAACAGTATCTCCAAATATTCCGGCAGGAGGAGAAAAAACTGGAGGAGAAACGCTAGGGGTGATGACTGATGATTTTGTGACGCTAAATCTTATGGGTATTTCTTCTTGTTCATCAGTTATAATATTTTGCAAAAGCCCAATTAAATACCAAAGACCTTGATCCAAATTTAAAGTTTCTTCGCTCGTTAAAAACCCTTTAAAGTTAACATCATTATCTGAAAGGATTTCCCTGTCAACAGTACGACCATCATCAGGTCTCTGTTTGATAAAAATCTGACAAGTCCAATCTTCAATGGAAGCTCCGTTGCGATCAAATGTAAAGGGAAGAGATTCGCCCGTTTGAATTCTTACCAATTTGTTTAGCATGTTTGTTTTTCATCTGAATTTTATATTAACTATTCCATTATCTAAATCCCTATTACCGCCATTAATATCTAAAAGTAAACCAGTTAATGGTTCGCTAAGATCAACACTTCCTTGCCCCCACGCTATAAAACTGTTTTCTGTGCAAATAGCCATGTAGTTCCAAAAATTGTCATTAAATCTATGGAAAATAGTGTCAAACGAAACTTGATCGTCATGGTCTGGGTTGGTCGATAAACCGTTGCTCCCAACATTAAAACCGTCACTTCCATTATTGCTTGACAGGACGTTGTTACCCGCTGGTACTGTATGAATAACTCCGTTTCCGCTATAACCACTTGTAGGTGGTCCGCTGGCCGTATTAGCTTTAAACAATGGATTTCTTACATCACTCCCTGAGCCAACAAAACTCCAATTTTTGATGCTCACCACTATTTCAGAAATATTGGGCGGAAGACCGGATAAAAGAGTCCGTGGGCTGGTTCCTATTAAAGAAAATTCAGGCACAAAGGTCCAATCAAACCTATTGTCAAGGGGAACAATAGCGGCTCTTTGATAGTCAACAACTTTGGCAATCGTAGTTGTGTCTGCTATTACCTGGCAAGTATCGCCAGCCGCCGTGATGAGAGGCAAGTTTCCTGGCACAATTAAATTTGCTCCAGGAGTTAAAGTCGCTGTATTGTCAAATTCCAAAAATTTAAATGATCCCGCCTGCGGAGCCGTACCAAAACTAGAGATCGTTGCCGTTCCTGTAATATGGAAATAATTTCCTAAAGGCGACCAAATATCTGTGGTCGCGCTTGATGCCACAGCCGCAGGTTTTGTGAAATACAATACTTTATCGCTTTGATTTACCCATTCAAAAACATTTTCAGATAAATTAAATGTTAAAACCAAAGTTTGTTTATCTTGTACCTTGCCACTTTGAATTTCTTGATCTACATTTTGCCGGATAGCAACCGCCGCTAAATCATCAATAGCCAGCGTCATTGGTCCATCATTGGCAGATATGGCTTCCAGCACATAAAAGGCTTTATCAACCAATAGAGTAATCTTTGGGGTTCCCTTAGCGGTTATATTGTTATTTGTGCCTCCTACTTGAGTTAGAGGAAAATTTCCTCCCGCTATCGTTTGCCCCTGATCCAACTCCTGTAAATGCTGAACGCCTAACACATCTTCGATCAAAAGCGAGTATTCTCCATCAACCCAAATTTTTATGGATGATCGCCCTTCAGCATTTAATGTTTGCGGATTTGCAATTGGAATCGTCAACCCTCTATCCGAAAAAATGGTAGTAAGGTTTAGTTTTGGGTCTAGGTTTACGACTCCAAAATAAGCCATCCCTCCGGCAAGCGGAGTTCCGGCATCATCGACAAATTGAGTGTTTTCATCTATGAATGATGACATTATTGAATCTCCTGAAGTTCTAAAGACAACCTGGGATCATCCGGCGCCGTTATAAAAGGGATGAATCCGATAGCCGCAATCTCTGTTTTTATATCAGGCGGTTGCGCTTTCAACCACTTTTTAAATATCGCAGTTTTTGCTATTCCCTGGCCTAATATATCTTTGCCTGTCGCCGCGTCTTCAATCGATTTTTTAAACGCCGCCGAAGTAAACAAATCGTCGCCAATATCTGAAACAACTTTTCTGCCTCTTTTAAGTAAGTCGCCCACTAAAAGCCGCGCTCCAGTAACCACGCCAGGGAAGCCAAATGTCGTTCCAATAGCTTCAGCGGCAACGGCTTTTGTTGTTCCTTCTTTTAATTTTCTATATAAGCCGCCGTCATCTATAGCTAAGAGAATATCCCTGGCGGTTTTGGATTTATTTTCTAAAGCTTTTGATTTAAAAATTCCTGTAGCGACTCGCCCAATATCATCAAATTTGCTTTCAGCTCCTGGCGGCAAATGCTTAAATATTTCTTTCTTGGCTCCAGGGTTTCTATTCAGAGCTTCAAAGGCGCTTACAAAACCGCCTCCTATTGCGCGTTTCTTTCTTGCGCCGGATGAAAAGAATTCATTCAACATGGTTGCGGCAGCTTCTTGTCTTCTACCTTTAGGAATGGAAGTCATCAATTTTCTGAAAAGGGAGACATCGCCTTTGGTAAGTTTCCCCGCCGCTGTCGCAAGTTTAGGCAAGATTGATCCGGCAAGATCGCGCCCGAATAATGCAAGCGCTTCAGCTTCCAATTCTTTCCTTTTGGCGACATACTTTCTTCCGACTTGATATTGAGCGCCAACCCTAAAAGCGTCAGCAACCCCCTGTTGATCGTCACTAAGGACTCCATAAACTTCATTGAGGACCGCTTCAGTGTCATTTTTGAATTCGCCCTGTTGTTTTCCTAAGGCTTCTCCGACTTCTCGCCGCGTTTGATCCAATGCGCCATAAGTTGGATTGGGCTTTCCGTCTTTAAATTTTAAGAGCCTTTTTTCAGATCGGGAAAGAAGGGTTTTATCATCTCCCAAATCCAACAAGCGGCCCTCTATATATTGAGAGGATGCGATAGGGACAACTTTTGTTGCTTTTGGGATAGAGGAATTCACTTTTGCATAAGCTATATTTGAGACCTTTTCCAAGTCGCGAATATTTTTCTCAATATCACCTTTTATATTTGCGTCCAATAAACTTTTATCTAACGTTCCGCCCAACTCTTCAATCAAATTATCCGCCGCTTGGCCTGTATCAATAATGGCTTTTTCTTCTACCGCTCTAAGCTTTGAACCAGGCTTTGATTTGAGCGCATTTTCAACCTCAATGAATTCCCTGCGGGTTGAATAGTGGCCTGGATTTAAATCAACGCCTAGATTTGCAGCCGAATCCAGAATGGCTTGATCGGGAACAACTTCCGCCGCTATTGCCGCGCTCGTTTTAGCGCTGTCTTTCCTAAGATCGGCAATGATTTGTTCGGTTTTTTTTGTTTCAGGGGGGATTCCTGTTTTAAAAGAATCAATTCCTTTTGCTCTGGTCTGGTCTCCGATATTGTCAATGATTTCATCAGAAATTCTTGAAGGTATATTGCGAGCTTTTTTAATTGCGGCTGCGCCAGGAACAGCTTCGAGCAATGCGGTAGGAGTGGTGGCAAGAACAGTCGCCGCGCCAGCGCCAAACTTCTGGAATGTCGCTTCTTTTAAATCTTCAAAACCTTCGCCAATAAATGTGAAAAAGTCTTTTACGGGTTGAGGGGTAACTTCACCTATTATGTCTCCGATTGATTGAGCTACCGCTATCCCTCTTTCGCCAGGAGCCGGGGCAAAACCTCTGACAGCTTCAACCGCCTCGGCCCCTGCGCCAGGATCGGCAAATGGATTCACCGCCTGGGCAACGCCAGCGATCCCCGCGATTGGTTCCAGGACGGTTGCAGCCCCTATTGTGCCTGCAAGCTCTGCTTCCCCCGCTAAAGTGCCGAAAAAGCCAAGGTCTTCTTTAGTTAACCGTGGACGGCCTGCGCGGGTAAAAGCGCGAGTTACTTCATCTTCTGTCGGTGGAGTATCGCCTTCAAACTCCAAAATTTTGCCGTTGTCTGGATTGGTTATTTCAAAAACTGGCATTAATTTTTAACCTTTACATTAAATTTGCCAATTTGAAATTCTCTCAAATCATCTAAGGCGGTTGTACCCGCTGCTCCTGCCGCTACTGTAGGCGCCCCACCTGCTGGCCCTGCTGCCCCTGCTGTTGGGCCTGGAGGAGGACCCCCTTGCCCCCTTGTGTCAATTAAATCCAATACAACATCACGCGGATCAACTCCTTGACGTTTTGAGGTATCGGTAAAGAATTTTTGCAATTGTCTTTGAGCGGGAACCAAAGCGTTGAAATTTTTCAGAGCCTGGTTATCCATATTTGCTCTTTGAGTGGCCGTTAATTTTTCGCCTGTTCCCAACAAACGATTGTATAAATTTATGACTCTATCGGGAACCGATCCTGCATTTTGGGCTGTGGCTTGTTCCCCTTGCAAAACCGCCGACCTTGGATCAATAGTTTTCATAAATGCGACTGTTTTAGCCAAGTCTCCGATTGGAGTCGCTTCGGAAGTTATAACTTTTTTCAAAGCCGCTTTCGCGGTTATAAACTCTTGGGAACGCGCCGCGAATTGACTTCTCAACCCTGCGATAGTGCCAGGGGCGACTTCAGGTTTATCTTTTGCTTTAAAAGCCGCTCGTAAAGCTTGAGCTTCAGGGCTATTTTCGCCAAATGATTCATTGACCAATCGTTGATCAATAATTCTTTTCGCTGGTTCAGTTTGAACGTCTGTCACACCTTCTAAAACGCTAAAGTCTTGGGTCCTGGCAAACTCTGCTAAAGATGCTGGAGTAAATTGGCCAGGATCAGGTTCTTTAATATTTGGTTGCAGTAAAGTTTTTAAATCTTGGCCCTGAATCTTTGTTTCATCAATTTTTGCTTGCAATTGATCTACATCCAATTCGGCCATTCTTAAAAGTTCAGACGGGTCTTCGCCTAATTCAACAGCCTCTACAGCTTTGTCTTGAAGAATCCTTACCTGCTTTTCATGTTTAATATTTCTTGCTGGCACACCCTTTTTAGCTTCTATTACTGCGCCTGTTTGCCTTTCCAGCAAAATTGCCAAACGCACTTGCTCATCAGTTTGATCGCCTATTTGTTTAAGCTTTAAGGCTTCCTGTTTTTCTAAAAGATTTAAAACCACTTTGCCAAATGCCGGGTTCAATTTACTTATTCTTAAAAATGCCTCGCGCTTTTGCGCGGGAGAAGTTGTTCCTGAAAATACTTGTTCCTGCGCCCGATTGACAAGAACATCCCCTACCCCTTGACCAATAGCTTGAACAGCAGGAGTAGGATCAACAACTAAATCTTCTGGCCTTAGATTTGCTAGAGTAACCATAAATTACCTTTTAAAAGAATTTGCCAAATGTTTGTACGCCGGATGCAGCGGCATTTAAAAGAGCCTGATTTCTTTTAGCGGTCGTTGCGGCATCCGTTGCAATACCTGAAGATAAAGCTTCTCCCCTGAATTGACCGCCTGAGAGACCTATTTGTGCGAGACCCTGGCCAGCTTGCAAACCTTGACCCGCCAAATCGCCTAACCTGCCTGTCAGTAATTGCTCAATCTGAAGCGCCAACCCTGAAGGAACGTTGGCGATTTCTTGCAAGGCGGTTCCCGATCTTGTCAAACCTC
>Ga0114923_10002383_pt1 | contig 12752 bp, 9 predicted proteins | sample SumtaG_FD_89578 | JGI IMG/M metagenome (GOLD analysis project Ga0114923, IMG submission 89578) | Deep subsurface microbial communities from Indian Ocean to uncover new lineages of life (NeLLi) - Sumatra_00157 metaG | ecosystem: Environmental > Aquatic > Marine > Oceanic > Sediment | place: near... | reverse complement strand
TATTTTTATCATGTGATTATTATACAATATTAATGAAAAAAGTCAATACTATTCTACATTTTTAATCATTTTATCCAAAATATGATGAAAATCTTAACATGGAACAAATGTGACAAAGTAGAAGTAATCGCTTAGCGATGAATGTGATGAATCATGAAATCCCCAATACGGATGTCAATGTGAATAAATTGGTTAATATCTTATTTTCTCCAAACTTTACCAGAAAAGAAAAAATCGATAAAATTACTAGCGAATTAATGGATGCCTATGATGTTGATGTTATTGTTACCGGTCAGTATATTGATGATGCCAAAAATCCACTAATATCAATCCGTACAATGCTTTTTAGTAGATCAGAACCATTTGTTTTAATAAAGAATCTCCAATTTAAAAAAGAGGAACTCTTTTGCGAGAATCCTGTGAATGAAGAAAAAATTTTGTGCTCAGGCGCCTTTGATCAAATATCACAGGCCGTTCAGGAACTCCTTGAGGAACTATAGATTGGTCATTGATAAAATTATATAAAAAACCTGAGGTGATAAATGAAAGTTTATTGCAAACCCTCAAAATTCCTATCACTTACAAATGATCATTCACAAATTTTCCTTGCACTTTAAATTCCTTTATATTAGAATAGAATCTCAGTGAGGGCAACATGAAGAAAAAGGCATTTTTTTTGATTATTTTAATCGTTTTGATTATCTCTCCAACTATTTTTCCAGATCAAGACAAAGGTGTGAAGAATGACATCACACCATTTTATCCAGGCTGCAAAATCGGCAAGCAATATCTTGTGTTGATTGCCATCGACAAATATCAACACTGGAAACCGCTTCAAAATCCAGTCAAAGATGCAAAGGAAATCAAAGAGATTCTTACCACCCGTTACCATGTTGACAGAGTTATTGAACTCCACGACGAAAAAGCAACAAAAAAGACCATTATGAAACTTTTTAGGGATTTTCAGAACACAATTCACCTGGATGATTCCCTTTTGATTTTTTATTCTGGCCATGGACATCTGGATGATGCATCCGATAACAGTTTTTGGATACCAGCAGATGGTGGTAAGGATGAAGATGTTAAAGATAGATGGATAAACAATTCGGAAATCAGGGGAATTATCTCCAATATGAGTACAAAACATATCCTTATTATTTCAGATTCCTGTTTTTCGGGGGATTTACTGGAGATAAATAAGGGGGGAGATACTGAAATCAATAATGAATATTTAAAAAAGGCATATTCTCGCCGCTGTCGTCAAGCTTTAACTTCTGGGGCTCGAGAAAGGGTCCCGTATGACTCTGTGTTTTCTAACCAATTAAAACATGCTTTGAAAGAAAATATCAGTCCATACCTGGACACCCTGATGATCTATAACGATATTCGCCTAGGGATGAAAAAAACATTGCCTCTTTACGGCGAAATAAAGCAAACCAATCACCAGAAAGGGGCATCTTTTCTATTCTTTTTAAAGACCAGTTCAGGGCAACCCGGTAATGAAGGTGAAATAAAACTTGGGGATCTGGAAGAAATAGCAAAATGGCAAAATATAATAAAGAACGATATCGATAAATTTAAAAAATTTGAAGAAAAACCGGGAACTTCACCTGAATTAAAAATAGAAGCCTGGAATCGATTATTAGAATATTATAGTCACATAAATGCCTGGAGGTACGATGAAAAACAAGAAGATTTCGTTAAGAGGAAGATAGAATATTGGAAGAAAATAGATTCAAGGAATAAAAAGAAAGCAGATGATGAAGCCTTTGAGAGTACTAAAAAAGTACATTCTATAGAAAATTATGAAAAATACATTTCAGAATATCCCGTAGGGCAACATTTAACAAAGGCTTACTATAATTGTGGGGCTATTTATTACGAAAAGGAGGAGTATGATAAAGCGGTATCAAGTTTTGCAAAAGCAATAGAACGAGACCCAAAGTTCGTCAATGCCTATATTTATCGTGGACTTTCTTATGATAAAGCAAAAAATTATGAAAATGCGATATCAGATTACAGCAAAGCAATCGAATTGGATCCTAAAAAAACTCTCGCTTACAAAAACCTTGGATTGACTTATGATCATATGAGAGAATATGCGAAGGCGATATATAATTACACCAAAGTGATCGAAATAAATCCTCAGGATGAGAATGCTTTCTATTATCGCGGGGTATCTTATGATGATTCAGGTAAATATGATTTGGCGATTAAAGATTTAACGAAAGCTATAAAATTAGATTCAAATGATGAGTATAACTATAATTATCGAGGTGTTTCTTATGAGCATTCAGGTAAATACGAAAAGGCCATATCTGATTACAAGGAAGCTATAAAGATAGATCCCGATTATATCATGGCCTATAATAATATGGCTCGTGTCTATGAAAAGTTGGGAAAGAAAAAAGAAGCGGAAGAAGCACGAGGTACAGCAAAGAAATTGAAAAATAAAGATAAAAAATAATGGAATCGATAATCAGAACGAGTGATAAGAAAGATATAACACTGAAGGATTTTTATATCAAAATTAAGGATAGTCAGAACTGCCCCCAATTCTACAGGAAAGTAAACCTTTTGCTTGAGAATACAGATGAAGAACAAAACGAATATTTCATCATGGAAGCATTGGGAAGAGGAAGAATCGGTTTTGTATTCCTGGCCTACCACCAACGAAAATTAACCGCCCTTAAAATGAGTTACCAAAACCTGGAAAAAGAAGACATCTTTTCCACGGTGAAAAAAACAACCGGGGAGGATTACAAAAAATATTTTTTAAGGCCTACAGGAAAACCGCTCAAAATCGACTCCTTTTACCTTGGAGGGGTAAGAAAGGAAAACAAAATTTATTTTGACCGGGACATCTTCGTCACGTCCTGGGAACCGGCAGATGCCACACTAACGGAAAAACTGGAAGAGAGCTTTGTAATCAAATTAAAATGGTTTAAGCACTTCTTGAAAGGCTTAACCATTATCCACTCCCGCGACCGCGCCCATTTCGATATCAAATTGGAGAATCTCTTCCTGGTAGGCAATCAATTGAAAATCGGCGATTTCGAGTTTTATTTAAAAATCGACGATTTTAAACAATCAGACATCCAATTCTGCGGTACTCCCGGGCATATCGCACCGGAACTGTTTTATAATAGAGAAAATATAAACTCCAAAATCGACATCTTTTCCGCGGGAATTGCCTTTGCCCTGCTGTTTACCGCGCAGCCTTTCGAAGGCACATTGACATTAACCAGACAAGAAGAAAAAGATTTGAACGAATTGTTCCGGTTTACCGATGCTAATGAATTTATAACGGATAGTGATTTTCAAGACAATTTCAAAATCAGTCATTTTTACGAATCCCAGGTTATCAAACAATTGGAGGCCGGGCAGTTACCGGAAACGGAAAAAACCATCTATAACTTGCTGTTGAAAATGATGGAATTGGACCCGGGCAAAAGGCCAACCGCTGATTTACTTTTGAAAGAAGCTGAAGCAATCGACTCTTTTGCCCGGCTCATGAAAACCCATGACAAAAAAGAATTAATCAAATATTGTCTTGTGCCGGACTTGCTTGAAAAGTTGAAATATGATAAAATTGAAGATAAAATTATGGGAGTACAATTTAAAGGTAATGATTATGAAAAACGTTTTTTTTCCTTTAAACCGCTGGAAAAAGAAACCAAAATACGTCTCTTCGGCAAAGACTTTTCCAGTGAAACGGTTAAAAACGATAAGGATTGGAATTCAATGGTAATTATCGGTTATTGGAATCAGTCGTTTAAATTGGGCCTGGATAAACCCTGCGGCAGCAATACCATCGATACGGTTCTGGATACTCAAAACCTGGAAAAAGTGGACAGGAAAATTTTCAAAAGCAAAATAAAAGAAACCGGGAAACAGGTGGTAAAACTCCGGAAAAAAATAAAAAGCGAGGAATAGATGTTAACAACCACTAAAAATCTATTAAAAGGAATTTGCATAATTACCTGGGGAATTATCGGTTTGATCATTGGGTTAAGAGTGCTGGCAATATCACCGGCGGTGCCTTTGGCACTTTATGCATCGGTGATAAAATACTTGTTCTGGGCGTTTTGGGTTATTGTTTGTTTTTCCCTTCCTTTTTTGATTTATTATCTTAAAAAATTTGCGGAAGAAAAAAAGGCGGAAATGTACGCCAGATCAGGAACCAATGCGTCTGATTATTTCAAAATCTATTTCGAGTATTTTTCCGGCGAGCCCGGTTCTGTCCTATTAACAATTATTTTTGTCCCTGTCAGCCTGCTCATTATATTTGAATCTTTTTCGTTGATTATGCCGGTGATTTACATGTGGATATTAATTTTCATCCTTGCCTTGATTGCAATCCTGAGCCGGATTACCCCTGAGGATGGAATCATAAAAAGCTATGTGTCTTTTATCACTGTATTAAACTCCATTATTTTAATCTTTGCCATATTTGCTCTTTCCGATCCGTTCCATAAAACCTTTATCTCCAGTACCGCCTGGATCGATAGAGTCATTTTCGCAAGTGCCGCGGAAGAGAAAGGAGATAATCCCGAGGCTATAAAAAAACAAAGAATCGATGAAATTGATTCCCAGAAGCATCATCCCTCCTCCACCCCATCCTACGCCAAGACGTTTAAGAAATATACCATGCAGCTTAAAAACGATGAGTTGACTGAAAATCTCCGCCCCGGTAACGTGAGAAATGATGGAAAAACCATTCACGCGGTATATATTAAAAGAGCTTTTGAGAGCCTTCAAGATGAGAAGGTTTCCAGGACGGAAAAACAGGAGATCATGGAAACATCGATCGATTACCTGGTAATCCTGGTGGAAACCGGTCATATAAAGGAAGTCAAAAACGATAACCATTATCCGATAAAACCTGTATTCCTGGAGAAATTGCTGCGGGTTATAAAAAATAACAACATGGAGAACATCGCTTCCATTAGGGAGCGGTTGAAAAAGCTTTTAAAAGCTTTACGAAAAACCACTATCAATCCTTATATTCTAGAAAAGTTTATTATAAAAAGTTTTTCGGGGGGTCCAGGGGGGCGGTTTTTCAAAAAAGCCCCCCTTTTAGGGTGGCCGCGCCGCGGCCCCGCCGGAGGCATCGTTAAGGAGGTAAAGTCATGAATATGAAAAAAAGAATTTTTGGAATTGCATTGTTCTTAATATTGCCGGTTATTTTACTGGCCGGTGTAGTTCCTGCTCCATCGGTTTCCATTTACCTGGACCTGGAAATTCGACCGGCACCGGGTTTAAATTATCCTGCTGAAGATATTAAAAAAGATTTAATTGCTGGGCTGGAAAAAGGGTTCGGCAATAAAGGAATCCTGGTAGTGGACAGTAAAAAGCGGGGCGATTTTATACTTTCAGGCACTATTGCAGTGAAGCATTTTATGAAGAGTTCAAAATCTTTTTCCATTTTGTTTAAGGCAAAGCGGCTTAAAATTGAATCCGTGAAGTACCGTGGGTTTGTGCCGGCGCTGGTTTATGATCCTTTTACCAGCCGGGACAGGACCGGTGGCGTCAAACCGGCGCAGGACATGGACGATGCCGTGGACTCCTCCCTGGAAGATTTGCTTCACATGATGAAAGAATACGGCATTTATAGTTTTAGCCGTCATCCCTGGTTTGCCAGGATAATCAAAACCAGACCCGAAGACCTGGATGACATTAAAACAAAAATAGAACTTGAGCAAATGGCGGATAGGATAATTAAAGAACTCAAAGAGGCTATGAATGCGGCCCTAAATGCAAAACTCAAGGGCTTAACCTTTCCTCAACCACGGGATTACAGTAAGGAATTCAAGCGAATAATGGGAGAAATCAAAGCGTTAAAACGGAAAGTTGCTAAAATACCCATAAAACCGGTCACTTCTCTACCGCATGGAACCGCGGCACCATCATTAGAGTCCATAAAGAAATTATTAAAGGATAAACTGGCAGGCATCGATAAATTAACTACAGTGAATATTGCCTCGATTATCATCGAGACCGATACCGTGGATGCGGGACTTCCTTCTACTTTTGAAGCGGTGATTTTGCCGGACCAACCGTGTCCCGAATGCACCGAGACCCGAATCGATGCCGTGAACCTGGGAAGGCTTTTCAGTGAGAAGGATTTTGAAAAGTATGCGCAGGAGGAAACGTATCGTATTGCTTTTCCCATGAAAGGAAAAATGGTTAAAGAAAGTGGTGGAAAAAGGAAGATTGTAGTATCGAGGAGTGATTACAAGAGGATTTTTGAAATTGACCGGAATGGCCGGTTACCGGCAGGAACTATTTTAGAGAGTATTAAAGATAAAAGCAAAGTGTATCCTCGCATCCTGGTAAAGGTGGGGAAATAAAATGATAAGGAGAGGAATATGATACGAAAATTAATAACGTTTCCAGTAATTTTTATTATACTGTCCTTTGGTTCCTTTTCTTTAGATACCAAAACCGATGAAATTAAAGAATGGGATAGAAATCAAGCCATGATTGACCAGGGAGCCGATATTAATAAAAAAATAATCCTTTTGGCAACCATCATAGTGAATTCTATTGAAGACCAGGTCATGAATTTTACCATGGATGATTGGAAAACCTTTAGGATAAAGAATAATAAAATAAATTTGCTCATTTTGTTTAACCGACTTGATGAGCAAAGCCAATTCAATTTGGATGAATTCAGGGATCCTTTACGCAGGGATATTTACGAACGACTGGCCAATACCATGGGCTGGGCTATTGAAAACAGAAAAAATTTGTTAAAAAAAATTGAAATACTCCATTTTAACATCGGAAAATTAGCCAAAATGATCGAAGGCACCGGGAAATCGGTGATAAAAAGGAGTGATAGACGACAATTGGGTCTATTAAAGGCAGAGACTGCTGTATATGAAGTTTTTCTTTCCACCAATCCTAAGGATGGCACCATTACAATAGGTGGAAAGATCGTCATGATTGAAACAGGGAATGAAATAGCATTTTCAGGCATTTACCGGTTGAATGCGAAATCGTTTCTTGAAAGCTACCAGGATAAAAATAAACAAACAAAACCGCCTGATATTGTTGTAAACAAAATTGCCCCCCAAAACGTGAAGACAAAAAAGTTAAAGGTATCAAAAATATACTACCAGGCGCCCGATTCCTATAATCATATTGAAATTTCTTCAAATAGTAAGATTCAATCAGGTGGTAGAATGTGGTTTGAATTGACACTTCCTGAACCTGGGGGATATTTACTGGGGTATCTAAAGGACAGCGATGGAAGAACGTTTAACTTATTTCCCGGCACCAGGAACGCGGTAGTTAATGGGGATTATAGGGTGCCTTTTAACCTGGATAACCCTTATACGGATGTAGAAAAAACCGCGGCAGAAAACGCAATTTCTGAGAATCTGCCCTTAAATAAAGTCCTTATTGGAGGATATACCTTTGACGACAAACCGGGTATTGAGTCTTTTTCTTTTTATTATACGGACAAAAGAAATAGCCAACTGGAAACAATAATCAAAAAGGCTCAAAACATAGGAAAAGACATGCCCCGGATGAAAGGGGTGTTGACGACGGGTGTATCTAAGATAAACCGTAAATTGACAGGCGTATCCAGAATAAATATAGACAAAACCATCTCCAAACCTGCATTTTATCACAATAAGTTAACGCTAACATTTGAACATAAAAAAAATTGAATAAGCAAGATGTGCAGGCATCAAAACCGGTCTATTATTTTTTCAATTTGAAGATCGGTATCGATGCCGTCCCCCACCCAAAAAGATGGGGAGTCTGCATACCATCCGACTCAATTACAACCTCAGGATATAGGAAAATAAAAAGTTCATCCGCCATAATTATTCCGTCATCATTTAAGTCAGCCCGCCCCTTTAGGCCCTCAAGTACATAATATGTAAGCAGGCCATGACCCCATCTTATGCTTTCAACAGACACCTGATCGGCTTTCCCGGCAGTTAAGACAATCCTGTTATAATTAAGGTCTTTATCCAACAGTACCTGCCTTGGTGTTAAATCGTATTTTGTTTTTCTAAATTCGACTATTGCCATTTCACGAGGCAAGGTTCCTTTGGTTGTCATTTCTCTCACTCCAAGCAGTCCTGAAAAACATGAATCCACAATAAATGTAATAAATTTAGACGGTATCAAATCAAAGTATTCTTTCAGTTGTGTAAGACTGATACCTGTTTCTACGAAAGCTGACATCTTAAAATTAGAAGGGCAAAGAATCCCGACCCAATCACCGGATATTGTTTTTTTGTGAATGGTGTGGCCCGAATAATAAATAAGAACCTTATCCTGGGGCTTTGTTTTCATTATTAATAGATCGATTGCATTCTGGATATCCCCTTTTGATGCTTGTGCATCGAGAAGTTTAATGAGGTTCTTTTCTTCATATCCACCAGCCAATAATCGTTCCCTCATCTCATTAACATCTTTCCTGGGATATATTAAAGGACTCAGACCAGGTCCGCGATAGTCCCCTATACCGATTAACAGAGCCCAATTTGTACCTTTCGGTTCTATTTTTGTCTTGCTTTGTGAAGGAGTGGGCTGTTTTAACTGTGATTTTTGTATCAGAGTTTCGAGTTTTTTGATACGTTTCACCATCTCTTCATTTTGATATTGAAGGTTTGACGTAAATCGAAAAAGCTCGGAGAGCCTTTCTTTATTTTCCTGAAAATTATTCAACCCTCCAATCTTTGAAATCTCATTGATTACTTTTTGGACTATGATTTGGGTATTATTTAATTCTATGGAGTTCTTTGTCCGTACAGTGTTACCAAGTTTTATGTTGTGGATTGTAAACCAATACCTATCTCCTTTGATATATTGTCCGGATATCATAATGGCAGCGTTCCTTTCGGTTCCCATATCAAAAACCTCATCTTCACTACCGGGCGTCTTCTCAGAACACGATCTGAAAATTTTGATACGATCGAATTCGCCTTCTAAATTTCCTTTAAGGGCGGATTCTATGGATTTGGATGCCATATTCTCCTTGTCATCCGCGAAATTACAAATATAAATACCGATCTCTCCTTCGACGAAACTTATATCTGTCTTAAGTTTATTATAAAGAGTATAGATACTGCAACCTATAATCCATATGAGCACTACCCAGAAAGCTCGTTTAACAATTTTGTTTTTCGCCAGCTTTTTGATTCCTTGGATCTCATTCCATTTTTTTATCCACAAAGCGACGATGATAAAAACAAAAATACCCAACCAAATGCAAGAGGGAATGAAATCTTCCAATTGTTTTACAATACTTCCCAATATTTTTATCAGATCGCTCATTTCATCATCCTTTTATAATATAAGCCAGTCCACAGCATCTTCTAACACGCTTAAATTTTTGAATGCCATAGTTTAATGGATTTAAAATTAAAAGTCAACGGTTTTTTAATTATTCAAATATTCAAACATGCTGCCAACGAAGCTGCGTACTATCCACCCCAAAATTTCATCTTTTCCTATAACCTGGACCATCATAAAAAATCATCAAAAATAATAGTTGAAAATTTTTGTTAAATATAATATTATTATATTTAAAGCATTATTTTTGAGAGGTAGCATTATGAAGGATAAAAAAAGAATTGGTTTTTTTGGTGTGCTTGTTTATTTTGCAGTTCTGGCATCTTTCTTTTTAGATGCTCAAACGCAAAAGGGAGTTGAGACGGATTCGAAATCAATTATCATATTCGGCTCTAAGGAATTCAAATTCAATATTGAAAATCAATGGGCATTTATCGTCGGCATTAACAGGTATTCCAACATCAGGAACCTGTCCAATGCGGTAACAGAAGCAAAGGATATGGAACGTATACTTGTCCAAAAATATGGCTTTCGACCTACCAGAAAAGAGTTTGATCATGATTACAAAAGAGTCGAACATTTATATGACAAAGAGGCAACCGAACAAGAAATTATGAAACGGTTAACCTGGTATCAAAATAACCTGGAGGGAGAAGATTCTCTCTTCATTTATTTTTCCGGGCATGGTTATTATATACAAAAAAAGAAAACCGGGTATTGGGTACCTCATAATATTGCAGACGATGTTGATTTCAGGAAGTTCCCGGATAACGATGACAAAAAAATGAAACTCAGCGCCTTAAAGATCAGTGATACTAAAATAACCAGGATTTTAAGGAAATGTAAGGCAAAACATATCTTTTTAATAGTTGATTCCTGTTTTGCAGGAGCAGGCAAATTTTTCCGGTTCAAGGGAGCACCACCGCCCAAAGCACTATATAAGAAATCCCGGCAAGCATTGACCCCAGGAGCCAAAGAAGTCCCTGATCCAAGTCCTTTTTCCAGGTTTTTGATCAAACACCTGGAAGAAAACTCAGAATCTTATCTGCTTGCTTCAACTATCATTGCAGCGGTTAAAAAGAAATTTGGCAGTGAGTTCATTCCCCTGGGCGGCTATGTTCATAAAACAGGAACCGAGGCTGGGGAATTTGTTTTTACATTAGCTAATTCTCCTGATATAGACAAAACACCATCTATAAAAAGTTACCACCGTGCCTGCACGTATGATGAACAAAAATTATACCCAAAGGCTTTATTTTATTATGAGAAAGCTATAGAAGTAAGGCCAAAATACAGCGAGGCTTACAATAATATGGGAATTACCTATAAGAAGATGGGTAAAAACCGGGGAGCAATTGAAGCCCTTAAAAAAGCCATTGAGATAAGGCCGGGATATACAAAAGCTTATTACAATCTCGGGTATGTCTATGATGAATTAGGAAAGTACCGGGATGCCATATATTATTATAATGAGGCAATAAAAATAGACCATAACTATAGTAACGCTTACAACAACATGGGAGTCGCTTATTATCGGTTGGATGATTTTGAAAGGGCAATAGCTGTTTTTAAAGAAGCAGCAAAAATAAACCCCGAAGACTCTACAGTCCATTGTAATTTAGCTGAAGTTTATGAACGTTTACGCATGAAAAAAGAGGCAGAAAAAGCTAAAAAACGCTGCCAAAAAATGAGAAGACAAAGATGATGACTCGAGCTGACATATGCTTAACAGGAAATATCTAAGAATATTTAGTGGATTAACCCTTTTTTTCTTTATCAGCGTTTCACTTGAAGCTGCCAACCTTTTCCTGGTTAAAGATGTCCATAAAACCAGTGGAGGGCAAAAAACCGGGCCCACCCTCTTTAATGAAGATACCCATAACCCGGGACCAGGGGATAGTAACGTCGCTGATGTGGAAAAAAAACCCATGGATAAAGAAAAGGGGGGAACAATTGAGAAAGGAGGCAAAAAAAAGAGAAAAAAAATCCCATTGCTTTTGGTCTTGGGGGTGGCTGTTGTTGCAATTATAGCAGCCCTTCTTCTAAAGAAAAAGAAACCGAAACAACCGGAAGAATATACCCTAACTGTAACCGTGGGAGAAGGTGTGCAAGGGACACCTGCGACAGGTACATCCACTTATTCAAGGGGAGATTCTGTAAATTACAGTTACAGTTTGCAAGATGGATATTCCAACCTTGTTGTTCGTCTGGATGGGAACGTCATATCTTCTTCCGGCACCGTTGAGATGAATGCAAACCGTACATTGACCGCCACTGCCGATCCCAATGTACTCAGTTTTGTTACCGATAAAAATGAAGTTCCCATCGATGAGGGGCGGACTGCGGATTTCACTGTCAGGCTTTCGGCACAACCGCCGGGTAATGTGAATGTGACCGTGAATTGGGTAAGTGGTGATACGGATATTATTGTGCAATCCGGTTCAAGTTTTACATTTAGTACGTCCGATTGGGACCAGACTCGAACCGTAACGTTAGAGGCAAGAGAAGATTCGGATATTACAAGTGACACGGCAACCATTCGTATCAGTGCCAATGGCGCATATCAGATACCGGATAAAGATATTACCGCAACTGAGCAAGATACCGATGAGCTTAGATTTGAAACTGATACCAACAGTGTAACCGTAAGAGAAGGAGGCATCGCGCAAACAGTTAGAGTCAGGCTTTCAAATCAACCGCTTTCGGATATTCAAGTCTCCGTAACCCGGATTAGTGGGGATACGGATATTTATGTCAGTTCAGGTGAAAATTTAACCTTTTCAACCACCAATTGGAATACATATCAAAATGTCAAGTTTAAAGCTGCCGAAGATGCTGATATAACCGACGGACAGGCTACGTTTCGAATAAGTGGCAGCGGCGTAAGAGACAAAGATATTACCGCCACTGAAGATGATAATGACGAAGATATTTGTACACTTTCAATTCAGATTACATCCCCATCAAATGGTGCAACTGTTAGTGGTACAGTAACCATCCGGGCAGCAGTTACCGGGACTTGTGTGGTTGATAGAGTTGAATTCTATATCGATGATAACTTACTTGATACGGATTCGACAGCGCCTTATACTGCAAACTGGGATACAACTACCTATATTCAAGCCTCCCATAATATTCGAGTTATCGTTTATGATGCCAACAACGCCCAAAATACTGATGAAGATCTTATTCCCGTAACTGTTACCCGCAGCAGTTCCCAGGGAAGCAGCAGATGAAAAGTAAATTTAAAAGATAACAATGAAAAATATACCAATAAGAATTGTACCGCAATATACAAACGTTGAGTTTTCCCAGGGAGGGTAATTTCCAAATGTTCATAAATGAAAAAAGCACCTTAAATTTTAAAATTTTCAAAGATGGATTAAAAAGGGTTTTATTTTTGATTTTTTTCCTATTTAGTCTCGTTATCC
>Ga0114923_10002382_pt1 | contig 12753 bp, 12 predicted proteins | sample SumtaG_FD_89578 | JGI IMG/M metagenome (GOLD analysis project Ga0114923, IMG submission 89578) | Deep subsurface microbial communities from Indian Ocean to uncover new lineages of life (NeLLi) - Sumatra_00157 metaG | ecosystem: Environmental > Aquatic > Marine > Oceanic > Sediment | place: near... | reverse complement strand
TTCATTAAATCAGATTTCTTTAATAGCTACCCCTGGATTTTCATAATAATCAGTCATGGTTTATTGGGTTACCCATTTGTAACCAGAGCTCTGTTAAATGGTTTAAACACAATTGATCCAGAAATAATAGATTCAGCAAAAACGTTGGGAGCAAGTTGGACCTATAAATTGAGAAAGATATACTTGCCGCTTCTATTACCATCAATAATTGCAGGTATTGCATTTGCCTTTGGTTTGAGTATAGGAGAATTCACTGTTGCAAACTTTTTCTACTTGAATAATAGCTCAATAGCAACTTTGACTGTTGCACTTTATCAATTACGAGCTGTAAGGCAATTTGGTCCTTCAAACGCTGTTGGAGCACTTCTGATGCTTGTTTCGTATGCCGCGTTCTTTATACTAGAAGCATTAGGTGCTCGAGAGAAAACAGCCTCTAAAATATCTGTAATTTGATTCAATAATCATAAGGAGCTTGTTTTTTCAAGACTTTCTTCTTTTCTTTGTCTCTCTCTTTTTTCCTTAGACCATATTTCCAACCTTTAGGAATAATGAGATTGACTGCATCAGGTATGTATTGAGTTTCAATTCGGGTTGCATTTCTTGATGGGATTTCTCCTTCAGATTCCCAAACATGAGGTTCTTCACTCTCAATAACTACGTGTTTACCTCGTAGTATCTCAACTTTCTCGTTTGGTATATGTTTACCATTAATAGCTTTTAAGATTAATTTCACGAGCCCCATGCCTTTGATGTCCCTAGCCAAGAGAATTGCAAAATCACCTCTTCTTGGATGATTTCCAGGCATCATTTCAAAATCACTAATGCAGTCCGTTAATGACACAGCAAAAGTAGAGAGATTAACTTCTCTAACAATTTGGTTATCAATAGTTACTTTTGTAGGGAGAGGTTTGTAACTCATTGCGACTCTTATTGCAGCATAAGCATAGCCAAGTTCTCCATGAGCCCACTCAAATCGATCATATAAAGATGCTGCAGTTTGTCCAATAAAAGCACCATTAACCATTTCGATGAAATATCTCTCAGTATCTCCTTTGAATAAACCTACTGGAAATCTTTCATAATAACCTTCAGCGATAATTTCAAAAGCTCGCCTAAAGTCTTTAGAAATTCCATGTGTTTTAAGTGAATCATTTGCACTGCCACCTGGAATCATTCCTACTTTTATGTCAGTTTTAGCTGCAACATTTACTAGTTCATTTAATGAGCCATCTCCCCCAATTGCAACTAGAGTTTTGTAACCATTCTTCACTGCTTTTTTGCTGATTGGAATTCCATCGCCAATTTTTATGGTGAGTTCATAGTCAAAATCTCCGAAAACCTCCTTTGCAATATTAAGAATATTATCAACTTTTTTTCCTAATCTCTTATCATCTGCGTGAGGATTTATAACAAGAAAGGGAGTACTGTCTGCCATTTTATTTTCTAGCTCCTGAAATCAATGAATTATATTTCCTTTATTACTTAAATTTATAATTGTGTCGCTTTGCTTTAAAAAGAATAAGGAAATTTTTTTCGAGTTTTATAAATCGAATTCTCTATGGATTCGAATTAACTTTCCTGATTTAGGATTTCTTATTGGTGGTTCAAATTTTAATTCTATAGTTGGTGCTTGGCAGTTGTATGAAGAAAAGACGTTTTGTATGTTTTTTCGGAGATTTTCCGCAAGTTCTTTTTTATCGAATCTTTTTGTTTTAATTTGTATTCGAAGTAAAACTTTATTGAAACTTTTTTGAATTGCTTGGTACTCATCGATTTCATCTGAACTCAAAATTATTGCTCTACGAATATAATCAGGATAAATAAATTGTAATTCTTCTGTATCTTTTCTATGAGCCCAAAAGAGATCATCTGATCGACCCATTATTTGTTCTATTACCCGAAATGAGGAACCGCATTTGCATTTATTAGGCGATATTGTAATAATATCGTTCAACTCAAATCTTATTATCGGTTGTGATTTTTTATGGAGATCTGTTACAATCATTTGATAGCATGGTTCTCCAGGTTGAGTTGGATTACCTTTGGAATCATAGGTTTGTACAAAAATTAGGTCTTCATTAATATGCAGAGAGCCATGTTTACAAGTTAATGCAATGGACCCTTCACTCCCTTGATATATTTGATGTATAGGGGTTTTGAAAACGCTTTCTATCTCTTCTTTTATATTTGGTTCAAGTACTTCTGCATATGATACCAATCTTTTTGGTTTGACACTCAATCGTTTTTCTTTCACTTCTTTTGCCAATATCTTTAGCATTGATGGAGGTGCTGAAAGAATGTTTGGTTGGAATTTCTGTAGCTTATTTCTGATTTCTTCGAGTGGATGTAACAGACTAATATGTGTTAATCGCTGCCCGAATTTACTTACTTGAAAAGCGGGGGTAGTGACTCGTAAAAGAAAAGCCCATTTTATTCTTAATATTCTAGGGAAGCTGAAACGAGCGAAAAATATCGCTTGCAAATACTTCTCTTCTGATGGACTTGTTATAACTACACCTTTGCTGCCACTTGTACCTGATGACATAGCAACATTAAATCCTTGAAACCTTTCACTATAATTCTTCTCTCGTTCTATTTTATCTAAAAAACTCACTAGTTCTTCTTTTGTTAAACCAACAGTATTGTAATCTGTCAAATTATCCATCATAATTTTCTTATTAACTGTTGGGAGATTCCATGGATCTCGAATATCGTGATTGGAGTAAAGTTTTTTGAAAAAAGAGGATTCTTTGATTGCAAAATTTACGATTTCTTGTCCTTTCTTTAATTGAAATTTTTGTAATTGAGCTATAGTCATCCGTTTAAAACGTCTTTTGCTAGAAAAGAAGAAACGTAAGAAGGAATCTGTGTCCGGAGTCATTTAAATCAAAACAACTATCTCATCAATAATTTTCTTAGCAATAATTCTTTTTGAAGTTAAAGGTAGTTTCTGTGGTTTGCCATTTTTTGATATGAAAATTACTTCATTTGTTGAACTGGCAAATCCTTGATTTGGTTTATCAAGGAAATTCGCTACTACTAATTCTATCTGGTAATTTTTCAAGCTCTTCTGTGCTTTTTCAATTAATTCATCTTTTGTAGCATTAACTTCAGCTTTAAAACCAACTATTCTAGCTTTTGGAAACTTCTGCTTAACATATTCAATTATCTTTGGTGTTGGTTTAAGTTTCAATACAAGAGATTCTTGTTTTGAAGGTACCTTTCCTTTTTGTTTTTCAGGTTGGTAATCCCCAATAGCTGCTGCAGAAATGAATACATCTATTTTTTTCTGTTCATTTATTACATTGATAATATCTTGAGGAGTTTCAATGGGTTCCACTTTGATTTTGGGATTATTAATAGATAGAGTTGTGGGACCTAAAATTAGAGTAACTTCAGCACCTCTACTAGCTGCTTCTTGTGCAATCTCTATACCCATTTTACCGGTACTTGGATTGCTAATAAACCGTACATCATCAAGCCAAATTCTTGTTGGTCCTGCGGTGACTACTACTTTTTTTTTTGAAAGATCTTTTTTGGATAGGATTCCAATAACAGCTTCTAAAATTTCTGTGTTCTTTGCGATTTTGGCTTTACCTTCTTCAATTCTCGGACCGATAAATGTAACACCAGCTCCTTTCAATTCGGTTATATTTTTCACTATCATTGGATTTTCATACATAGTCGCATGCATTGCTGGTACAATCGCAATGGGAATTCCAGTACCGAAAGCAGTTGTAGCGAAGGTTGTAACGGGTGTATCATCAATTCCTTGAGCTATTTTTCCTATTGTATTCGCAGTTGATGGAGCAATTAATAGAAGATCAGCTTTATCTGGGTGTTGGCCACACAAATGAACGTGTTCAATTTGACCAGTAAGCTTCGTTATAACGGGATTTCCAACTGCCCATTCAACCAAATCAGGTTGGATTAATTCCATTGCAGCAGAAGACATTACAACAAAAATCTCAGCACCATTTCTCATCATTAATCGTGCTAAGTTTACTATTTCTAATACTGCGACACTTCCAGTCATTCCTATTACGATTCGTTTACCAGCAAGTAAATCAGATTTTGAACCTGTAATCTCTAGAATTGAGGAATGTTTAGAAGGTTTGAATCTTGACATTTTTACATCTCCTTATTTAAAACAATTTCAAGGTCGTTTATGAATTTATCAATTACTTCTTTTGTTACATGAGACATAACTACTATTCTTGTCCAATTTGAATAGATTGACAGATGCCATCCCTTCTTCAATAATTCTTTCACCAAATCTTCATTAGTCATTTGACTGCAGGTAAAACCTATGATATTGAGAGATGGTTCAAACGCAATTTCTATTTTGTCGATCTCTTTCAATCTTTGAGTGAGATACTTAGTTACCTCGAATGATTCTTTTACTCGCTCAAGAATATATGATTCCCCTAAATTTTTCAATAATACCCATGTAGCAATAACTGATGTTCCTGGTCTTGTACCTGTTATTGTTAATTGCTTCGTGCTGGAATCAGATAAGTAAGTGATACTTTTGATAATTGTTTTTGTTATTTCTTCAGATCGAAAGATAATTGAACCACCAGGAATCAGACTCCCTAGTATTTTGTGAGTATCTATTGTTACACTTTTTACTCCCGGATTCTCAAATCCATATTTTGGTACATCATGACCTAGTTTCTTTAAATAAGGATAGATGGTTCCTCCATGTGCTGCATCAACATGTAAATAGAGATTCTTTTCTAGTGCTAAATCACTTAGAGCATTAATATCATCACATACACCAGTGCCTGTAGCACCAGCAATTCCAACTATTCCTACGGTTCTATAATCAATTGCTTCTTTTACCGCTTCTATATCTACTTGGAAATTATCATTTAGTGGAATCCATTCTGATTCCAAATTTAATAAATCTGCAGCTTTTTCAAAAGAAACATGAGCAGATTCTGGAAAAATAATTTTGCCCTTTTCAATCCCCCTGTTTTCTTTACTCCAATTTCTTGCAGCCCAGCAACCAACTAAATTTGATTCACTCCCACCAGAGGTTATAGCACCAGTCCAACTACTTGGAGCATGGAGTAAATCAGCTAAATGTGCTAAAACTTCATTTTCTAGTTTTACTGTTTCAGGAAATAGTCCAGGATCTCCCAAATTAATAGCAGCGAAAATTTTAGCAATTTCCCGAGCTATTTTTGGAGGTGGAGAACACATTGAACTTAATACCTGGTTATAAGAATCCTCATTCTTAAGAAGAACCATTAAATCATCGATAATTTTATTGAAAGTTTTTTCTTCTTCTAAATAACTCATGATAATAACTCCAAGATTAATATTATGCGAGAAACGATTTCTCTAATGTTAAAATTTTACTGTAAATCTCTTGATTATTTGTTACAGCAATTCCTTCCTTTAATCCTAAGAATATTATTTTTCCATTCAGGAAATCTATTTCGGTTTTTCTTTTATTCAAGATATCGGTTAGCATTGAACTTGTATTCTCCCCAGTTTTTTTTATTATATCAAAAGTCATTTTGATAGGGTCATCAGATAATAATTCTATTTTCAGAGCTTTAGTTACAGCCCAAGCTTCCTCAGCTAAAGATATAGCTTGATTCCGTAGAGTTATTTGATTGTAAATTTCCTTGTTTTTCACTTGGTGAATTGCTGTCAGTGGATTCAATGCACAATTTACAATTGTTTTTGTGAAAACAGCTCCTTGTATATTAGATTCAATGAATGCGTTAATTCCCGATTTTCTCATTATTTCTACAATTTTTCTTGCTTTATGTTCTTCTGCAGCAGTTTGAAATCCTATGTAGGTTTTCCCTTCCCCTGTGAAGTCAACTACTCCAGGTTCAGGTTTGCAAACTCCTATCGTAGTAATTCCTCTTAAAATAGTGTTCTCGGGAAATATCTTTCTAAGTATATCCTCTGTTCCAATTCCATTTTGAATTGAAATTAAAACTGCTTCAGTATTTATTATAGGTAGAATTTGTTTTGCAGCAGTTTCAGTTTGATGTGCTTTTGTAGTGAAGAAAACATAATCGATTTTTTGATCGGATTTTGTTAAAATTTCTTTAGCTTGAGGGATTGTATCAACTGCTTTAACAGATACAACCTGATTAATCAAGCCTTTAATTTTGAGACCAGATTCATTGATCTTGTCCACATGTGATTTTCTCCCAACTAATAGGACATCGAATTTTTCTGAAGCTATTAATCCTCCAAATAAACTACCAACACTTCCGCTCCCCATAACAATAAACATGATTTCACCCATCATAGGAGTACTCTAGAGAGGGATATGTACCATCTTCTACTTCTTCTGCGTATTTCTTTGTAGCTTTAATTATTTCCTCTCGAAGATTAGCATAAGTTTTCACGAATTTTGGTTTTCGTCCAATTGTACATCCAAGCATGTCATAACAAACTAAAACTTGCCCATCGCAATGTGGTCCAGCACCTATCCCAATTGTTGGGATTTTGATTGCTTCAGTTATTTTCTTTGAAACTTCATATGGGATTGCTTCTAAAATTATTGAGAAACATCCGGCCTCTTCTAATTGCTTTGCAGATTGAATGAGTTCTTCTTCTGTGAAGTATGATTCCGGTTTTCCTTGTACTTTGTATCCACCCAGCTTGTAAGCAGATTGAGGGATTAAACCAATATGTCCTTGAACAGGGATTCCAATATCAACCATTGCATTGATTTCTTTTATCCTCGTTTCACTAGCTCCCTCCAATTTTACAGCTTCTGCATGACCTTCTTTTACGAGTTTCCCTGCATTCGCTACTGTTTCATCTATTGTTAAACCATAGCTTAAGAAAGGCATGTCTCCAATAACTAAACTGTAATTTTTCGCACCTCGTGTTACAGCTTGACAATGACGAATAGACATATCCAAAGTGACTTCTAAAGTTGTTTCTGCCCCGTACACTGTTTGACCCATTGTATCCCCAACTAAGAGGATATCAATTTTCGCTTCATCAAAAATAGTTGCCAAGCTAAAATCATATGCTGTTAACATAGTGATTTTTTTGCCCGTCTTCTTCATTTTCTGAATATCAAATGCGGTTAGTTTTGGCATATTTATACTTCCCTTAATTGTTTTTTAGATAACTCAAGTAATCTAGAGGACATGAATTTAACGCTTTCTTGAAGCATGTAATTATTATCATAACTCTTTATAATTGAAATTAATTTTTCTTTGGTATGTTTTTTTAATTTATCTATTAACTCAACCATTTCTTGTGTTGCTCTTCTTACATGATTTACGATCGTTATGTCGCTCCAAACAGAAGTTCTCGATAGTGGATTTAAATCAACACAGATAACCGTTTTACCCATTTTTTTCAATGCCATTGTTCTATCTCCATCTTCGAGTGGAACATAGACTACATCTGCAACAAAGATTCCATCAGGATCTACTATTCTTCGTTTATGAGTTATTTCTGGTATTGTCTCAGCTTTTTTCCCTAGATTTACTCCTAATACTTCTTTAGCACCTGCATTTTTTAGAACAGTTTCTATATTTGTCTCTCGCTCTTTTGTACGGTAATAAAGATTCACTTCAAGTTTTGCGTTGGTTTTTTCAGCGAGTGCAACCAATTCATCTGGACATATAATAGCTACATTCCCGTTTATGGAGATAACTGGGTGTTTAGCTAGAAGCAAAGTAGCTACTGCAGCTTCTTCTTGGATCAAAGCATAATCAGGAGTTTTCTCTCCTAAAAGATAATCAAAAGCTTCTCCTCTACCATGAGCAATTAAACCTGCTTCTGCAACAATTTTTTGATGCATCCCCTCAATGATTTCATGTCGTTCCTTCAATGAAAGATAGCGAGGATGATCGGGTGGTATCTCTGACATGGAATTACCCCATTATTATTAGTCAAATATTTTTGTATCCAAAACGATTGGACCTAAATTTGATAAGGAATCTATCCAAATTTTAGCATTTGGGTCGTAATTATCTATAATATTACTGCATTCTTCTAAATCATAAATATCTCCAACAACGAATAATGAATCTCCTAACATAACCATACTTGCTGAGTATTCATCTTTCCTTAGATAGGTTATTAATTTCTTTAGCTTTTCAGACATTAATCCCGTTTTATCCGCAAATTCAAAGCTAACTCGCAAAAATTCATCCAATGTAGGTTTCTCATTTAATTCATGAAGTAATTGATTTGAATAATTGTTTATTTTTTCAATCATTTTAGGACTAGTAATAATATCCTTTGTAGACATTGTCCCAATAGAGGCTACAAGGATTAATTCTTCAATTGGCCAAGGAAATTCTTTGATTACTCCCACTCCTGGAGCTCCGGGTTCTAATCTTATTTCTGCTCCTCCTTGTAGTTGTGAAATAACATCACCAAGACCTGTTCGACATACTACTTCTGCTTTATGAGCTATCTGCCCTAATTCCTCTTTAGATTTCTTTGTATCAAAGATTTCGTTTAATGCGAAAACAGTGCCAAGAGCTCCTGCACCACTTGTTCCAAAGCCAGCCTGTATTGGCAATGGACTTTTGTGTTGAATAATTAAAACTGAATCCTTGATTTGATCTGTGAAACTCTTTGCAACTTCTAAACTAACTACTCCGTCTATTTTTTGATCATTAAAATATACTTCATGAATTTCATCATTGATTTCTTTAAGAGAAATTCTTGTAACAACACGTTTACTTATAGAAAAACCAGCACCTCGAGAGCCCATTTTTAGTGGATCATCATTTTCTACTATTTGAAATAAACCAGTAATGTGAGCTGGGACAGACCAGTTACTCGAGTATTTAGTTTTCATTGGTTTTCAACTGTTTACAAGCTACTCTTTATTTAAGTAATTACTTCTAAATCTCTTTAACCAGAAAAACTTTTTAATTTCCATAAGTTATTACTGAGAGAATCATTAGAATCTATTACTATAAATGACAACTATCAACAGGAGAAATTAGTCAGAAATGACAGAAGTATTAGCTATCGAAGATAAGACAGAGTATTCTTTTAGCAAATTTATCGGATCTTTAGCTCTAGTAATTATTGTTTATGCAATTGCTTTTGGAGCTGCATTTGGTATTGGTTTTGGTTTAACAAAATTAGGTTGGCATACTTTATGGATAACACTTGTCGCTGATGTTGGTGCGACAATTGTTGTGTTCATTTTTAGCGTTATTTTCAATAATGTCAGTTTTTATGATCCATATTGGAGTGTTCAACCAATTTTTATTGCTGTATACTGGATGTTGATTAACCCAGCAACTGGACCTCAACTAATGCGTCAAATAATAGTCGTAAGTTGTGTTTCTTTCTGGGGTGTAAGATTAACTCTTAATTGGATTAGAGGTTGGAAAGGATTACGTCATGAAGATTGGCGTTATGTTAAATTCCGCAAAGAACAGCCTAAACTGTTTTGGGGTATTGCTTTTACAGGTTTAGAAATGATGCCTACATTAATTGTATTCCTCGGTTGTGTAGCAATGTATCCTGCTATAGCTATTAGTACAAAAGCGTTCAATTGGGCAGATGTAATTGCTATAATCATAACCATTGGTGCAACATGGTACGAATTCATTGCAGATGAACAAATGAAAATTTTCTAAAGTGAATCAAAAATCAAACGCAGTTATGGATGTTGGATTATGGGCATCATCAAGACACCCAAATTACTTTGCTGAAATCAGTTTCTGGTTAGGATTATTTTTCTTCGCCTTAGCAGCTGATTACACCTGGTGGTGGACAATTGTTGGTTTTGTTGCTATGGTTGTTTTATTCATGGTTGTAAGTATACCGATGATTGAAAAAAAACAACTTGCTAAAAGACCCGAATATGCTGATTATGTCAAACGCGTTTCAAAGATTATTCCATGGTTTCCGAAAAACTGAAACCATTCCTCTCTTTTTTTCTTATTTATTCTAAATATAGATACATTTCAGGATTACCCAATTTGAATCCTCGTTTTTCATAGAGAGGTTTGCCCAACGGAGTAGCATATAATTTAACAGCAATTATGTTACGACTTTTTGCTTCATCTAATAGCTTATCTAAAATCGCAGTACCAATCCCCTTATTTCTCCATTCAGGTTTAGTATACATATTCATGATATAAGCTTCTTTTCCGCTAATATTCCAAAATTGAGGTACTCTCTGAATAGTAATTAATCCACTAGTGGCAATAATCTTGTTATTTGCTATAGCTAACCAGGCAACAAAATTTCCAGATGACATTTCCTTCTCAAGATAGTTAATCATAACCTCTCGATATTCATCTATTCTAACCTTAGGGTATTCTAGTCGAACTTCTTTTATGAATTCAATTCTTAATTCAGCTAGTTGTGGAATATCATCTTTGGTTGCTAAACGTAAAGAGAACATAAAATAAAATACACTTAATACATTTTAATATTTAATGTCAATCTCATCTTTTGATGAGATAAATACAAGAACTTAATTGTCAGAAATTAACGAAGAAAGCAAGGTAATTCAAATGTCCAAGAGTACACCCAGCAAACGATCAACAAAAACTAGGATTCCAATAGTGAATCTAGATCGTTGCCAACCTGCTACTTGTGGACATGCTTGCATAAAGATATGCCCATTGAATAAGAAGACAAAAGTTGTTTATCCAGATAAAGTAACGAAAAAAGCAAGGATAAATAGTAAGAAGTGTATCGCTTGTGGAATCTGTGTGAATGTATGTCCTACACACGCAATTTCGATGGTTGGTTTACCAGTTGAATTGAAAGAAAAACCAATCCATCAATTTGATGAAAACTCCTTTCGTTTGTATGGTTTACCGTTTCTTGTTAAAGGTAAGGTTACAGGTTTAATTGGTGCGAATGGTATTGGTAAAACGACTGTATTGGAAATTCTATCAGGTAAATTGATTCCAAACGGTGGACACTACCAACTAGAAAATTTAGATTTAAATTATGTTTTATCAAATTTGCAGCTTTCTGTTCAAAAAGCATATTTTAGATCACTAAACAATAACCGGATAAAAATTTCATACAAAGAACAAGTTCTTTCAAAATACTTACACGAAGAAAAGACAATTCAAGAAGTTCTAGAAAAAGAGGATGAACTAGAACAAGTTAAGCAACTGGTAAAAGATTTACAATTAGAAAGTTTTCTTGAAAAGAAATTTAATCAATTATCAGGTGGAGAAAGGCAAAGATTTGCTATTGCTGTTGCCTTAAGTAAAGATGCTAATGTCTATTTAATTGATGAACCGGGAAATTTTTTGGATATAAAACAACGATTAAAATTAGCAAAGCTTTTCCATGGACTTGCCAAGCAAGACAAAACTGTTCTTGTTGTCGAGCATGATATTACAATTCTTGATTATTTGAGTGATCAAATCCAAGCCCTTTGGGGAACACCTCATGCTTTTGGAGTTGTTTCTGGAGTTAAAGGTGTCAAGGGAGGAATAAATGCATATCTTACAGGTCATCTGAAAGAAGAGAATATTACTTTTAGAAGTAAAGCTATTACTTTCCTACGTGTTGTAAAAGAAAGAAAATGGGATACAATACCAATTTACGTTAAATTCACAACGTTGTGGAAAAAGTTTGACAAATTTAAATTAAAGGTTTCACCAGGACAAGTCCATAAGGGGGAAACTCTGGTAATCATTGGTGAAAATGGAATTGGTAAAACTACTTTCGTAAAAATGCTTGCAGGGGTTCTAACACCTGACAGAGGTTCAGCAGATGTTATGGCAACAGTATCATATAAACCACAATTTATAACTCGAGATTACAAAGGAACAGTAAACGAATTTATCACAAATTTTTCAGGAAGATATACAGGCGAACAAATTCTCAAACAAACTTTTTACCAACCACTTGGTATTGAACATCTTTTTGATAAACGAGTTACCGATCTTAGTGGTGGGGAATTACAAAGAGTCTATGTTGGTGCATGTCTTACAAAAAGAGCAGATCTATACCTAATAGATGAACCCGCAGCATTTCTAGATGTAGAAGAACGAATTAAAGTTGCTAGAATAATTCGTAATGCAGCTAGTCTTTACAATGCTTCTGTGATTGCAATTGAACACGATATGCAAATAGCAGATATTCTTGGGGATCGAATAATGTTGTTTTTAGGGGAACCTGGAAAGAAAGGATATACAATAGGTCCAATGGGAAAAAGGGATGGTATGAATCATTTTCTAAAAACACTGAATATTACTTTTAGGCGTGATGCTGAAACTGGCAGAGCTAGAATCAATAAAGGTGGAAGTAAGTTAGATCGTGAACAAAGAGAAAGCGGAGAGTTCTTTTTTGAACGAAATTAATAATTAGGGTTGATTTATTGTATAAAAAGTTGAGAATAATCCTTTGTTTTCAGCTTTTCAACTATTTTATTCAAAATAGATTAAATAATAACCAAAAAAAATAATACTCTAAAAATCTGATATCTTAAGTAATATAGAATTGTTTGAACATTTGGGAAAAATTAGAACAAAAAATAAACCACATTTATGGGGATTTTAAGTGGGAAAATTAGAACCTGTAGAATTTCAGAAAGAAATTAGAGATGATAGAGTGGATGATTCTTTAATTCCAACTAAATATCCAAATCTGTACGTAATTTTCCTAGGAATTATAACATTATTAGCCGTAGCATCAACAGCAATTCTCCATTCAAACGAACAAGAATTTATTTTGGATCGATTTGTCGATATTAGTTCTTTCGAGCTTTCGTTATTCGATACAATGGTTTATGTTGCTTATTTTGTAGCT
>Ga0114923_10002381_pt1 | contig 12755 bp, 17 predicted proteins | sample SumtaG_FD_89578 | JGI IMG/M metagenome (GOLD analysis project Ga0114923, IMG submission 89578) | Deep subsurface microbial communities from Indian Ocean to uncover new lineages of life (NeLLi) - Sumatra_00157 metaG | ecosystem: Environmental > Aquatic > Marine > Oceanic > Sediment | place: near... | reverse complement strand
CGCTGTCGAAATCACTACTGTGGGAGAGCTGGCGATCGTTGAGAGGTCTTCAGCGACGGAGAGTGCATATGACTCAACTGAATTAACAGTGATATCTGCGATAACAAGTTCAGTCATATCCGGGTTCATTGTCATACCAAACGGACGGTTTATCGCACCTGGGAGAGAAATTGGTCCTTGTATTAGTGTTAGGCTTGAGAAGTCAAAAGCAGTACTCATCGAGTATTTGCTGATAGTATCGGAACTGTCGTTAACCATGAATAATAGGGTACCAGCTGTGTTGATGAACATATCGGTTACATCACCATTTTCCCCCGTAGCTGTGTTTGGTAGCGGCGACCCCGCTAGGGCAGGGTTGATACGTGAGATGTCATAATTTGGATCAGCAACAACTGGTGGTAGAGGAGATCCAGGGTACGTTAATCCTAGTCCGGCGTTAATAAGAAAACCAACACCCGCTGAAGTAGGTACAACTGATTGCCATCGTGGTACATCTGGACTACCAAATTCATTCCAAACTCGTAAAGTACTAGTCGGTATATCCCACCACAGTTGTCCATCAAGAGGAGTTGAAGGTGCAGGAGACCCAGCAAAGTTTTCAAGTTTGTAAATAAGATTTTCGTTGCGATCGAACGCATAATTTTCTGAACCACGGCCATGCAGTCTAACATTTCCTGTTAGCGTAAAGCGACGTTCCTCGGCTAAATTAACGATTAACGATTCGCGACTTGTGCGTATTGTGTAAGTATTATTCACTTATTTGAATAGCAGCCATATAGGTTGCATGTCCGTTGTGATTTTCGTAACTCGTAAACCAAGGTGCGTTTGTCACTGCGTTTATTGTTGTATCCGAATTCGTGTCACAAATAAACGAAACGCCTGTTGCTGCTGAACCGTCGTGCCAATTAAAATTAGGAAATGGTACAGAAGGTGTTGATGCGACTATTGTGCCAAGTCCAGGAGTGGTGGATCCGCGTCTTAGTACAATACTCTCAAGAGTAAATCTGCTTCTACCTTTGTTGGGTGTGCGACCATAAATGTTTACAAGATATTTTGTGTTAGTTAGTAGTCCGGAAATAAATGATACGCCAATATGAGTGTTTACTGTTGGATTTCCTCCAGCAGCCATCACATCATCAACATATTTTTTGTTTGGTATATCTTGATCGTCTTGTACAAGAGTTTCATAGGCACTGTTTAAGGATCTTAACACTCCACCTGATTCAATTCGGAAGCGTTGAACTGCACCAGTTGTAAAACTAAGTTGATTTGTTGTTGAACGATACCAACCAGTGTTCGAATCGTTACTAAACGCAAATGCTGGAACAGCAGCAGACGTTCCTGATTGAGCACCACGCATTTGTGATGTAAAATCTTTAGTGACTGTTAGAGTTTGACTACCGGATGTTCGCATTACAACAGCGTCATCAATACTAACATTACCCGTATTAATTGTTATACCTCGTCCCGCTCCAATGTTCAGCTCAACATTACTAGAAATTGCTGGAGAACCTGCAGTGATGCCTGCTCCTCCAATTAAAAATATAGCAGCATGGTCTAAGTGTTCGTTTGCAACAAAATTTAATAGGTCATCGTGAAGAATTTCACTTGCGTTAGTTCCGACCGTGTCTGCACCTAATTGAATTCCTCGACCTTCGCCAAGGTCTATTAATACTTCAAGAGGAGAACCTATAGGAAGACCGCCTGATGTTTGATCAAAACCATCGCCAGGAGTAACACTAAAACCAATACCAGTACTTGGTGGTACGATAGTTCGCCACGATGGACTTCCAATAGCGGTGTCGAAGACATAAAGAGCTTCGTTTTGTTTCCACCAAAGCTGACCATCAATTGGACGGAGGGGTGGTGCAGTGCCAGAAAAGTTTTCTATAAGACGAACATAATTTTCATTGCGAGCCAACCCATAAGGTGAATATCCACGGCCGTGTAGAACAAGACTCGTTGAAGTCTTATCTACAGTTTTCTCGTCGATTGATGCTACTAAATCACCCCGAGAATTGTGTATATTAAACACGTTACCAAAATATCGTTCGCGACTCAATTAAGTACTCCTATTTGGTTTATCATGAACTATTATGTATTTAAGTGCTGTTTCGGCTGCTCGTGGATTAGTTAAATTATCATTAGGAATTTGACGTAACTTTTGACGGTACATCGTCCACTGCCACCGAAATTGAAGCGGACTATCGTTTAATTGTGTCCAATCACTTTGAAGAAGTTCTTTATCGCGCTTTTTCCGAACATCTTCCCAAACTACTTCGTTAGGACGAGCATCAAACCAATTCTTTCCATCTGATTTCCAATAATCACCAATCTTTGGATATGGTTTATAATTATTAATGTTTGTCCAAATTGATCCTAACATATCACCACGATACAGTTCGTCTTCGATAGGAACTGATTCAAGTTCAGTCGATAGAGTTACTGGACCTTCAAATATCATTTCTATTACATTACTGTCTGAATTTTTTATTAACTGTTTCATTATGGTGAATCGTCTAGTTGCATCGCTGTCATAAATGTCGAAGGTACATTGCCTCCGACACCATTACTTACTTGACAATTTATGGCTGTCTCGCCCGAATCGTCTCTCATATCAATAATAAAACTGCAACTCGTTGGACAGTTGCCATCCATCCAATTTATTTGATTAGGGCCACCTGTAGATGCAAGCTCTGTCCCCGCAAACAACACGCTTCCCGATCGAATAACAATTGCACTGAGGTCTTCCTTAGTTTGCCCTTTGACTGGAAGTATTCCGTATATATTGACAAGGTACTTTTGATCGATATTCATACCAGTAATCGTACCAGTACCAATGAATGTATTTTCGGTTGGACTAATTCCCGAAGGAGCAAGACTATCCACGTATGCTTTATTGGGAATATCGTCATCAGCAGAAATTTTGTTCTCGTATCGTGGTGATCCGACTGGTGATCCAGCTCCAACTCGCATCACACCATCTGCTTGTATTGTTAGTTGTTGAATGCCACTGGTAGCAAAACCTAATACATTTGAACTTACTCGGAATATTCCTGTCTCGTCAACTGGTGACCCAAGCGTGAATGCTACAGCAACGGAAGGATCTGATATTGTGCCGTCTCCTTGAATTTGATCGTTAAATGTTTTGATACCGGCAACGGTTTGAATTGAAGGAGAACCAGCTATATTAACAATCGTAGTGTCTGTACCTACAGAGTCAGTAAAAATATTAAGACCGTCACCAACTCCAAGATCAAACGTAATTGAACCGGTTAAACCATCTGCTGGCGAGCCCGTTGAAACTGTTAAACCGTCACCAGCTGTTAATATAATTGATGAGTGGTTGATGTGTTCATTCGCAACAAACCCTAACAAACCATCATGGTCAATTTCAGATTCGATAACTGTAATAAACCCAACCGGTGAATCAACTGTAATACCTGTTCCGGCGCCGACATTAAGTACCACCTCTGCTGGAGAGAGTGTCGGTAATCCTCCACCGGTTAAACCACAACCCGCAATTACATTAAATCCGAGCACGTTTGCAGGTGGAACCACTGGTTCCCAATCCCCAGGACTACCTGTTCTTACGAATAGCTCATTATTTGCACGAAACCACAACTGACCTTCGATAGGATTACTTGGCCCAGATGTGCCATAGAAATTTTCCAACATATGAACAAGATTTTGATCTCGTAGTTGACCATATTCTGCCACAGCGTAGCCATGTAATACGAGACTTGTTGATGTCGTATCCGTTTTACCTTGACTAATTGTGGTTACGAGAGAGCCTCTCGTATTTCTAATAGCTTGTTCGTTCGCCATGCGAAGTAATGTCCTCGTGCGTCACACGCAATAATCCTCTGTATTTACTATTTATCAGAGATCTAATTCGCGGACATACTTCTTCATTTGTGCGACTATTTCGGGATGTTTGGCCTTCTTTTTGACCCAATAATTGGGTCTAATGATTGTTTCCATGATCAATCGTTGATCATCGTTGGTTTTGGTTATAAGAAATTGTTTGAATTTTGTGCTGTGAATTAAGATCCAAGGAGATAATTGACGACGATGCAGTAATAAAATAACATCATTTGGATCTAAGACTTCAAATACGTCTGCGACATCAACTTGGTATTCATCAGCGATTTTGAATAGATATTCAATTGTTTGTTTTGCTTGTTTGTTTGGATCGGATTTTTTATCAACAAATTCTATATAACTAGCGTAGATTTCATCGTTAATCCATATTGATGGAGGCATGTTCTTTTCTTTCATATACCAAATAAACGTATCGATATCTGGTAATCCTACCTTCTGAGAAAATTGAGCAAACTTAATAAACGTTGTGTAATACTTTGACGTGATGAATGTTTCAATAGAAGGAACGGTTCGTCTATACGATTTCATCCACTTTTGATAGTGAGACCAGGCGGCCTGTCCTAGTGGTGTTCTTATTTGTTCATCTCGCAACATTGCTTTGCAGCGGTGTTTCATAAATCGGCTTTCAATTTTAAACCGAGAACCACAAAACTTACATTCGAATTTATACCCGGTGCTCACTATCCTGCGTCGTAAGTATTGTTACCATCACCATCTGAGCTAGCTGGTTCAGCCGGTTCTGGTAATTCATCACTCCACTCAAATTTTGGACGAAAGTCCCCATCTCCATCGGAGACGAATGATACTAATCTTGAACCACCCCAGCCTCCAAGTAGTTGCATGTACTTTAACATACCGAGAAAGTGAGGAACCCATCTAGTTTTCATTCGAACATCTATATTAAATTCTGTATAATCGCCATCTATTTTTACATCTTTAATTAATTTCATTTTCTTTTCCTTAATTCAGATTTTACTTTTGTTAATTCTTCCTTCTGCAATCCTAGGTCTTCCGCCATCGTGAGGATGTCCCCATTCGATAGTAAGTGAGCTACATCAATCGCATCGGAGGTGCTATAATCATAAGTTCTTTTTATGATGTTTGTAATGGTCGGCGATGAGGATGATGATTTTGATTTAGCTTTATTCCATCTGTACCGACGAGATACACCACTTGATGAAATATTAAGAAGCTGCCAAAGGAGCTTCTTATGCTTTGCCAACGAAAAGATAAAACGATTCGACAATTCATTCAAAAAGAATATCTGTCGAGCGTCTGTTGTTCCTGTTAACCACCGCTGAACAACAAGAGGCATTAATGCTTTCTCTTGTTCCTCATCTAAGAGATCATAATACTCATAGTTCTGTTTGTTTACTTCGTTAAGAACTTTGAATATGTCTAACTTATACTTCGTCGCCATCGACAAACTCTTGTGGAACTGAAATACGACGATTGCAGAACTTGCACCGAACGTGGTTCTCAAAATAAGTTAAATGATCGTAAGGATGAATACATTCCTTAGTCATCAGTTGTCGCAACGCTTGAATGTCATCGATAATTGGTAGTTTCTGTTGTTCAATTTCAAGAATTTGTTCTTCGAGTGGTTTAAGTCTTGTGATAAACTTGATCATGTTATCCATTTTACGATTCCACGATGTCTTTTCACTGCGATCAGCATTATTAGCAATAGACTCTAACAATTGTCTTGTACGAGTTTCTTCAAGAGTTTCGTTTTCTGGTTTACGTTGCCGTGCCATTAGTCAATTACCTTCATTGCGTCATCAAACTTATGATTTACGATTGCTTTTTTAACCATATCTATAGCTGATTCGCCAACATATGATTCTTCTGTAGGATCATACGGCTCAATCCAATCAATATTTGCATATTCAAGCTCGGCAGTTTGTTGATCTTGATCTACTTTAAACTCACCAATCGTTTCCCAGAATAGTTGAGCTGCTTTATCAGGTGTGTAATTATCGCCAAATTTTATATCGCCGGTGTCAAGATTAACAGTAACCATATCTTGACCTCCGTCATATAGAATAAAAAGATGATCACCTGTAAACTGGGCTAACATTTCATTCCCATTTTGAAAATATATAAGATCTGAATCTTTAAATTCGGTTGTTTCTGCTTGTAGTCCGCAAAACCCTCCTCCTTGTAGTCCAGTTCCTGCTATCAGGCTGGATTCAGTTGCTTCGTGGTCTCCCCAATTTAACGTTCCTTCAACTTGATATTCTTGTGGGTTACGCTCAAGTTGTTCGAGTGATATCGTTTTTACGCCACCACCAAGATCATATTCAATCTGTTTATAGTTTTCGTTTGTTACTTGTGTTCTATTATCTTCCATTTTATCTTCCTCGGTGCTCAGTTCTGTCCACCACATTTTTATTATACCTGAGTTAATCTTATAAACATTGCTGCGGCGTTAATCTCTGGATCTGCAACAATGCCGTGCTTATACAAATGATCTGCAAGAATTACGATTCCTGACTGCCACTTATCTTCATTGGAAAACTTAGGTGCTTTACCTAAATTCTCATATAAAAATCTGTATACTCCTTCCCACTCTTCCGCAACAACATTTTCACAACACAGTAAACGAGCATCAAGCCACTTATCACGTTCAATGAGTTCGAGAAGTTTAAATTTATAATCGCCGGTTTCTTCGTGTTGTGGATATAAAAGTTTACCATCAATTGTGTGTTGTTGGAGTAGATTGATAATCTTTCGAAGATCAGGATAGCCAACAGCGACAAACTTATCTAACGTATCGATATTAAAATCAACGCGCTCAGCTACAAGAATCTCTGCGGCCCGTTCAGTAATATCAACTTTATCTCCTGCCTTGAATCGAAAATGTTGACAGCGTGATTTGAGAGGTGGCATAATTTTATTTTCGTAGTTACACGTTAATATAAATCTTGCAACGTCAACATAATCTTCCATCATGTTACGAAGAACGCTTTGTGCGTTGTGTGTTAGATAATCTGCTTCTTCAAGTCGAACAACTTTAAATTCACCTAACGCGTACGTGGTTATGAACGACTTTATAAGTGTTCGCATGTCATCAACTGAGTTTTGGTCGGACCCATTAACGGTGAGAACGTCTGTTTCGTCTACTTGACATTCGTTAACTAAAATTTGTGATAGTGTTGTCTTGCCAGAACCTTGTACACCTGATAGTAACAAATGTGGAATGTTTTTGTCAGCAACCATTTTTATAACGGATGCTTTAATGAATTCATCGTGGAATACGTATTGTTCTATTGTTTTGGGGCGATATTTTTCTACCCACAATTTGCGATTATGTTCTTCGCTCATGTCTTCTCCTGGAACATTTCACAGCCTATTATACAGAAGACGTTTAGGGTAAACAACTATTCGTTAAGAAGAGAATTTCTTGTTGCTACTGAGGCACGTTTAGCAATGTCCCACGGAATACCTCTGCTTGTTGCTAATTTTCTGAACCTTTCAAGCAGTTTTTGTTCTTCTTTTGTTTTATCACGATTTTTAAGTTTTTTAATAACACCATGAATCATGTGTACATCAACATCTTTATCGTTTCCGGGAATCTTTTTCATCCAGGCTCTGTCTGGTTTATTAGAGATTGTGTTCTTTTTAACAGCAACAGACTCAGGTTCAACATCAATTTTATCAACGGTAACAGATTCAGGTTCAACATCAATTTTATCAACGGTAACAGATTCAGGTTCAACGTCAATTAAATCAATAAGATCTCCGCCCGGTGGATTGTTGTTGTCTTCTGGGTCTTCTGGGTCTACGGGAAATACTCCACTTCCCCGCACCTGCATGATTGAGAAATTTGCAGCCATTAATAATAAAATCGCCATTGGATCAAACACGAAAATGAATGCTATGATAACAATGCGCACAGCCTCGTCTAAACTATTTTCGGGATCCTCATAGATTAACGCGGCAAGATATTTAACAGGTCCGACTTCAAGTTCAAGGTCGTTTAATTCTTGGTTCAGAGATAGTTTTTCGTCTTCATATTCATCAATAAAATCAAATGAATTATCTATAATCTGTTTGAGTTGGTCGCGTTGTGGTTGTTGATTAATACGAACAACACGTGAACCTTCCGTAAGGTGACTAATCTTTTTAGCATTTACAAGCACCCGTATTGTATCATCTAATTGTTCAATGATAAGTTCTGCGTCCGCAATTTCGGTTTGTTCTCTCGCAATGCGCTGATCTAAGCGTTCAATTTTTGCACTGTTACTTGAAACTGGGGCGGTTTGTTCCAAGTGGGCTTTAGATAGTAGACCAAAAATACCCATACTTGTTAATAGCATTGCCACTAATACGACAGGTATCATTACAAACTTGATTTTGGTTTTCTCTAACCAGTTACGATAAATCCAAGTTACACCTACAATTTTACCAGCTTCAACTACAATACCCATTACCATCGCAAACATAGGCATTCCTGCAAAAATTGCCATGATGCCAGCAATAGCAAACCAGGCTGCTATGGTCGCCATAGCTAAAGCTGTAAATAGTGTTGTGAGTGCAAAGAACATCTTAAATCCCCTTTAGGGTTATTTATGAGTTCTTTTAGGTGTCTTCATCGATTGCTAGGATTCGATCGGGGTCGGTTCGCGCGAATTGCACGCCTTTATAGTCGACCTGTCGTGACCAAGCAAGAGCTTGGACCAGAACTACTTGACCAACGTGGAAATCATCAGGAACTTCCGGACCAATACCAATAATTTTAACCCAGCGTGGTGTCTTTGTTGTGTCGTCATGAGAACTTCCTAACTCGAAGCCCCAGTCGGTTTTATTTTTAAATAATTTATGTTGTCCATATCCCGCTTCTTCAATAAACTGAAACAATACGTGATTAGAGATGGGCTCTAAATCGTTCAGAGCGTCGACAATTTGTTCTGACATTATTTCTTTCTTTTAATCTTTCGCTTTTGAGGCTTTGCTTCGTCAATTTTCTTACCTTGCTCACTTGACTCTACTTTAAGATCAGACTTAACATCAACGGGTTTAGTTGGTTTCTTTGGATTTTTCTTTGCTTCCGCAAGTTGATCCTTAACCTTCTTTACGCGTCGGCGCATTTTTTGATCTATAAAGTCTTGACGAGCTTGGACACTATCTGGTGTCGGTGCACCAGCCATCTGCTCCTTAATACGAAGCAAATCGAAATCTATTTCTTGTCCTTTGGCTGTTCGGACTTTCTTTGGCATGGGTTTCTCCTATTCGGGGCGACGTAAGAAGTCTGTGAAATCTAGATCATACTCAATGCTATCAACATCGTGGACACCTATGAGATACAACACGTACGATGATACACTACTTCCGCGGCCAACGCCCCATACAATATTATTCTGCTGTAATGTATTTATAACATAAATTATCACACGTAAAATTGGTAGTAATTGTAGGTCTTTGTACATGTGAAGCTCATCATTCACACGGCGTTGACGAATATCGCACTCATCGCTCGTGTAATCGTTATGAGCGCACTCATCAGCCCATTTATCGATGATATACTGAACAACATCCATGGATTTGTAGGATTCTGGAATATTCCACTGAAAAGATAAAGGTCTAACTTCTTCTTTTGTTAAGATTTTATTTGGACTAAGACGGTTAAATTGTGTGATTTCGTCTGTGAGTTTTGATACATAAATGTCTTTAAGGCCCTTATCAATAAACTCAAGTACACGATCTGGAGATACAACAGTATCTCCATCGTAATAAAGTGTTCGATCTTTTAGCTGTGTATTAGACAAATGTGCTCTTGTATCCTGCGCTTGAGTCAATATCAGGAGTTTTCACTTTATCAGTTGGCGCCACTTGTGGTGGTATCAATGCTGATTGACCTGCTGGAGCAGCTTCAGCAGCTTCCCCCACAGGCACGTTCGGAAAACTTCTTAGTAATTCATTTTCGGATACATTTAGGTTAGAGTCAACAGGCGGTAGATAACCTGGGACAGTTGATCTGACAGCCTTTGGTTGCTCATGTGTTACAATAAGCGCGTCAATCTTTGCACGAATTCGCTTCCACTGATTTTCATCAGGAGTCCAATCATCACCCAAAATTAAATCCATACCGACTAACATTGACTTAAAGTCATTAATCGTTACAATTTCGTCTTCTTTATTATCTGATTTTGTTTTATTTTTATCTTCTTTACTCATAATTCTTTATTTCGTTAAGAAATTTCTCACTTGTGTTATGTTTATTACAGCCTTTTGTTGAGATAAGAGCTGATGGTGGAAGGGACTCAAAATCTACAGCTGATAAACCGTTTAAATGAACTTTAACATTGTCCGAAGACGTTGTTTCTCCATTTACAACAAACACTGTGTCTGTTGAACTAGAAAACATTCCCACATCTGAATCATCAGTAAATGTAAACGTTGGAGATATGCCTTCCCACGTTGTCATATATTGATCATTCCAATCTGTTTCGGATAACTTAATGTCTAATAAATCTTCAATTAAAGGCTCCAAAACAAACTTTAGTTGTGCTATTTCTTCTTTTGTTGGAAATCGTTTCTCGTTATGAATAATTCCAAGAACAGCTGCATTTAGTTCTGCAAACTGACTCATGGGACTGTTATCACCTTCTTCTTCTCTATTTAATATCCATTTATCATCAAGTACAAATGTTTCGTCTGACCATGTTTCCATCATAAAATATCTCCTATTACTGCGTTCTTTAAGTATTTATTATATGTATCCGAGGGGGAAACATTCACCCATTCAGTGGGGCTTATAGGATGACATAGCATTTGGTGCTTACTCAGCGAAGGCCCAACATTAACATATTCAGACGCGTAGTTGTTTACTGTTATAAGTCCTGGAGCGTATCTCGTAATCAGAGGATCTGATATATCATACACAAACGACGTAAATTCTCGTCCTGCTACTTCCGAAATTTCCACCACATCAAGCTCTGATGTTTCTTCGGAGAATACGAGAACGTTCCAATTTGCAGGTAGGAAAAATTTAAACCCTCGAATTGCTACTTCAATGGACGGACATATAATCTCCTCAAGAACGAGTAGAGGTGTTAACGTATAATCCATCATCTGAAGATCAAGAACCCACATATAGTTTGTTGGTGTTGGAGTATAAATGTCATCTAGCATTATTGTTTTATTATTATCATCAAAAATCAGCATATTTTATCTTCTTTACCTTATGTGGATATTGTGCTTCTCTGTAAATCTTTTTTCGTTCTGTTAGATGTTTACGAGAATATTTGAGATCGGAACAGATGTCTGTAAATCCTACTGAATCTTTATCAGGAGCCTTTCGCAGACCACGTCCAATTGTCTGAATGATGCGAATGAACGACTTACCTACGTCGATAGCCATCATATGAAAAATACGTTTAATATTTAATCCTGTTGATGCAATATGTATCGTTGCTATTACGACAAGATTATTATTATCCCGAAAGAGTTCATATATTCGTTTACGGGCTTTTTGTTTATCTTTACCATGAACAAAAATAGCTCCTTCAATCATTCCTGCAAGTTTTTGCCCATTTTGAACACCATCAACGAGACAGAAAACGTTACCTTTACCCATGTCACGCTTTACTTCTATGTAATCAGCAATCCATCTTAATCGTTCTTTTTTAGTTTGTAAGTATCGTTTCTCTGATTGATAATCTGGAAAATAACTGTCTTTAAACTGTCTATATGTTGGTAACTTCTCATTGGGAGCGTGTTCCTTGAGCATGTCACAATGCTCAGCGTATTCTTCTTGGAAATCCTCTTCCAGTTGTAAAACTTCAATATCGAGTGAAGCGAGATGTCCTCTATTCATCAACTCTCGTGCTGTGATTGTGTATATAACTTCGCCGATGGTAATGCGAACAGCCATAGCATCTGTCTCTGCTTTAGGTAATGTACCTGTGCAACCAAACCGAAGTGAGATATCTGGTGCTACTTCATTTAGTAACTTTTGTAGAACCTGACCTTTAATTCCATGACATTCATCAACGATTATTAGGTCGAATTCAGATAAAAGCTTTGGATTATTTTGTAGCGACTGCCACGTTGAAACCACATGTTGATGATTAATATCTTTGACTTCGCTATAATACCTACCTGTATCGAGCTCACAAATTTCATATTCAGTAGCTGTTTGTTCAATGAGATCTTTTGATGGAACGATTGTTAGCGTTCTTAAATCAAATTTACCGTAACTATCAATCAGAGCTGCACACATAAGCGTTTTACCAGCTCCTGTGCCAGCTATAATAATACCACCGCCACTTACGATAGCGGCATTAACCCCATCGACTTGGTAATCTCGGAAAATTATGAACTCGTTCCATTCTGGATGAAAGATATGCCTAAAATAATTTTTATCAATTTGTGGAGGATGGGGGATACTAGAAGTACGGTCATCAATAAGATTAATTCTATATCCAAGACCAACAAGTTGAGGAATAATAGTGTCAAGCAAGTACGTATAAGTTTTTCCGTTCTTGTGAAAATAGCGAATTCTGCCATCCCACTGACCTAACTTATATTTTGGATTAAAGAAGAAATTTGGCGCCTTTCGAGAATACTCGTCCCAAAAGTAACTGATATGATCGGGACTTAACCCGATCACTGCACAATTAACTTCGTCTAATATTTTTACTTTTACTATTTTAGATAATGACATCTTCCAGGCTTGCTACTCTTATTTTTGTTATATTGTTGAGTGCATAGCCGCGTGATTGAAACGCGTTACTTATTGCCTCGTATTTTTTGTATACTTCTTCTATCTCGAGATAAATTTCGAGTAAATTTAAATAGGTGTCTTCGTTGTCGATATATTTGTCTTTCTGGCGATCCGACAATTCGCGGTTATATGTTTCAGT
>Ga0114923_10002380_pt1 | contig 12760 bp, 13 predicted proteins | sample SumtaG_FD_89578 | JGI IMG/M metagenome (GOLD analysis project Ga0114923, IMG submission 89578) | Deep subsurface microbial communities from Indian Ocean to uncover new lineages of life (NeLLi) - Sumatra_00157 metaG | ecosystem: Environmental > Aquatic > Marine > Oceanic > Sediment | place: near... | reverse complement strand
GCTTCGAACGTATCATCAACAATAATAATTGGTTTTTGATCTGATGATATTTTATATTTTTTTTGGTGTTCTTTTGAAACCAGGCTTACAGCTGCTCCATTTTCAAAGGCCTGGCTAATAAAATCATGCCCGTCTACCCTCTTTCCTTTTAGAGGAATAAACAGACTTCCTTCGCCAATTTTACGAGAGTCTATGCAAACTGTATGAACCTTTTCCTTAACTTTACCTACAACTTTACCATTTGCAAGCTCTGCTAATTCTGGAACAGTAAATAGTTCCAAACCCTAATCCCCTCCCAATTTAAGGAAATGTAATTCTTAATATTCTCTCCGGATCTAAAGGTTCCAATCCAAGCTGTTCAACAGCCAGTTTCTGAATCCTTTCCGGTGATCTTAATACTGATATATCAGCTAATATCTTTTTATTTTCATCTACCCAGCTTTCCTGTTCTTTTTCAAGCTCTCTTACCTCGTTAGCAAGCTCTTTGTATCTTGCCACCTGCCATACTTCCAGAGAAAAAAGAAAAGGCACTGTTAAGACCATAAGTATTATTAGAAATTTCTTCATAATAACTAATCCTCATCTTCTATTAATTTTTCTGCCACTCTTAGTTTTGAGCTTCTGGAAGCCTTGTTTTTATCAATTTCTGACCTGTCTGGTACAATCGGTTTTTTTGTAAGAATTTCCAGCTTCTTCTGCCCCTTACATTTACAGATCGGCCATTCCGGAGGACACGTACAGGACTTATTCATAATTTTAAAAAAGCGTTTAACTATTCTGTCTTCTAGTGAGTGAAATGATATAACTGCAATCCTTCCACCTATTTTTAGTACTTTAAACGCGGATTTTATTGCATTTTCTACGTTTTCGAGCTCTTTGTTCACAGCTATCCGTAAAGCCTGAAAACATCTTGTTGCCGGATGTATTCTGCTTTGGTAAGAAGGAACTACGCTTTTTATTATTTCCACAAGTTGAAATGTTGTATTAATCTTTTTACCGGCACGATATTCAATGATTTTTTTTGCTATACGCCTTGAAAATCTTTCCTCACCATATTTGAAGAAAATACTGCTTATTTCTCCTTCACTATAGGAATTAACAATATCCTTAGCAGATACTGCTAAATCCGTACTTAATCTCATATCAAGGTCTTCATCAATATTAAAGGAGAATCCTCTTTTACTTGATTTATAGTGAAAATTGGAGATTCCAAGGTCAAAAAGTATATAATCAGGCCTTATTTTGCTATATTTTTCATAATTTGAGTAAAAATCGGTAAACCATACATTTACAGAAGAGAATCTTGCTTTATACTTAGCAAGCCTCTTTTCTGCAACTTTTATTATTTCCTCATCTGTTTCTATTCCAATTACTTTTAAACGCGGAAACCTGCTTAGAAAAAACTCGGTATGGCCGCCTTCACCAAGAGTAGAATCAATTAACAAAGATTTTTTGCTGCCAGGATTAAGAAACTTAATAATTTTATCAGATAAAACAGATTGATGTACTATTTCTTTTACCATAACAACCTTTTAAAAAAGTTTTAGACTTTTTGGCTATCATACGATAACTAATTAAAAACGATTTTGTTAATAATGAAGCACTCCGGAGCAGAGCTCCAGGGTATCTTCCTTCTGGAAAACAGCCTGACCACTAAACCGGTGCCCCACATCCTGTCTATTAGTTTAAATCTACCAGGCCGTTTTAGTGGTCAGGCACTATTTTATAGCCGTAATACCCCGCAGTATAAATGCGAGGTATTACAGCAACCAGAATAAACCGGAAATCTATAAGAAATCCGGTTTATTAAAACAAAAAAAACAGGCTAAGATATTTACTTTCAGGTAAACACCTTATTTAAACCAGTTTTGCTCCTAATTCCTCTGCTGCAGCCTGAAATTCAGATTCTTTATCCTCCCAGTAATTCTGATAAACAACATCATCCCAGATTTCAAGACGGTTAAGCATGCCCAGTACGATACACTCCTTTGTTAAACCGCCGTATTCACGCAGAGTGGAAGGAATCACAATTCTTCCTGTTCTATCAATTTCCACTTCCTGCGCAGGAGCAATAAACCTTCGCTGAATAAGCCTGGTTTTTTCCTGAAATATTGATGTAGAAGCAAGCAGTTTACCGGAAATAATCTTCCATTCTTCCGGTGAAAACAGCCACAGACACTTTTCGATACCGCGTGTTAATATCAGAACATTACCTGTAATGTCTGCTCTAATTTTTGCAGGTATCATTAACCGCCCCTTTTCATCAAGGGAATATCTGTATTCACCGGTAATCATATCAAATCACTTCCACTTTCTCCCACAAATTCCCACCTACAATACCATATTATCCTTTAATGTAATAATGTCAACAATAATTAGGGAGATTGAAATGAAATTAAGGCAAATTGGTGCAAACTACTATAACTTTGTATAGTAGTATTGGTGATTTTGATTTTTTTAAACAGAATTATACTTTAAAACGGCTAATGGCAACAGTAAAAAAGCCCGTTAAAGAGCGCAACTTTTAAATTCTATTATGAAATTATAATAACTTGCAGGATAGATCCGCACTTTCAGTACTTATTCCCCCCCCCTGAACAAAGCTACTTGTGCTGTTAAAAAGATAATAATGGGATCATGCGGAAACCCCGCTATTAAATTACCCAAGGATTACTAATCTTTACTGAACATCCAGGTTTCATCGAAAAATGAACATACACTCTCGTTATAAGTAATTTAATAGCGGGGTGCAGCCTGGATATCAATTACCTTTAACATCATAAATTGTTTGTAATATAACTTATTTTATACCGTAAATTATTTCCAGGCTCTTTTTCTCACCTTCAAGATTTGTGATTATTCTATGCAGTTCTTTTACACGCCTGGCCATAGTAAGTAGTATTCTATCTGCAAATTTTATGTCTGATTGCACTTTTTTAAGAAAATTCTCTTTATTTAAGATAATCACTTCTGTATCTTCAATAGCTTCTACTGTAGCGGTTCTGGGACCTCCAAGTAATAAGCACATTTCACCGAAAAAATCATTTTTCTTTAAAGTAATTAAATCTATTTTTTTAGAATTGATTGTTTTGTAAACTTTCACTTTACCTGACTGAATTACATACATTTCTTTACCTTCTAAATTTTCCTGGCAGATAATACTTCCCGGTTTAAAATTTTTATTTTCCATCAAATCACCTTTATAAAGTTTTAATTATAATATTATTAAGCGCAAAACTAATACATAAAACTATATTATTATGTTATATTTTAGTATTATATATAATTAAATAATTAAAGTCATTTATTTAAATTGATTTTGTCAAATTATTTATATACATTTACAGATTAGCAATAAATATTGGAGTAAACGATGGAAACCGGAATAATAGGCCTGACACTTTCTGGAAAAACAACTATTTTTAATGCAATAAGCGGAATGTCTGCCGAAACCTCCTCCCACTCCGGAGGAAAAAGTAATGTAAATATTGCAGATGTACCAGTTCCGGATGAAAGAATAGACATTTTAAATGATATATTCAAACCAAAAAAGAAAGTATATGCAACTGTAAGAATAAAAGATATTCAGATTGAATTCACAGATGACGGAGGTATTTCTCCGGCATCAATTTCCGAAATAAGAAATTCAGAAGCAATCACTCTAATAATCCGCGCTTTTGAAGATGAGGCAGTTACACATCCATTTGAAACAATAGACCCTTTAAGAGATTTTACCAAGCTTATAGATTCACTAATTTTTAGCGATTATGCTCAAATAGAAAAACGGGTGCAGCGGCTCGAAAAAGAGGCAAAAAAAGCCACAAGGGAATATACTATTTTAAAAAAGCTTTCCGAAATACTCGAAAATGAAGAACTTATCGGCATAGACACAATCAGTGAGGAAGATGAAAAATTATTCTCCGGGTTCTGCTTTCTAACTGCAAAGCCAATAATAATTGTTGTGAATAAAGGAGAATCTGATATTGATATTAAAGGCCTTGAAGCTGAAGCAGGAAAATACAACCTCGATCTGTTTAGTTTCCAGGGTGATATGGAAATGGAAATATCACAGCTGCCGGCAGAAGAGCAGAAAGAATTTTTAGATGATCTTGGAATAAAATCGCCAGCAAAAAACAGATTTATAAAACATATTTATAAGAGCCTTAATTTGATGAGCTTTCTAACAGCAGGAGAAGATGAAGTACGGGCGTGGACTATTACGGAGGGTTCTACAGCTGTAAAAGCTGCAGGTAAAATTCACACAGATCTGGAAAAGGGATTTATCCGGGCAGAAGTTATTTCCTATGAGGACCTTGCTAAAGCAGGTGGTTTTAAACAGGCAAAAACAGAAGGAAAACTCAGACTGGAAGGCAAAGTATATACTGTAAAAGACGGTGACGTTATGAACATCCGCTTTAATGTATAGTGTTAACAGCTTATAAATCCATATAATTATACTGAGGCTATAAAATAAATTACTACAAATATTATATATAGATTATAACAATAAAATACCACGAATAAATAACAACAAACTGATATTCAAATTAAAATTATGTGAGTTCTGTGCCCTCGTTGTTTAAATTAAATTAAAAATAACAAGCCCCAAAATCAATCTAAGAAAACGTGAATATTTCTCCTGTGAAACAAACATAATAATACCAGGCAGCAGAGCATCGAGGTATTACGGCTTCAAAAATAAATATCTATAAAGTAATGTTGTATTTTTTTACAATTACAGCTTTTTAAAATAGCATGGAAATTAATTCCGGCAAGCTGTGATTGCAGTAAGATCGAATTAATTCATTTGTTTATTTTTTTTTATTGACATACATGCATGTATGTATGTATGTTTAGTTTATATGAATTATGAGATATTACACCCTCTCTACTACATTTACTATTATTCATTTTAAACAAAGCATGAGCAAGAATACAGAAAGATTCTTTTAGGATAAAGCTATGAAAAGAACAAAAGAACAAGCAGAAGAAACCAGAAAAATATTATTAAAAACAGCCTTAATAGTATTCAGTGAAAAAGGCTACACTGCAACAAAACTGTCGGAAATAGCAAAAATTTCTGGTATGACACGAGGTGCAATCTACTGGCACTTTGGAAATAAATTTAATTTGTACAGTGCATTAGTAGAATCATGCTTCAAGAAGTTTACAGATAGGATTAAAAATGTATATAAGACCCGGGAATCCCCTTTAACAATAATTGAAAAACTAATTAAAGAATATTTCACATCTATAGAAGATGATGAAGAATACAGGGCTATAGAAGAAATACTCTTCTTTAAAACAGAGTTTTCTGAAGAGTTTTCACCGCTTAAAAAGAATTATATAGAAATTTTACAAGACCAGATAAACAGAATAGCTTATCTAATAAAAAGAGGAATTAAAACAGGAGAAATTAATCCGGACATAGATCCCAGATTAACATCTATATCAATATTAAGTTTTATAGATGGAATTGCAAGTAACTGGCTATTTGATACATCAATCTTTTCTCCAAAAAAAGACGCGGATAAATTAATAAAAATATTTTTAGATGGAATTAGAAAAAAATAATTTACAACTAATCATATTAAAAAAGATTGACTCTCCCCTAACAGGAGGTTTTATCTTGAGTATACATATTTATATAAAAAAAGGAGGATATAAAAAACATGAACGTAATAGAAATTAAGGGAGTTACCAAAAATTATTCTCTTGGAAAGACGACTGTACATGCATTAAAAGGAGTAGATCTTACAGTCAAGGAAGGAGATTTTATCTCTATAGTCGGCCCCTCCGGAAGCGGCAAGACTACCCTCCTGAATATTATCGGATGTATTGATAATGCAACTGATGGTGATGTAATTATACACGGTGACAATGTTATTAATATGAAAGACAGAAAATTAACATTACTGCGCCTTAATTCCATAGGATTTATTTTTCAGAGCTTTAACCTCGTACCAGTTCTTACTGCACGTGAAAATGTTGAGTTCCCACTACTATTAATGAAAGATAAAAAACTTTCTAAAAAAGAGATCCGAAGCAGAGCAGAAAAATTATTAAACGAAGTTGGATTAGAAGAGCATATCGAGCACAAACCATATGAACTATCCGGAGGACAGAGACAGAGAGTTGCAATAGCCAGGGCTCTGGTTACAAATCCGGATATTGTACTTGCGGATGAACCTACAGCAAATCTGGATTCAGAAACCGGTGAAAAAATTTTGCAGGTAATGAAAAAACTAAATGATATTGAAAAAACAACATTTATTTTCTCCACGCACGATCAGGAGATATTAAAGTATGCGGATTCTGTCATAAAAATAAGAGACGGAATAATTGTCAATTAAGGAGGAGTGAGTATGCTTATATTAAAAATAGCATTTAGAAATATAATGCGGCATAGAGGCAAGAGCCTCATAATTGGCATCATACTCTTATTAGGTGCGCTTATTATGACTGTGGGCAATGCAGTAATACAGGGAACAGAAGAAGGAATAGAAGAAAACCTTGTAAATAGATTTACCGGACACATTATTCTCGTCTCCAATAAAGAAAACATGGACAATGTACTTTTAGATCCCATGGGAAAATCAATAAAAATTATTGATAAATATGAAGAAATTAAGGAAATGCTGAATACTCAGAATTATATTGAAAGTTTTATACCTATGACCCGTGGTGTATCGCTTATATTTGGCCTGGAAGAAGATTTCTGGGGTTTATTTGTATTTGGCACTAATTTTGAGGATTACCAGGAAACTTACTTAAATAATGTTGAAATTGTGGAAGGTGAATTGTTAAAAAATGGGCAGAAGGGAATCTTAATTTCTGAATATACAAGGGAGCAAATCTACAAATTATTTAATATCTGGATAGTACCGGAAGGATATACGCTTATTGAAGAAAACTTACCGGAAGAAGCACTTGAATATAAAGACAATCTTGATATAAAGAATGACCTTGTATTTATGGGCTGGGGTGAAGGAAATATGAACACAGATATCAGACTGCCAATTACAGGAATTATTAAGTTTAAAACTCTTAATGAAGTCTGGCATGATGTATGTTTTATGGACATAGAATCTTTTAGAGAATGCTTTGGATATTTCACAGCGTCCGATACGGCTAATGCACTAACAGATGAGAAACTGGCAGAGCTCTCCATAATAAATGATGATGATGTATTCGGAGGAGATGATTTTTTTGGTAGTGATGATTTATTCATAGAAACTGAAATATCAGACATTTCGTATGATTTTGAATCTTTAAAAGCGCAGACAGAAAAACAGGAAACAGAAATAAACCTTGACAGCGGAGCTTATAATTATGTTTCTATTAAACTAAAACCTGGAGTAGAAATATATGATGCAATAGAATTGTTAAATAGTGCAATTGAAGAATCAGAAGTGGAAGCAAGGATAATCCACTGGAAAGATGCTACGGCCCAGATATCTATGTTTGTATTTCTTATAAAAATAACTTTAGCAGTATTTATATTTCTTCTTTTCTTTGTGGCTTTAATCGTAATCATGAACACACTAAGTATGGCGGCCATCGAAAGAACAGAAGAAATTGGAATGATGAGAGCTATTGGCTCATTAAAGGGTTTTATTACAAAGATGTTTATTGCAGAAACGTCAATTTTATCTTCATTCTTTGGGGGAGCTGGCATCCTGCTTGGAATAATAATTGTAAAACTTCTTTCTTTTTTGAATATATCCGCAGGTGATAATGATATTCTTCATTTAGTATTTGGAGGTGATACTTTTAATCCTATTATTACAGCTGATGGAATAATAAACGGTATAATATTGCTTATTTTTGTAACTGCTATCGCATTAATATATCCTGTTAAAGTTGCAAGAAAAATATCTCCGCTGGATGCGGTTACAAGAAATTAAAAAGAGGACAATAAAATGGGAATGATAACAAAAATTAGTTTTAGAAATCTTATAAGACAAAAAAGAAGGAATATATTACTTGGAACAGGCATTGCACTTAGCATGTGTTTGTTTATAGTATCATGCTCCTTTGTTAATGGTATATCGGATAATCTTTTAAATAATGTAATAGTTTACATGACAGGACATATAAGTATAACTGCTCAGGAAAAAATGGGTGACAGCACAGTTGATATCATACGGGATAAAGACAAACTTATCCAATTTGCTATGGAAAATATAGAAGGAATAAATGAGGTATGGGAAGATGTAAATACACTTGCAAGATGTCTTGGAAACGGAAAAGCAACAACTATGGCACTGGTTGGAATGTGGGAAGATGAAGGCCTTAAGGATTATTTTGATGTTATTACTGGAAATATTAATGACATATTTTTAACCGATGAACGTTATACACCAATCCTGATCTATAATACGACAGCAGAAGATCTTAATGTAGAATTAAATGACATCATTAAAGCCAAGATTACAAATATTTACGGAGTGATTGATAATAGAAACTTTAAAGTCGCAGCAATTGCTAAAGCAGATAATGTATTTATGTCATTTGCTTCATTTGTAGAAATTAATGCTTTAAAAGAGTTCATGGGATACAAAGAATATGAAACAGGTACAATAGATATTATCCTGGAAAAAGTAGAGAATCCATATTCAGTTATTCAGAAAGCAGATTTATTCCACGAATTGCTTTTACCGGAATCTGCTGGAATTAATGCTAGTTTCTCTATAAATGATTCAACTGCATCCGGAAATTTATTTGGCCTGAAACTAAATGAAGAAAATCAGAGTATCATAATGCAGACCTTTTCACTTACACCGGAACAGTATAACGAGTTTTCAAATAATGAAAGATCTATCCTGATAAATGAACAAATGGCCAGAGACCTGAATATTAATTCTGGTGAAAGAATTTATTTTGAATATAAAACAAAATTTACAGAAGGTTCTTTTTCTGACTATCTAATAGTAAAAGGTATTTTTACAGCAAACTCTGATAAAAATGGATTGGAAAACAACATTGTATTTGCTCATGAAGATGTATTTAATAAACACTATTTTTCCAATCTACCGGAACAGACTGCTGTGTTTAATATAGAACATGAGCTCTTTCCCGTTCTTGTTAAAGAATGGGAAATACTTGAAAGAAGTGAAAATTCTGATGAAAGCAGAATTAAACACCAGAAGCTAAACAGAACAGACTGGAATGGAACCATTTTAGATATTCAAACAATGTATGAGTTCCCAATGGCAGATGGAGTTCTTAAACTGGCAGGAGCATTAAACATTATTTCTTTTATAGCAGTGTTTATACTGTTTTCTATAATCCTTATTGGTGTAATTAATTCCATACGTATGAGTATACGTGAACGAACAAGGGAAATTGGCACTAACAGGGCTATCGGTATGTTAAAAGGTGATGTAAAAGCAGTTTTTGTATTTGAGGTTTTATTCTTAACTGTGTTTGCATGCATTGCAGGTATAATACTTGCCTTTATATTAATGGGAGCACTGGGCAGTATTGTTTTTGATGTGGAAGATAATCCAATCAGCATGCTTTTAATTAATGACCAGATCTATTTTTTTCCTACTGCTTTTTCAATATTTATCAGCTTCATACTTATATTATTAATTGCACTTGTAATAGCATACTTTCCATCCGGAAAAGCAGCAAAAATGAAAATCGCAGATGCATTAAGGCATTATGAGTAATCTTTAAACTATAGAGGAATTAGGAAAATGAGAAGTTTTAGAAAAAAAATATTTACTACAATTATTTTATTATTAATTTTAATAACAACCCAGATCCAGGCATTACCTTCTATAGCCGAGTTATTAGCTGCAATAGATGAACAGGAGGAATTAGGCTCGGATCTTACAGCAAAATCAATTATCACCCAACAGAGAGTAGATCAGGGAGTTAAAGTAATGGAGTCCATTTATTACAGAAGAGACAGTGATGATGCATTTCTTATTGTAATGACAGCTCCGGACTCAGATAAGGGTGACGGATATCTCCGGGTTGGTGATAATATGTGGCTGTATTTAAGAGATACAAGAACTTTCCAGCACATGAACCGCAATGAGAGAATTGGTGGTTCTAATGTAAGTGCCGGAGATATGGAATCAAAAAAATATGCCGAACTGTATGAAGCGGCACTTGACTTAAACGGAAATGAAATAATAACTGAAACAACCATAGGCGATGCAGAAATACCGGTTTACTGTTTTGAAATAAAAGCAACAGATAGTGATGTAAAATACCCTAAACAAGTAATCTGGGTTACCCGGGAAGATCATCTTGTTTTAAAGGTAGATTCTTATTCATTATCTGATACACTTATGGAGACATCATATTATAAAAATTATACAGAGATAGAGGGCAGATACATTCCGCTCTGGATGATGTTTATTGACAGGTTCGAAGATGGAAACAAAACCCTGGTAGAACTTACAGGTATTTCATTACTACCGATTCCGGACGATGTATTTACAAAACCTTATCTCGAAAACTTAAGCAGATAACGGAGATAAAAATGTTTCAGAAAAAATTATTACTTATTCTAATCTTTATTTTTACTTTTACTTTAATAAACGCGCAGGAAACAGAACAGCCTGATTTAGAAGATGACCTATTTGCTGAAGATGATATATTCTCGGAAGATGACATATTTTCCGATGATGATATCTTTTCTGACGAAGCTCCTCCAGCAGGCCAGGAGGAGAAGCAAAATATATTTGATGATACAATAACAGATGTACTGGATCAGGAATCAATAACTTTTTCCGGGCTCGTAAAGACTTCATTTTCATATAACTTTACACGAGATTTTCTGCAGGGTGAAGACAGGTTTGAAGATAATAAATATTCTGCATATGTTGGTGCCGATTTAATGCTCGATCTACGGTTTAGAAAAGGGATTAAGGCTTTTGCTGATCTCTACGTTGGGTATCTTCCTACAGAACAAACTACGCCGCGTGTTTTTACAAGCCCGGATTATACTTATGTTGACGATATCTTTATAGAAAAAATAAATACTGTTATAATCCTTAAGGAATTTTTCATAGATACTAATGTCAATCATCACCTATATTTTAGATTTGGGAAGCAGGTAATTAAATGGGGCAGAGGATACCTCTGGAATCCCACTGATTTTATAAATATTGAACGCAAAAGTTTTTTAAGTATGGATGCATTACGTGAAGGTGTTTACGGGCTAAGGCTTCATATTCCAATTAAAACGTTAGTAAATATTTACAGTTTTGTTAATGTAACAGATACAGACAATCTTACGGATTTCGGATACTCAAATAAATTAGAGTTCTTAATAAAAAATGTTGAGACTTCTCTGTCTGTCTGGGGGAAAAAAGATGCCTACCCAATGTTCGGATTTGATATTTCTTTTAACCTGTTTGATATAGACTTTCGGGGTGAAGCGAGTTTCTCCTATGGTCACAATACTTCCTTAATGAGGACAGACGGCTCAAACTATAAACTTAGAAATCAATTTGTCCCCAGGTTCTGTATTGGTTTTACAAAGAGCTTTGATATTGGCAATGTTACAGACAGGTTAACTATAACACCGGAATTCTATTATAATCATGCAGGTTATGATGATGACATGTTTGAGGATGAAACTACCAGACTGGCATTTATTGAAGATTATTATGAGTTCGGAAATTACGGGAAAATATACTCTTCTCTTTTTGTAAATGTAAAGAAATTTATTATAAGTAATATGCAGCTTAATATGAATCTGCTTGGAAACTTAACAGATCTTTCTTTTATATTATCAACAGGTATTACTTATAATCCTGTATATAATGTAACATTTAATATTGATGTACTATCATATCTGGGTAAAGAGAATAGAGAATTTACGTATAACGGAGAGGCTATTGCTTTACAGCTCGGATTATCACTGAGGTTCTAGATTTAAAGCCAGAATTTTCCTCTGTGTAATATTAACTATGGAAAAATTAGAAAAAGTCCGAAAATCTAAATATAGCTAAAATATTTAAGGAGAAGAATCTAATGGATTGCAGTATTATGAATAATGTTAAATTACAAAAAATAGAGTTAAATAAAATTATAGATGAAAATAAGAATAAATCTATTTATGAAATACTTAAAACCATACAAAGCACTATGGGAAATAATATCGACTGGAAAACAATCCAGGCAGGTTAATTTTGCCTTACAGTTCAAAAAATACCTCGCAGGCAAAGCTTGCGGGGATTCTTTATTTTATAAATCTCATAGTTAATCACCGTACTAAAAATTTAGATAAAAACAATTGCTAAAATAATTAGTAGTTCCTCAAAGCTTGTTGTTTTGTTGAAATTATCATAAAAACAAAGCCGGGGCAATATCCAAAAATCTAAAAATATAATATAATTAATTGAAGAGCATCTTGCTGTTAATAATAAATTATAATAATTTAAGTTATATTGTGGTTGAATATGGAGTCATTATTAATTAGTCTAAAATAAAATGCTAATCTTAAGGAGAATCAAAGTGAGTAAAGTAATCTTAAAGGCAACGGATCTGGATGGATATTTAACAAAAGAAGATAATCTGAATCTTGAGAAAATAGAGAAATTATATACTAATCTGCAAGGAATATTTCCTCATTTTTCAAAGAAGGCAGGATCCCGGAGTTATGATAAAAAAAAGGAAGAACTTATTCAGCATTATAACAAGATAGGTGATTTTTTATTTAGTATCATAAAGAAGGAATCCAATATACATGTTTACCCGTTTGAGACTCCGGAAATCATTCATGGAGAAGCCT
>Ga0114923_10002378_pt1 | contig 12765 bp, 16 predicted proteins | sample SumtaG_FD_89578 | JGI IMG/M metagenome (GOLD analysis project Ga0114923, IMG submission 89578) | Deep subsurface microbial communities from Indian Ocean to uncover new lineages of life (NeLLi) - Sumatra_00157 metaG | ecosystem: Environmental > Aquatic > Marine > Oceanic > Sediment | place: near... | reverse complement strand
TCTATTGAGTGGATAGCGATACTGGCCAAACAACTGGGGCAGGCAGCAGAGCAAACTATCTGTAGCGATGACGTAGATGTTGCCCAGTTGGAGAAGCAAGTAAATCAAATAGCGGCCGTAGCTGTTGCCTGGCTAGAGATTCTGGAATGGGTTCGTATAGGCAGAAAGACTGTTTTTTAATAGAAGGGAAAGTGAATAATGCCAAAAATACATATAGCATCTTCTAGCAATGACGTACAGTTTTGTCGTGATTGCCAGGAGCACTGGTTGAAGAAACATGTCTGTTATGGTTCGCCGGTGAGCCGACACCAACTCATGAAAAAAGTAGAATCGCCGGGAAAGGTTGTGCAGGAGGTCTATTTGTTGACAACCGGAGAGCAGTATAAGGAATCCCCGTTAGCCCCTTATTCCTCACTTGAACTGGCAAAGAAAGGGACAGCACAGTGGCAAGAAGACCTCGGCGGAAGTATTGAGTGGAAACAAGTCACTCCAGATGTGTGTACTGGCGATGCTAAAAAGCAAGAACTTAGAGCAAGTCATCCTGAACAGTATCTAATTTCTAAAATGAAAATCGACCCAAAGCATGTAATGGATTAAGGTGGAATAATGTTCAACATTAACAGACAAAGGTTGTATACAATTCTCTTAATAGTCTCTATGATTATGCTTTTATTGACAGAAATAACTAGTCCCTCAACGAGTCAATTTCTTTCTGGCATAGCTTTTGGAGCAGCAATGTTAGCTGTCTGGGATCATATAATTAGAGAGTATCGTGCAGTTAAAAAACGGCGACAAGAACGTTATGAGGAACTCAGTGTTGAATTCGTCGAATTTCTCTGGCCAGAAAATGATAAAAGGAGTTGACATGTCCCTAGATTTCATGAATTTTCCCAGCAGCATCAATTTAACGAAAAAAGAGCGACAAGTCAATGAGGATCATGTGCGGAAAGCAACAGCAAGGATAAAAGTTGTCCCTCCACCGGAAAGATGCCCAGTCTGTGGCAAACCGGATGGTGATGACTCTCGCCACTGTAAGCGTTGTTCTTGCGTCTTTCACACCTTTCATGGCAAGGCCTGGAACGGTGATGATATTGAATAAAACAGGGAGAAATAAAGTGAAAAATATCATGAAGAGAGTTCGTCTGGTTCGTGAAATTCTCCTGGTCTATGCGATTTGGGTATCTGCGGCGATAGTGATGACTAATTTGATGCCGGATTGGTTAAGCATCATTATCCTATTTATTTTTTGGTCAACTTACCCACAGATGATGATTTATAATCTCAAGATCAAGGCTGAAGCCGATCTGTCTGATTATTTAGACGAGGCGCTATCAGATCCAGGTGTGCAAGATAGCTTGATTACGTTGGTAACTGATCTTAACTCAATAGAGGGACTGCGGGTTGCCAAAGAGTATGACTTACGCTCACAAGAGTGGATTGATCTTGTCTTGGATCAGGGAGAGGATAACGATGGCAATTAAATTTATCAATGTACCAACAGAAGCGGGAGAACTGCGCGTTGCACTAGGTGATGACGAGGAAACCATCATTTTCAAAATGGGCATTGTCGTTTTCTCTCTGGACAAAGAGAAAATTGTCACCCTGAACAACATCTTAAACAGTAATGACGCAGGTCGTGTCAATATCCTGAACGATATTTGTTTGGAGATCGGTCCTGTAGTCGGTCCTGCACCCAGGGAGATGAGGATGGGGCCGGAAAGCATTTTGCTGTCCGCAGCCCAGGTACTAGATTTCCTGGGATGGTTTATATGGAGGTTTCTTTACAATGAAACTAAACAACTATAATGAAGATTACTGTCTGGGTTATCAGGACGGGGCCCAGGACAGAATAGATGAAAAAATACCGGATTACACCCCTCCCCTAAAAAAGGGATTGTGTAATTCCGACCTGTGTTATTGGCAAGGGCATTCTGACGGTTACAATGTCAAAGATCATCAAATCTATAATAAATCTTGGGATGAATTAGATCATGGCAAATAGAGATAAAGAAGCGCTAGAGTTGTTACAGAGAATCCGTAATACACTGTTGGATGTGAGGGACAGGACGAAGGATGTCAACTCAATGAAGTTAATTGTCACCCGGAGACGGTTATTGGTTATTCATGTCTTAGCCGAAACCATCGTTAAAAATATAAATCTGTTGCTGGAGCAGGAGTCCGAACTTGAAGATACTGATTAGATTCCAGGATAATGATGCTTTTGATCCGATTGTTGTTGATGGCGATTGGTTGTTGGCCGAGCATCTGTTGCAGCAATATGGCGACGAGCATCAATTCGTTCCAAGCAGTAGAATGTGCATCATCAATCGCTCTGGAAACATTTTTATATCCTATGTCGGGACATTAGCTAAAGATGGGACGGGTGCAATTCTCTACATGACAAATGCGATTGAATGTTATGGATTTAACATGATCGATCAAGCTATCGACGATCAGTGGCAGCATTATACGATTGAGGATGTTGAAGAAGATCTTTCTCACTATATTATGGACAAGGAATATTGTTCTGAGGAGGATTGGCGTGACCAATAAAGGAAAAGGTTTAACTATTACTAACCGTTTACATCCATTGATGAATGATGAATGGTTACATGGTGCCTCCCTGCGCCAGCACAAAGATGAGATCTCGCGCATCAATCGTTTCCTAAATTGGATGGAAGACAATAACCTCACCTGGATCGAGGTTAACCTGGCTGATTATCGAGATCATCTGAGTGAGAGCGGTCTTTCTATCCGTTCGATCGGCAGCATCTTACCAACAATTCGTAAATCTTATTCCAGAGCATTGGCCGATAACAGCGTCCGTAGTATGCTACGCGAACAGTGTCGACAGGAATTAGAAGAACGGGGGGTATTGGTTGGCCCGGCTGACCTAAAAGCGGTCTACGACACCCTGTTGGAGACCATTGAGAATAATATCAGTCCGCTCAACTCTTCAATATCGATGTTAAAAGTGGCCGATGAAGAAGATGCCACCCGCACCTGGTTGACAGAAGCACAAGTCATAATATTGTTGACATCGCCCAAAAGGGACACGCTCAAAGGTCTGCGCGATCAGGTTCTACTGTCACTGCTGGTGGGAATGGGTCTTCGTGAGAGTGAGGTTTGTAATTTAACAGTCTCTGACATCAATGTTCTTTTTGGTAATGAACCGGCCTTGCGTGTGGCGATCGGCAAGGGACGTAAAAAACGTCTGGTCCCCTACGGGGCACAGGTATGGATCATCAGATTAGTGGAAGAATGGTTAGAAAAAGCCGGTATCAATGGGGATGATTCATTGGTTATGAGGGGCTTGCACTCCAGCAGTAGATATGTGTTACATCATAAAATGTCCACCAGAAGTGTACAGAAGATAGTCTCTAAGTATCGGCCTGACGGTATCAAGATCACCCCTCATGATCTCCGTCGAACTTACGCCAGGTTAATGTACATGTCCGGGATGGACCTGGAACGCATCTCCCAAAACATGGGCCACGCCAGTATAGAAACTACCAGAAGAAGTTATATTGGAACGCTGTCAGTCGAGGATCGTTCCCCTGGCTTGCTTTTTGACAGCCCATTATAGTTGATATTCTAGTTACCGACAAGAAAGTGAGGATGAAAATGGCATATATAAACGGAAGCGAACACGGCAGTAGCGGCTATGGCATGGACAACGAATACAATGAGGATGAAATGAAGGAGAAACACACAACAATAACAACAGTTGAGGGCATTGTGGAGTTTTTGTCAAAAGAATCAGACCGATTGTGGGATGAATATAAAAAATATCATGATGCAGCCCATGATGATATAATGAACTTTCGCAAAAGTTCAAATCAACAAAAAGCTAACATGGCCTATGGTGGTCATGCAGAGGTCTATAGGATATATAAAAAGATTCGTGATGCGAATGCCGTTAAAGATAAGGGGCTGGCTGAGTAAGATATTTTCTTAGCAACTTGCTTTTTGACAGTCCGCTATGATATACTTGATTTGTATTTTTTGATTTTTACTATCGAGGACATCTCTGTGGCGCATAGGCCTGGTGACTACCAACCAAAATTAAATACGGTCCGAAATGCGAGGCGACAGACTACATCTTCTTGTATACGTAGACGAGCAGGTGATTTGTCGCTGAATAACCCCCCTTGTTACCATTGCCCTGTGTTATCTACGAGATGTCCTTTTTTCAATAATCGTTCTGGCTATACTAAAAAGGTGAAACAAAAATGAAGCAAATTCAACATTTTCTAAAAACTTATTTTACTCAAATCGTTCTCGTCATTATCGCCCTGCTCTTGCTGGTTATGGCGACCGGTTCTGTTGATACATTGTCCCTCGAAAGCGAAGAAGAAGTGGATGTGTATCTCGGTTTTGTAGACAAGATTGGGAATTGGGTGCTGTTACTGGCCATGGTCGGCGTAATCAGTTTCATCGCCATTACAGGTAAAGGAAAAGAGTTCGACAGCACTATCTCTGCATCCCTGGAGGATCTCCATGAGAGCAAACGATTCGACCAGATGGAAGCTGATATGGAAAACGCCCCAGAAGAGGTCAAACAGATGGTGGCCTTAGGCAACAACCTCCTAAAAATGGCAAATACTTTATTGCAATCTGAGGCTTTGAAAACCGTTACTGAGGTCGGTGATGATCTTCTTGATGGTGTGGAACCAACTAAATCTGAATAGTCTTTCCTTTCCTCTTGAGATAAAAACTCCCCTTGCTGGGGGAGTTTTTATTTTCTATTGACTCCGAATATCTGGAAGTTAGTACCCTCTGCAAAACCGGTCCCAGAGAGAACATTTAGTTGGGTAATGTTGGCCGGGGTGCTGTGGTAGCCATATAACTCTTCACGAGCAACATATTGGTAATAATCCACTCCAGCTGAGCTGTCCATATCACCCGACATAACTACAATACTGGACCTCATCTCTACGGGAGTATCTGGATCACTGTAAAAAGGGAATTCTACTTGAATACGGGCCGAGGAATAAGGATCTGAAGAGACGGCAGGAGCGTAGGAAAGATTGAAGGATGTCGCATTAGAGATAAAGGCATTGTCATACCCTGGTGCGGTCAAATCTCTATTCCCGAAGACGGTAAGGCGGGTATGATCGTAAAGGGCAGTAGCTACGCCATTAAATCTGACATTAAAGGTGTTCCGCAACCCTGTTTTTAAGGATCTGACTTTTGCTAACAAAACAAGACGTTCAAAATCCTGTGAGAGAGTAACTGAATCGAAATCAGTTACGCCATCGCCATACCCTTGTCTAAAACTATCAAGTAATTCCCAATTACTCTGCATAGTGGGGAAGACTTTGCTGAAATAAGGTATCGCAGAGTAAGTATTCAATATCCTCTGGCCGGAAGAATCCAATTGCATAACCTTAGATGATAACTGTGGGGAACCATCATGAACACTACTCCAGGCTATTTGTAATTGATCTTCTGTTGGATTATCAACATCCGTGATTGTGGCCGGGACGTATTGACGCTCAAGTGCCGCAATATCCGAGGATAGCGTGCGAATAGTTTGTATCTGATCTTCACGGGAGCTAGGCCATTCTGTAGTCATTTTGAACTCCGTTACTGTATTTTCCTCTGGTTCTGAGTGCGGTTACGACCACCCTATTCCCGGCATTGAAGTTTCCGCTATCCGCCTCAAATCGTAACAAATTAAGTGGTTTAGGTGTCGGTACATCTATATACCCAGCAGCTGTGTGTTGCTGAGTATCAACTCCCCCTCGTGACCCACCTTCAGCAAACATGGTAAGATGAGTATCATTTTCTCTAAAATTATGGAAGGTCAGTGTCCATGAACTAACATCCCCACCAACAATTAAACGCCACAACCCATTATGTTCTAAGCTACTAGTAACTGTTCCATCTTCTCTCCAATTACGGTTGTCACCTGTCACCCCGACACCAGTAATAATAAACATACTTGTGTTAATATCTGGACCAGCGGTTTCAATATACACTTTAAGTATCTCATATTCTTCGTCAAGATTCGCAATAATGTCTATCAAATCAACAAATATTTGATTAGTAGCGGCCGGGAGGTCATTTGAATACAAAACAAGTTCTGTTGGTTTCGGTTCTACATAATCTGAAATCCTGTAAACACGACCGGTGCTACCCTCTTCATCCAGGGATAATACAACAGAACCGTGTCTCCCAGACTCTCCCTGAAGATCTTCATCTGGAGGAGCAGGGATATCTGTGGTATAGCCCTGCCCACCATACAATCTACCCTGGGCCAGTCCATCCTGTGTTTTTGATTTTATACCAAAAGACTCCCCCCAACCCAACAACAGGCCATCTCCGCCAGGAGAGACATGGGCGAAAGTGTAACTCTGCTTACGATTACTGATAAGAGCAGCACCCCATCTGTGACGATCATCTATAACAACGTCGGGTTGAGTGGTCGTATCGCTGGCCACTACTGTCAATTCTTCACCCAAAGTATTCAGATAATCGAGTCGTTCGTCATAAATAATGTGGGGGACATACCTATTATCAACAGTGTCATAACGCAGATACTTTTCCCAAGTATGGGCACCATATTCCTGCATAGCATCTTCCGGTAAAGAATCAAATCTTTGTGATTTACCATAACGAACAGGTGGATCAGACGGCAAAATATCTATTAAGGTAGCCTCTCCTGGGGTCTTTCTAAAATGCCAGGCATTGTATAAACCACCACCTGCGGCAGATCCTGTTTGATCGTCACCACTGCTTGTGCCAAGACTAAACACAATATTTCCGGCCAGATCAAAAATTGTAGCAGAGTAATAATCAGTACCGCCATCAGGTGGTGTAGCGTAGGATATAGCCAGAAGATCATTTTGAAAACAGATTGTTGCAGCATCTTCTCCGCCAGACGGAACAGAGAAGAGCAACGATGTGCCAACACCGTCTTCATAAAAATGGATCTCATCGCCGTCGATATAATAGAAGTCAAGGTTGGCGAGATCGGTCTCATCGGCCCAACCAATGCGATCCGTAAACCCCCAGCCAGAATCACTTTCATCCTCTGCTACTACATAAGACACAGGACCATACAATTCTGCTGTCCAGGAAACTGTATCGATGGTTGCTCCAAGTGTATCTGTGGCCAGATCATATAATTTCAAATCACTACCATCCTGCACCACCATAGTTTGTGCAGGTGGGTGAACGTCTATCGCTACCTTTGTTGTGATAAGCTCAACAATACCGTCCATGTACATTTTATAGGTGCCAGTCACGCCATCATAAGTCCCGGTACCAATCAGATGAGTATCGTCCAACCACCATCGAATCCAGATGTTTCTTTCAGAGGGGATGGCCTGCGATCTAAATCCTTGAAATCCTGGATCATTATCCATCAATTTTGACCATCTTGTAGGTAATGTGAATCTGTCAGGAACGGCCATATACAAACCACGAAGACGGGTACCATCGTTCCAATAAAGCTCCGTCCCTACAGAGATAGGCAAAGAATAACCTTGTAACTCCCACTCATCCTCCCATTCTTTCTGGTGTGGTTCGGAAGAGGATGTCAGAGTCATCGAACTTTGAATAGCATTTAACTCATCCACTTCATCAAGTATCTCTTGAATCGCCATCAATACTCCCCTAACTCTGATTCTTGCTTCGTATCGAACAACCCATAAATCCAGGCTCTATCCGTTACTTCTCCTTGAACAGGATATGGTGCAGGATCTGGACCGGGAGAGGTAGCCAGGTCTTCCGTCAGGTATACCTGGTAGCGTAAAGAATTGGTTGCCACACTTCTGGCTAACATGCCATAATGAAGAACTATATCAGAGGCACTGGCCGCTGCCCCAAAACTAGCCCCGATAAGGGAAACTAATGGACCAAAATATTGCTTTTCATCATCTTTAGTTCCACCAAAGTCTATCTCAACTCTACCGACAAATGGATACTTAGAGGGTGAAACTACAATAGTCTCTGTTAAGTCCCCTCCAGCAAAATCTGGAACAGTGTTGGGGTCAATATCTGTAGACAATGATGTACCTCCGGCTCTAGTAGCGCGTAAGGCCGTAACATCAAAACGTGGATTAGCATAATCATGTAATTGATAATCACCCGCAGCTTTAGTCTGCGGTATCCCACAATGCAATTTCATGCCACTAGTGGTTACATCCAGGGCGAACTCTATGATTATCCGCAACAAACCTCGTCTCATCCAGATATCGGGGTTAATCATTAAAGTGGTAATGGTGTTGTCTGGTTTAGCAAAAGCTGACAACATCGTTCCTCGGCGGCTGAGACTGCCCAAAAAACGAAAATATGAAGCATCAGCTGTGCTGGGATGTATTGAAAAAACCGTCCCATCAGAATCTGTACCATTACCTAAATTATAGGTTACAGCATATTCGCGCATCTCCCCCGCACTTAAGTCATACCACAGTAATTTAACGCCTGGTGGTATTGGCGGAAAAAGGCCGGTAGCCAGAGACCATGCCTGTTCCCAGTCCGTTTGAGACGGCTCAAAAAACTTTGGTACCACCACTGGTTTAATTGCGTAACGCAAATTATCCAATCTACGTTGTAGATTTGCCAAAAATACATCTTGATCGGGACCACTTTCTGGCCAGTAAGAATCTAATGCAACCGTCATAAAGCATATCCCTTCGCTTTCAAAGATCTTCCCGCAGCATAAATTATTGTTGGCGGTGTTGGATCGCTACCTGCTACACCGGCTATGGCCTGTATTGTATGCGTTCCAGGAGGAACATCATCTATCTGGATGAAAGTCAACATTGGTGCAGTTCCAGCAACCGTGTAAATACCCTGGTCAGTGGATATTGCATGGAGTAGTGTGCCCTGCTTCACACCATCAAGTAGAAAATCAGCACCGACGAGACCGCTGCCGCTGGAATAGGTTGCGGTAAGATTGTACTCAAGCTCCAATTGGATTGGTTGCACGTTGGTAAAGGTCAGTACCGGGTGATCGGCAAGATTTGTTCCTATTGGGTAACTACCGGTAGCTGACACGGTTAAAATGGCAGATTCTTTAACAACAATACCGCCGCGTACATATTTGGGATCTTTCCTGACAACAGCTGTGGCATCTAACAGCAAGCCATAGACTCCGGCCAACTGATCGTTCAGTGCGTCCCACCAATAGAAAACAGCGCCCTTAGAGATAGGCATTGTTTTTCCGGTCTGTGACAGCCAGGCCATCTCCCACTCTTCTTGCGTTGGTTCGGATATCTGTTGCAGTAATATGATATCCGATGTCTTTGCATTGACAGAGGTAACAAGCTGGGTAAATCTCGTCAATAATTGCGTGATATAAATAGATTGTTTAGATGGATCTGTTGGCCAGGGACCTAGATTGAAACTAACGTCATCAGACATGGTACACCTCTATTTGGGACATCGGTAAGAGCATGTCCTCTGGATCGAGTATAGCACTTAAGGCACAAAATTCAAAAACATCGGGAGTCCAGGGAGAGGTGGCCAGCCCCCAGTACAAATCCAGTTCTCCCGCCGCAACAGTATTTACTTCTAATATCTGATGCCCAACAGTCGCTATCACATTGGATGGGGCTTCTATAGCAGTCTTGGACACAACCCAATTTAATGCCCAAATAGCATCTAAATGGAAGGGAATAATTTTTACTACAGCTGTTGTACTGTAGAGCATTCTGGCATCCAATTCCCCACCACGCAACAAATCTATGTACAGCTGCCAACCATCGGTATAACTTATAGGTGCCGATATCTCATCTAAAACGTCTTTAGCCACATTGACAAAGTTAAAAGGTATACGAGTAATGGAACCTAACAATGCTGTTCCATTCTCAGGAACAGGGGCTGTAACCCCCTCCTCCAAAGTTAGAATAATGGATTCAGAAGTATATTCTTTATCTGATTGGCTGGAATCCGACCATCTAAACGAACCATTATTCGGTATGCTCCCTACCCCACCAGCTTTTTTATAAGCAGATATCCAATCGGATAACATAGGTTTTGTAGGTTTATTGACCTGTATAATAGGGCGCATACTCGCTGCCAATGAATCGCCAGCAGTTTGTAAAATCGAAATAATATCCGCCATCACCGCAGGTTGATCGCAAGGATCATTCGGCCAGGACACCGAGGCCAATAAATCATTTACCGGAAACTCTTCTCCGGTGGGTAATTCGGATACACTCTCTCCGGCCCAAACAGTGGTCACTAACGAATTAAAAGTTATGTCGGACCAAGCACCCGCAACCCAAGCATCCATCGGATCGACCTCCGATGCCGCTGTTTTCATAGCAACAGATACTGGAGCAGCCACCCTGGTTGAATAATGGTACTTAACAGGTGTGCCGTCAGAGTCCTTTGTCAACATCACTCCATCCACATACAGCGAAGGAACTGCGACAGTGACGGTAACTGTAAAATAAATTGTACTGCTATCTGCCGGGACAGTTACAGAAAGTTCCTCTTCAAAAAAATAATCAGGCACCTGGTCAACAAGAGCTTGCGATCTTGTAACAAGTATTGATTCATCGTTTTCATTCTTTACACTGATGGTGTAGGTAGTGGCCCCTCCTGTAGAGGGGATTCGCACTCTGGCTCGAAATGTATAATCATCTCCGGCAACAACAGCTATCACGTCAGATTTACTTACCTCACCATCTCGTCGAACATCTCCCGCAAATACATCACTTCCCTTGTCTGGATTAAGCTCAAAAGTAGCCGTAATATCCCAGGGAGAGCCTGCTACAAGGTTTTCCGGCGTTATTGCGCTAGATTGCACCTGTGGGTCAGCTCCGTTTGGCAAAACAGGGACAGTAAGCTCTGACAGTTGATTTTCAAGTGTGTCTTGATCTTGAATATCAGTGACAGTTCGATAACTGCGCCCAGCAACAATAGCATACACTTCGGTATCAGAGGGGATTTGTAATTCTGTCCCCGTCATATCCCCCCCACGATCGCTGGGGAATAACCTAACAGCATAATCATCACAAACGGCACTAATTGATTGATTCGTATCGTCATATAATTTAGTCAGTAACTTTGTCTTATCGTTGACAACCCAGGACTCTACTGATGTCTTAACTGCAACAACAGATTCTTCTATAGAAATATACCCTGTACCATTCCACACAAAATTATCAAATTCTATTTTATACTCAGTCCATGCCTCATTAGCAACTATCTTCAATACATAATCAGGTTGGTGGGACCCTTCATAAACGTGCATCGGGAAGGTAACTACTTGAGAACCACCCACGCTAGTAACAACCAAATCAAAACTTACGTCTCCTGAAGAGCTTATATTTGAACCATCCACAATAAAATTTATTGAAAAAACTTGACCGTCTTCAACAACACAAGCTATCTGATAACTAGCATAAACTCCTGAGTTGCCGGACAAAAGTCTGGCCTGACTTGCAGTAAAAAAATTTGTTCCGTTGTAAGTCCACAGTGAAGGCAGAGGGACAGGGAATTGCAATGAAGCTACATTGGAAGCATCCAACTGAGCCGAACCAAACACCCTTCCAGTAAGGTCTATTCTATCAAGATCTTTGTTACCAGTATGCCCGGCAGTAAATTGTTGTCCCAGAAAAGGCTCTATATTCCTCACGTCGATCCAATTATCTGCTACACTGGCTAACTGGTGGGATATCTCGACCACGATTTACCTCCAAATAAAATAACATTCTAAACTGACATCACTATCCACCGTCCAACCCGCACCTGTTGCAATTTTACAAATCAGACCGGTCTCATTATCGTCATCCTGACCGGAAACAACTTCTATCAATACTTTTTCGGTAGGTGTTTCCACAAATGGCAATCCTATAAAATCAGAAAAATGTCTATCGACAGGGCGATTATAGGGAAACTCTACCAACAATGCGTCGCGTCCATCTTCCAATGTCGTATCTGGCAACATGGAGGAGAGCGGGACTGTCTCTTTAACCATCTCAGGGGATAAAGAAAATTTGTAAACGGTACCCTCCACCTGTTGTACCGCTTTGATTTTATCATAGAGATCGGCGACACCAGAATCTTCTGTCAAGGATACATCTGCCAGATCATAGGTTGCAGAAATAGTGTTTGATTTTATATTCAATTTATACCCAAGCACCCTGAAGTCGCCATCTACTTCATAATACTCGGCTGTAATCTTTCCAGTGACGGGATTTTGTACTGCTGTCTGTGCTTTCCCCAAAACTGACACTTTATTGCCAAGAGGGACTATCAAATTTTTGCCAATAGCCGACATAGTGTATTTACGTCGCACAGTTGCCCTCTCCATAAGATAGGCAACAGACCTATCATAAATTGCTTTTCCCACAGCCCTTGTTTCCGCCAATGTCGAATTATTTTCCCCGTCTTTTGGTGGTGCGAACTCTGGCCATTTTTCAAGTCTCTGAAATCTACGGGCGACCAATTCAACCGGATCAGTAAAGACCTTTATACTGCTAAAGAAATCTGAATCCAACCATACCTCATTATCACCATTAGTCTTATTTGATTGGCAGTGGCCCATACCAACAGAAGTCCCTGACACACCATTGTAACCAATATTGGTAAGATAAGAATTGACCACCTGTGCATTATCAAACCCTATAGCAAATCCATAAATTGTATCTAAGTCAGATAATAACCCCGTATTGGTCAAATCTATTTGATTCTCACCAAAAGGAGCAAGTCCGTCTGCTTCCACAAAAGGCCCCTCAAATAGTCGTTCTGCATTAAAATGATCGTAAGTATAAGAATCAGGTGTGCCGAGATTAGACAACC
>Ga0114923_10002377_pt1 | contig 12766 bp, 5 predicted proteins | sample SumtaG_FD_89578 | JGI IMG/M metagenome (GOLD analysis project Ga0114923, IMG submission 89578) | Deep subsurface microbial communities from Indian Ocean to uncover new lineages of life (NeLLi) - Sumatra_00157 metaG | ecosystem: Environmental > Aquatic > Marine > Oceanic > Sediment | place: near... | reverse complement strand
CCGCCAGATCAAGGTTCAAATCGATGACACCACTTCTGACTATGACAAAGAAAAATTGCAGGAAAGACTGGCCAAACTGGCCGGCGGAGTTGCTGTCATCCGGGTGGGTGCACCCACTGAGACGGAACTGAAAGAGAAAAAAGCACGGGTCGAGGACGCTATGCATGCCACCAAAGCTGCTGTTGAAGAAGGGATCGTCGCCGGCGGCGGCATTGCCCTGTTAAAGAGCGTTGCTTCATTAAAAAAGATCAAATTGGACGGTGATATGCAGTTTGGTATCAACATTTTGATAAAAGCCCTGGAAGAACCGTTAAAACAGATTGCAGCCAATGCCGGTTATGAAGGGTCTGTGATTATTGAGCGCGTGAGACGGTCAAAGAATCAGAATTGGGGATTTGATGCTTTAAAAGAAGTCTATACCGATATGATTGCTTCCGGAATTATCGATCCCACCAAAGTGGTAAGGATCGCACTCCAGAATGCGGCTTCTGTTGCCGGGCTGCTGCTCACAACTGAAGGCATTGTATCCGAGATACCGGAAGAAGAAAAAATGCCGGCAATGCCTCCCGGCGGTGGTATGGGCGGCATGGGCGGCATGATGTAGCGGTAGGCGACCGCACCCTAAGAAGGCCCTTCGGGCCATCAGGAAGGCTTCCTCCAGTGATCCATTTCACCGAAAAATGCAATAAAACGTTAAATATAATAAGCATTTAAAGGAATTTGTATTTTGGATATGGGGGAAGCCTTCAGCCCCCAATGCTTTTCATCGTCTCCGGGCGAAGAGTCCGTCTTTATGATTGCCTATCACTTGTAATTGGAAAATTAAGCGAAAATATCCAGGGGAAAATTAGCAATATTGTGTTTTCTCATTAACCAATCATAGTATTCAAGGATGATTTTGTCCTTGTGTAATTCCATTATGCAGAAACCATGGTTATTAAGGTCTTGACGCAATCTGCCAAAATCTTTGGGAGGGAATTTAAAAGTCGTATCCACCCAGCTTGTAGGTGCCAATCCCTTTTTCTTTGCATCATTTTTGATTCTTTTATTATAAATCGGATGTCCCGCGTGACCAATACAACTGCCGATAAAGGGAGTCTCACTGGTTTTATCGTAGAGGGCGGCATGATGCGTGTTTCCCCAAAACCAGAGGTCTATAAGGTTCTTATTAACCAATTCAGACAGATCGTTTAGCAGTCCCTTTCTTTTTCTACTTCCCAAATTATAAGGCTCATTGGGGCTGAGTAAAATATTGATAAGCGGCGGCGAATGATCCTTCCCTTCCTGGAGTCTATCGTTTAGCCAATTCCAGAGCTTTTCGACTTCCTTTCTACCCTTTTTTTGATATCTGCCGTCTTTGAAAAACGCGGTATCGATGGCGACAACCTGGTATCGATCCGAGCGTATACAGAAATAGCTGCCTTCTTGTTCTTGAAGTCCTTCCGGGCCAACACCTTTCTTATCGTCCATGAATTTGTAATATGGTTTGTAGCAGGAGTATTTCTCGTGATTTCCGGCCATCCAGAACATTCGTGTTTTACTCATCAGGTTTTTTAAGGGTTCCCACATATGCTTTTCGAATTCCGAGGTTCTACCGGCATAATAGACATCACCCAGATGAATCGCATAATCGAGGTCAAATTTTGTTTCAAGGTTCCTGGCAATGAAGCGAGAGTGGTACTCGCCCGTGCCGAAATCGGCAAAAAGACCGATCCTAACGGACCTCCCAAATTCAAAAGGATTGCCTTGCGGGTCTTTCATCTTGTAGACAAAATCACTGGTACTGTGTTCGTCATGCAATCGAAATACTTTTTTGCTGCAGAGTCCGATCTTTTCCCCAATGAAATATGACCCGCTGTTAATGATCCATCCTAACAAATCTGCCCGGGGTTCATATTTATGGCTGTGGGGCTCCACGGTAATGTCATCATAGCTGGGATATTTAGTCGGCCATGATAGAGGAGCGCTGGCAGAAAGACTTTCAAATTGAATACCGGCATCCATTTGCTTGAGAAATTCTTTTGGATGAGTGAGTGCATTTCGTGCTTGTTCTATCAATGCTCCAAAATATTCAGGGGTCATCTGGGACTCATTGAGTGAATCCATTTTCTTAAGCATTTTTTTCGGGTCTTTTTCATACATCCTTTCCAGCTCTTCAACACCTTTTAAATCGAGAGGCGGAAGTTCATCGATCTGGTCCGGAGTTGCGTCTTCAAGGGCTGTGAACTGGGAAGGAAGGGTATCGGGTAATGGTCCATTGTAACCCAGTGATCTATACAAAGAAATAAGGTCTTTGTCCATATTATTCTCCTTTGATTCATTTTTTTTTAAAACCGGTAAATTTTATAAATTTACGGTTATCAAAGATACAGGGTGGTTTACTATCGATCATTACCGACACTGTTTCTTTCCTTGGTGCCTCGTAATGTGATGGATACGGCTAACCCCCTGTACACCATCTTAAAGAATAAATATAGTATAATTTTAACGATTTGTCAACCTGTTTTTGAAATTTGTTTTTTAACAATTCTTTTTTCTTGCCTGTCCACAACCCGGACGATCCGGTTTATTTCTCATGTCCCCGTTTTAACGAGTTTTCGCCCGGAGACGATGAAAATGGTATAAGGTATATTGTAGGGGCTTGATTTATCAAGACCTATCACAGGACAATTCGTATACGGGGTTTGATGAATCAAACCCCTACGATCGAATTGATGTCTTTTTTTCGTGTAATTCGTGTAATTCGTGGGCTATTTTCATGCCGGCCAGTCATGACGGCCCGCCGTCGCCCAAAGACGATGAAATTAAACAAAGTAATTTCATGGTAGGCAAGAAAAGCTTGATTTTCGGCCAAGAAAAGCAAAATTATCCTTGATTTTTAACCACAATAAATAAAAATATCCTTGATTTTCGACCATTAAAAGGGGACAGGTCAGAATTATTACATCGGATTAAAACCATTTTTATCCACAACAGTAGAACCCGACTAACCAACCACTATTTTAAAGGGACTAGGGACAGGTGAATAATAATTATTTTTCCCGAAACCCGAATTTTTCTAATAACCGGGTATACCTTGGATCCGAATGATAGCGGTCGAACGCCTGTTCACTGTTAACAAAGAATAAATTGGCCTCCTTGTTTTCCAGGCATTTTTCCAGGCATCGGAACATGTTGTCGCTGTCATTCAAGTCAGCATATACCATGGCGATATAATAGGAGAAGCCTATCGATTCCGGTGATTTTTTTTCTAAATCCAGCAATATTTGCATGAAATCCATGGCTTTTTCCCGTTTGCCGGACATTGCATAGGCCCTTGCCAGACCCGAAATCGACTCGGTCTCGTTTCCCGGGATCTTGCGCGTTTTTTCAAACAATTGGATTGCCTTTGGATAGTCTCTTTTTCGCAGGAGAATCCAGCCCATCAAATTCACTGCTTCAAGAAAATCCGGGCTTATTTCTAATGTTTTTTCCAATTGTTTTTCAGCTGGCACAAATTGCTTTTTTAGATAAAAAATAACAGCCAGAACTACATTTGCCGGCGCTGATAGGGGATCCAGTCGCAGCGCTGTTTTTATAGATTTCATGGCATCCTCTTCAGCACCCCGGAACATCGAAAAAAGTGCTTTAAATTGATGGGCTTCCGCGTAATTATGATTAAGTTCGATGGCCCTATTTACATAATTCATGGCTTCGTCCCAGTTCCAATCCATCCAGAAGAACGAATTAGCCAGCGCCAGTTGGGTTTCCGCCAGGCTGTCGTCCAGTTGATTGGCTTTGCTCCCATACATCTTGGCCAGCGCAAAAGCATTTTCAGTCTCAAATTTCCCCCCAATCCCGAGCCATATATATACGCTTGATAACGCGGCATAAGCCTTGGCAAAATCCGGGTCGATCTCAAGGGCTTGATTTAAAAGCTTTAGCGCAGTATTTAAACTGGTTAGCGACCATTTATTGCTATGAAAAACAGCCTTCAGGTACAGATTATAGGCTTCGATATTATTAGTAGAAGGGACGACCAATTGTTCTTTTGCTTTTTCATCTGCCAGGTTCTCTCTCATCCGGTTGACTATTTTCAATGAAAGTTCATCCTGGACTTCGAAAATGTCTTCCAATTGGCGGTCATAGGTTTCCGACCAGATATGGTATCCGTCAACCGTATTAATTAATTGGGCCGTAATACGCACTTTGTTCCCTGATTTTCTCACACTCCCTTCCAGTATGGTTTTAACTCCCAGTTGCTTACCTACTTCACGGACATCTAGCTTTTGTCCTTTAAATGCAAAAGAAGATGTCCTTGCCGTAACCTGTAACCCTTCGACCTTAGTCAACGCGTTGAGCAATTCCTCGGTAATACCGTCGCTGAAATATTCGTTCTCCGGATCGCTGCTCATGTTGACAAAAGGCAGGACCGCGATGCTCTTCCCTTTTTCTTTGCGTTTGCCACCGATTTCTTTTGGTTCCGGGGTTTTAAGGCCGTCATTAGTCAGGGCAAACACTTCCACCGATCGTTTTACATTCTTTAAATCAAAGGGGCCCAGTGATTTGAAATGAAACCGGGGGTGATTTTTAATTTCATCCGCCAGTTTATCCGAGACCAGGACGCTTCCGGCCATGGACAGCCCTTCGATGCGGGAAGCGATGTTCACACCGTCGCCGTAAACGCCTTCATCATCATAAACGATATCCCCTGTGTGCATGCCTATTCTCAGGGGAATCTCCGGTTCTTTTTGCAGTTCCCGCTGAATTTCCACGGCACAGGCTACGGCTTCAATGGCACTGTTAAAAATAATTAATGTGCCGTCGCCGTAGTACTGCAATATTTTTCCCGAATGGTTATTTACCGCTTCTTGCTGAACCTTGCGGTGCCTGTCCCTGTATAATTTCGCCAAATCTTCGTTTTCTTGCATCAGGGCCGTATACCCGACCATGTCTGTGAACATAATCGCCGCCAATAGCCGGTTGCTTTCTTTCATCATAGTAGTCATTTACTGATAGTCCAATCGTTTTTTGTCAAATCTCATAATATTAATAATACCTCCTAAATTCTATATGTAAAAAACACAATATTTGTGGAAAACTTGTGAACCTGTGGAGGTTATGTAAATAAATAAGCAGCCACCGGTCCCCATGCTTGGCTAAACGAAATCTTGATTCCTGTTTCATGGCCATTCAGTATCAGTTCCTTATTTCTGCTGGCTTTTCGACCAATAAAAGTCATATATAACATAGAAAAAATTTATAGTAAAGAGAAAAACATAAAGAAATTTTAATAATTACTCTTCGGACACGGTGAGTCGACCAGGGAATTTCACCCCACCTGCCTCACTCAGAACGGTACGTGAACCTCTCAGCTCAGGACGGTTTGACAACTGCTCCTGCAAGCCGTCATCGGAGGACCTACCTCCATCTATCATATAGCCTGGAAACAATTTCTAATCTGTTTCCTTCATGGCACACAATGGGCGTCCCACAATCGTTGTTTACTTTTTTTCCACTTGGCTGGATCAGGCATCTCAAAGACCTTTGATTTAAAAGTGGTATTAAACTCAATTTTATCAACCTCCCAGGTCCGGTATCCGATCAAATATTCCGACTCAATCAGAAATGGGAGGATAAGCCCTTCCACCTTCCTATAATAACTAAAAAAGGCCTCAAGTTTACATTTTCTTCCAAAATCATAGGTATACCCGGTCATACTGACAACCAGAAATGTCTCTGCATTGATGAACCAGTAAAAGGGGTCAGGTCTTGTATTATTATATTCATTGCTCTTTTTCCTGTTGTTTAATTAACCGACTAACTGTCGCATAATGAAGTCCGAAATATTCGCCAATTTCCTTCATCGTATAATTATGATCATAATAAACACAGTAGATCAATTCATCCCTTGATTTACCTTCCCTCATCCCTCTTTCAATTATCTCATCTAATTCCAGAGATAAAGTCTGACGCTGCAGACGAGGAATTTCTTCAATATCTTTTCGGGTTTCATCATCCAGATGATGACTAACCTTCTTTACAAAAAGTTCAGAGCCTAATATTATATTTGCCACGAGTCCTTCTGTGGGGAATTCTACTCCATAGCCTGCTTGCACAAATTCTTTATAAGATGAAATTGCCATGCTTTTGCTATTTCCAAATTGACTCAATATCCAATCGGTGGATAAAAACTCGGGGCAAGGGGACAAGCCCACCGTCGACGCATAACTGCTCCATTTCCACTCTTCCGGGAAAACAACCAGGCCAGCTCTAACTGGATTCAAGACAATGTACCTGCTTAATTCAAGCAGGTAAGATTCTTTTTCAATGAGGATTGATTTGAATCTACCTTGAAACAAATGCCCTATTCTATTATGTCGGCGGTTAAATCTTTGGCTGTAGATACTATTCAGTTGCATCATTCCCCTGGACAAATTACCGGCAGGAGTTTCAATCAAAAAATGATAGTGATTATGCATCAAAACGTACGTATGACATAACCAGTCAAAGCGGTCTATTACCATGGTTAATACTTCTAAGAAGGATTCTCTGTCATCCGTATCTTTAAATATGTTCTTTCGTTCATTGCTCCTGTGGGAAAAACGGGGCCCTTATTCCCCAATAGGGGACTCCCCTACCCTTTCAATTATTTCTCTTATCAGGTTCTTCCCATGCTTCCCGGGCTTTCCTGCACACTTCACCCGATGTGCTGCCGTAAAAGGTCTTGAATCTCTTGATAAAATGACTGGGACTACGAATATCAAGTATTTCCAGGGCAGCTTTTACTGTGGGAACCCTGTAATAACGTATCAGTAAATAAAAGGCTGTCATTTTCTCCGTTTGCAGGTATCGACCCAGGTTTGGATAACAGTAATTATTAAAGCAGCGGGAAAGATAGGAGCGATCAACATTCAACCAGCGTGCGATTTCAGATACGGTTAGATCACCCAGTTCATGAAGATCCGCACGATCTATCATACGCATCGCCGCTCTGGCAACAGCAATTTCTTTCGGTGTCATTGTTCTACTTTTTACCTCCTCTGTTCAATTTTCCAGGCACATCAAAACCTTCATACGTTATATATTAATAAAAGTTTTAACATTGTTCCGGGATTATGTTTGACAACAACGGATGAGGTTAAGGTCAAGGTTAAGGGAAGAAAAAGACTCTCTTTCCCTCAACCTTAACCCAACCTCAACCTGGATCCGGTTCTTATTCGCTTTGATCAATCCGTTTCAATTGATCGTCCTGTTCCGGTGGATTTTCCGGATCCCCTTCACCCGCTTCGCCTTTATCATCAGCGGAGGTACTTCTTTTACTACCGTAGGCCAGCACAGAAATATTCAATATTTTCAGGTACTGGGTGTTCTCCTTAAACAAGTAGCGGCAGACGGTTTTGAACTTTGACCAGCCGGTTTTTAAATCCTGACATAAGTCATCCCGCTCTTTCCTGGCAAGCTGGGCAATGAACCCATCGAGGGAATCTTTATGTTTACCAGCGATTCCCAACTGGCTGCGAATTCCCTTATTTACCTCTCCGGGAAACAATCTAAAAGCCAGTTTCCGGAAACTGGAATAGAGATTCGCTTCATCTTTAAACTTCACTTCCAGCCGGTTGGTGGCCACCAGTTGCTCACCATGCAATCTCTCGTACTCATGGTACTTTTCACCGGCACGGGCATTGAGTACCATTAACCCGTCCAATTTCGGATCATCATAACCAAACAAGATGATCTTTTCCTTAATTACGCCGTGGTTTTTTGCGTTGTTAAAACCGACAGCGCTTTCTCCGATTAATTTTTCAATTAATTGAGGAATTCAATTATCACAAAAACGATATCCACCTCCCCCTTCCTTCAGGGATGCATCAAAATCCGAAATTCGAATATCGAAATTCGAAACAAATTCGAATGACCAGAATTCAAAATTTAAAACAGATGGGGCTTTTGGTCATTTTAATGGGGCTCGTAGTGATGTTTTGGTCATTTGATATTTGAATTTTGAATTTGTTTCGTTTTTCGGATTTCGTGCTTCGAATTTCCCATCTTATCAACGTTTTTCAATATTCTTCAAATTAACCCCAAAAGAGAATGACGTAGTCCTGCTCCTTCCCTACCCCAGCCAGTGTCAGAGTATTAGTTTAGCTGATATTCACTGCAAAGATCGCAGAGGTCGCAGAGAGGAGAAAAGCGGCACAATCGCCACTCGCTGTTTCGCATATAGGTCCCCCGCGCCGCGGGGTAATTAAAAACCATTAAAAATGTTAGGTGCCTGAAGGGTAGAATATCACATGATATAAAAAGGTATTGCAAAAAAAAGAGATTAAGGTTTCCAGAACCCTTTTGAATAAACCGCTTCCAGGGCTCTACCAATAAGCGGCACCCAACAAAATTATGTCTTTTCAAAAGTAAACTTCTTTGAGAAAATATAATATCTTGATCGGAAAGATTTTTTTTTGAATGTGAACACATGGTTAGAATATAGTGCAATAGATCCTCCGCACAGCGGGTGACCGCGCCGCGGCCTAATTTAATTTCGAGATAAACATGCCGCTCTCTAAAGGCGGCAGCTTACCCCTATTTATCGATGATTTCCACCGATATCCCGACAAACAGGTAATTAACCCAGGTGAAGCAAGAAGGAATTTCCGGGAAATGAAGAGGAATGCATGAATAAGTTAAAGAGAATAGAAAAGAAAGATATAGAAGATATTATCGCTTTAACTCCCACGCAGGAAGGGATGCTGTTTCATTACTTGAAAGACCCGGAAAGCGGCCACTATTTCGAGCAATTAAGCCTGGAAATATCCGGTGAAATCGATGTGGAACTTTTCGAAAAGTCCTGGGATTTTGTCATCCAAGCCAATGAGATGCTGCGGACCGTGTTTCGCTGGGAAAAAGTTGAAAACCCGGTGCAAATCGTTTTAAAAAAACATAAACTCCAGTTTGCATTTTATGATTTTACAACTGGAGAAGATGGGGAAGATTATGAAAAGAAGGGGAAAACGGAAGAGATAAAAGCAAAAGACAGGAAAAGGAAATTTAACTTACAAGAGGTTCCGTTCCGGGTGACCTTATGTAAACTTGAAGAAGACAAATATGAGATGATCATCAGCAATCATCATATCTTATATGACGGCTGGAGTAATGGGATCATTTTGAAAGAATTTTTTAAGGCCTATAACGGTCTATCTTCCGGGAAGGAATGGGTAAAACCGGTCAAAAGGAAATTTAAAGCCTTTGTTAAGTGGCTGCAAAGTCAGGATAAAACAAAAGCGGGAAAGTACTGGCAGTTGTATTTTAAGGATTTTGGCAGCGGGGAAGTGCGTGCGTTAAAAAGAAAAAAACAAGAACCGGATCAGCCCGCCGGCTATAGATACAAATTCCCCGGGGATATAAAAAACCGCCTGGAGGATTTTGTTAAGGAGCAGCGATTCACCCCGGCGTCTTTCCTTTACGGCGCCTGGGGATTGCTATTGCAGCATTACCATTTCAGCGACGATATTATTTTCGATACCACCGTTTCCGGGAGGTCCGCACCGGTAAAAGGGATAGAAGATATTGTCGGGTTATTCGCCTCTGTCCTCCCCCTGCGGGTGACCACCCGCCGGGGAGAAAAAATACCGGGTTTATTGGCCCGCATCGATAATGATTTAAAGGAGCGGGAAGGGTTCGGCAATATCTTTAGCGCGGAAATGAAGGAATACTATGAGAGTGGGAAGAGTGATTTTTTCGATTCTTTGCTGGTGATTGAGAATTATCCGCTGGATAAGCAATCGATGGAGGAAAACAGGCCATTATCCATTGCCGGTTTTTCAATTACCGAAGTCACCCGGTACGATCTAACGGTTATTATAACGCTGTTTGATGACATTGAAGTGAACATTACCTACAACAGCGAATTATTTGATGAGTCCATGGTGGAGAAATTATGCCTTCATTTTGGTGAGATTGTGGAAGGTATGTTACGGCAGCCGTCTGAAGAGGTATGCCGGTTAAAGGCCCTGCCGGAAGAAGAGAGGGATAAGCTGCGGCAAAGATTTACCGGAATTGAAGAGAGCGAGGCTAAGCCGGGGTCAGGGGAGGGCTTTACACCACCGCGGGACCCACAGGAAGAGACGTTGGCGGGGATATGGTCGCAGGTGTTAAAGGTTGAGAAAAGTAGGATAGGTATCGATACGAGCTTTTTTGATTTTGGCGGGCACTCGTTGAAGGTTACGATTTTAAAGGCGAAGCTGCTTGAAGAGCTCCGGGTCAGGGTGCCGCTGTCTGAAATATTCAGGGCCGGCACCATCAGGAATCTTTCCGCTCATATAAAGGGGCTGTCGGCGGCGGAAGCAGGGGCCGGCCAAGTCCCGGTTACGCCGTTGGAGAAAAAGGAATATTATCCATTATCTTCGGGCCAGAAGCGTGCCTATATTCTCTACCGGCAGGACTTAAGCAGTACGGCCTACAACGGTTCGTCGGTAATGCTGTTGATGGGTAGCCTGGATCGGTCGCGGCTGGAGAAGTCATTCCGGCGGTTGATCGAGCGGCATGAGAGTTTGCGGACGTCGTTTGAACTAATTGCCGGGGAACCCGTGCAGAGGATACATGAAAAAAATTGCAGATTCCAAATTACAATGCCCCTGTCTAAAAAAAGGCAGGGACCGTATATTGCAAATGACAAATCACAAATTACAAAAATAATCAAAGATTTCATACTGCCCTTCGATCTTTCTCAAGCGCCGCCGGTGCGGGTGGGGTTGGTAAAAATCGAGGATGAAAAACACCTCCTGATGGTGGATATGCATCATATCATTTGCGACGGCACCTCGGTCACCATCTTAATAAAAGATTTAACGGCTTTTTACCGGGGCGAAGAGCCGCCGGTACCGGGGATCCAGTATAAAGCATTTTGTCAATGGCAGACCCTTCGGCTGAATTCGGGGATATTGAAACGGCGGGAAGCCTATTGGTTAAAACGGTTTGAAAAGAATTTACCGGTTCTGCATATGCCTACGGATTTTCCCCGTCCCGGGACACAGCGTTTTGCAGGGGAAAAGATAAAATTTAAGTTGGCCAGGGATTTAAAAAAGGACCTGGAGGGTCTTATAAAGGAAACCGGGACCACTTTGTACATGGTTCTTTTGGCGGTTTTTAACGTATTATTATTCAAGTATACGGGGCAGGAAGATATTATTGTCGGTTCCCCAATTGCCGGCAGGCACCATACGGCATTTGAAAACATCATGGGTATGTTTATCGAGAGCCTGCCCATGCGGAACCATCCGCGTGGGGATCTGTCCTTTGCCACCTTTCTCCGGGAAGTGAAAGCCAACACGCTCCTGGCCTTTGAAAACCAGGAATACCCGTTGGGAGAATGGATGAACCGGTTGGAAATCAAGAGCGATTTAAGCCGGAATCCCCTGTTCGATGTAATGTTGATCGTTCAGAACTATGAGGCGGCACCATTGGAATTGGGGGGGGTGCTTATTCGACCTTACGAAGTGGACGCCGGAATTTCAAAGCTTGATTTTACGCTGGAAGCCGTGGAATCGGGAGATGATATTCTTTTTGGCCTGGAGTACCGTACGCAATTGTTCCGTCGGGAGACCATGGAGCGATTTGCCGGTTTCTTTGTCAAAATTATCGAACAGGCTGCGGCGGAGCCCGGGGTTTTATTATCCGGGATAGATGTGGTGGGCAATGCGGAACTGATCCGTATAATAAGCGGGGGGACCGGCGGGTTGGCGGGATTGGAAAAGGATGTCGACCGGGTGTTTGTATCGGAACTGCTTCGATCCCATTACCGCTTACAGTTGGGGGGGATAATCCACGAAGTCCAATCGGAAGATTGGGGGTTATCGGTCTACTCCGGGGTTACCTTCGACCCCTTTTGGAATCATACGGCGCTGCTGCCGGTTCCAGGTTCAGACATATCCCGGTACCTGGAGGAGATTGAGAGATTTGCCGGGGCCCACCGGCGTCATGCCGGTGTTTACCTGGTGGCGGAGTGGCCCGGTGCCGGAGAGGCGCTGGGGGTTTTAAAAAAGTCCGGCTATGAAATGGTGAATGTGGAATCCTGGATGGTTTACCGGGCCGGCGGTGTGGCCCCGCCGGCCGGGGATCGATGGCATCGGTCCGGACTGCAGATGGAAGCGGTAAGGGGTGAAAAAGAGCTGGCCGACCTGGTGGGGATTTTCAATGACGTTTACTTGATCGGTCGGGTGTATATGGGGGATGCGTTGAGATTGCAATTTTATTCAGCGGAAGGGCCCAGGGTGACACATTTTATCGGCCGGGTCAACGGCAGTACGGTGTGTATCGCCACGTTAATCATAGAGGAAACGGGGTATGGCTGTATTTATAATGTGGGTACCGCGGTTGGCCACAGGAAAAAAGGGTATGCCGCTGCGATTACGGGGTATGTGACCGGGGAATTTTTGAAATCCGGCGGTCACACACTTTTTTTGCAGGTAGACCACCAGGGCGGGGCGGAGCGTCTGTACCGGCGGTTGGGTTTCGAAACGGTGTTTCACCGTCTGGGTTTTGTTAAAAGCGGCAGTATTATTCCCGCGCATCCGGCGGAGACATTCTGGCGCTCCCAGCTCAGCAGTATCGAGGAACCCACGGTTATAAAGGTAATCGAACACCCGGCCGCTGCCGGGAACTCGCCGGAGTATGGTAGAGAGGGCGAATACAGGGAGATTCCCGGGTCTTTGCAAAGGGAAATCAAGGGGTTTACCGCCTATTACCGGTTATCATCGGAAGCCTTAATCATAGGGACCTGGGCTGTGCTTTT
>Ga0114923_10002375_pt1 | contig 12773 bp, 6 predicted proteins | sample SumtaG_FD_89578 | JGI IMG/M metagenome (GOLD analysis project Ga0114923, IMG submission 89578) | Deep subsurface microbial communities from Indian Ocean to uncover new lineages of life (NeLLi) - Sumatra_00157 metaG | ecosystem: Environmental > Aquatic > Marine > Oceanic > Sediment | place: near... | reverse complement strand
GTGAATCGAGACAGGCTTCGTACCACTGCTTCACCCGATCCCTCATTTTCTCATCTGAGTTGACTTTTTCTTCGGTAACGATGGATGGGATTCGCTCCGAGAGAATCATTTGCCATTCTTTGGGCTTGATCTGTTCAAGCCTTGACCTAACATGGACGACCTCCCGTAGCCAGTCCGAGATTTCATTTTTCTGTTCACCAAACTTTTCAATACCGATGATCGGCAACAGATCGCTCACAGCCTTTCGGGTTGTTTTACTGGGCAACCAGCAATTCTTTAAGCATTCCTGCTTTGCGAACTTGCCACCAAGGGGCGGTTTCAACTTAGTATTTATCTCTTCCCACCAAAGAGCACCTATATCTTCGGGGCTTCTCCATCCACCCCTGGGTCCTTCACACGGGACTGTCATCGTCATGTGTTTTTGGTAGTAATTGTCCCAATTCCCTGACAGGAGGGTCAGGAGTGCAACCGATTGATCTATGGGCATTAAGGGTGGCTCGATTCGGTCTAAGTTCAAAGCTCTGGGAGAAGACTCTGATGGACGGGAATCATATGGCAAATACTTCCGAATGCGACTACGTTCTTCGGCTTTCCCGTCAGTTTGGACAACTCGGGGATAGTGTACTACACCTAACCATTTCAATACCGCCCGATACTTATCCCGATCCTTTGCAGGAGCACAAGCCCACGCAATTCCGGCATTTCCTTTGTATAGTTCGACAATGAGTTCTTCTCCCCATTCACTCCCAAAATATGTATTTCGAGCTTCAGCCCAGTGATTTTCCGGTTCACCTTCAATGTCGGCAGGGATTGGACAGCGTTGAAGGCCTTCCTGAGGGGCATGTTTTTCATGCCAATCATTGGTAAGCAACCATTGGATGAATCGCCCGGGGCTATCGTCGGGATCCTTCCAGTATTGACTGATCGCCTTTTCGAGAGCTTTAAGCCACACGTTAGACGTTGGTTTCCTAATCCCGAGTTCTTCGATCAGTTTTTCAACTGGATCATCATCTTCGGAGAATTTCTTCAGTTTGTCTTGAAACCAATCGTCCACGAAACGGATAGGCAGCCAGTCCGGCACTTTGTTGGTCGTAGCCTCGGTGCGCCACGTAATGATTTTCTCGGCCAACGAATTCATTGCAAGTAATGCTCCGCCTATCGGGACCAGTGACAATTCCTTCGCCCGTTCCAAGCGTTGTTCGTGTTCCTCACCATAAGGCTTCGCAGCTACCCATGCTGCCACCCATTCCCAGCAGGCCCAAGTCCAGTCATGGTCATCAGTCTTTTGTTGCGCGGTGTCTTTCATGATGTTGAACAAATCTTCATCCCCTATACTGTGGTATTCCAAGGCTATCAGTGCTTTCTTCGCTTCGCTGTCATCATCCAATGCCACATGAAGGAGATCTGCTCCGTCGGTTGTCGCTTCAATGATCTGTCTTGCCGTATCGATTCCCACTGATACGCGAAGTAGACGGGTATCAGCAAAGGAGAGTCTCAAGTTGCCGTTCACATCAGGCAGACGAAGATGCTCTTTGGCATGCTCGGCTATTCGCTTCCAGAGGTTGTCCGCAACGGGGTGATTCTCACGCTCCGCCAGAGGGACGAGCAGCCGAAGATACGCGGCCGGATCATCCAGCGAATATGCGCCCTCTACAGACTCGACAAAGAATGTAGCGAGTTGATCCGCTACCCAGTCGTTGAAACCTCCTTCCTCTATCGGGATAAGTGCTGTACGATCGCTCTTTACCATAAACTCCGCATGCAACAACACCCGAACAGGAGCCAAGTCTTTCTCGGCGGGATAGAAGACATGGACGGGTGGATACTCCTCAAGAGAACTAACACTTCCCTGTTCATCAAGTGGAACCCCCACAAGAAAGCTGACGCCTTCGTCTGCCACACGTCTCCTTTCGTCTTCATCAAGAGTGTTGAGAATCTCATCGGGTGGGACTTCAGATTTCTTATGAACATACCAGATAACGCGTTTATCTCCTCTGCTGTCATGGACCACTAGGGAGCCATTGTCAGCCAAGGCAACCTCCAGCGTAAAATTTGGTTTCTCGTCGTGCCAGACCTCAAGTTTACGCACATGTCTAAACGGTAAAAGTCCGTGCGACGGAAACTCGTTCAATGAATCTATCGTTCTCACAGACGGGAGTTTCACAACGGTTGAAAAGTGATGCAGCTTTGTCAGAATGCCATCTCCCTTTTCCTCCTCGTTTCGGGAGACAAAGAACGGCAGCCATTGGTAAGGAACTCCTCTCTTGACAGACAGGTCATTCTCTTGAAGCCAGTCCTCTGCCTTTTTTTTGTAGAATTCCAATCCTTCTCCATTCCGCGAAAAAACCTGGGGATTCTGCGAAACTGTATAGACCGCCTTGAACCCGACACCCTTGCGCCCTATCGTACCCATCGGCTTATCCGAAAAATCCGTCCCGCTGATAGCCTCGACAGCGCTTGGAACAAGGCCTCTTCCGTTATCTGCAACATAGATCGCATTACAACCGACATGGATACTGATTGTACTGGCCTCCGCATCATCGCTATTTTGAAGAAGTTCGAGGAGCCAACGTCCAACATGATCTTTCGCCGCCCGGCTTGCAGCCCTTGTATCTCGCACGAGTTGATTATTATCCGCACGATAAACGGCGAGTCGCTTTTCTCGGAATTTTTCGATGGTTTTTTTTAACCCATCCATTCTTACATCACCTTACATTACCATTTACTATTCAACTTGTTTTCTTTCAGCTTGGCTCTATTGCGAAGCTTTTTTTACCCTTGCTAACTTTCCATGTTTGCCCCAGTGCCCGTAAAATACTTAGTCCTCCAGTAAGAATCAGAATAACACCACCTGTTAATAGGATACCAAGTCTACTTGTGGGTTCAGGATCAGCAACCGCAATCAAGATTAGCCAAATACCAGTCGCACTTAAACCAAGACTAGTCAAAATAATCGCTATCTGTTGCCAAGAAAGTGAACTGGATTCTTTGGCCTTCTTAATTAAAGCAACCGCCGAAACCAAATCTCCTTCGCTTAAACCAACACGAGCATCATCCAGCAAACGAAAAGGGGTTTTTTTATGTATAGCTGTAATGCCTTTTCAAGCCAGTCCTTTTCAGAGGTTCTAATTATATCAAATATCTCCTCTGGCTCAGCCCTGCTGCCTGTTGCTTTACCGTCCATTAATATATCTCCTAACTTTTACAGTTTTTTCATTCTCTCCAATAACTCTATTGGCCAGCCACCGTGGGTGTCGATTGTTTCGTCAATTTGTTTCATCAACTGGCATTGTATCTTCAAGTGTTTTCGAGAACTCTTTCTCCCATGGCAAAGCCTTGTCAAGTTCTTATATGGTAAATGATCTTAACCTGTATCACGAAGCAATCTTTCTTGATTTAGGCACCCGTTTATTAAATGTTTGTCTGTATATATGACATTGTCTCTTCGGGATCTAAAGATCTGCTGGTATTGCCGGCGCGGACATAAAACTGAGTTCCTTTACTTGTTTTCAGATATGCCGGCTTTCCGGCAGGATCAACGTCGACTATACAAACTTTCCGGTTCTCGACTGTTTCAAAACGAATCTTCGCCGAAGAGCTGAATTCAACACCAATATTTTCGACAATAAGATTTACAAGTGTTTGTTGAAAAGCGTCTAGCGTGTTTTTTTTCAGTGTTTTTAAATCGTTATCAAGCCCTAAGACGGATCCATTATCTTCAACACCTATAATAAGTGTTCCGCCACCGCTATTAAGAAATGCTGCTATTGTCCTAAGAACAGAAAATTGCAAATCCTTGTTTACACACTGTCGCACTACATCCCAGCGAAGGGTACTTTTAAATTCAAGCGTAGCTGATTCGCCCAAATTTCTCAGATCATCAGCAGATTGCGCCGCATAAATTTCTGGTTCAGCCACAAGTGAATTCATGAGTTCGTTAATCTTTATAGCAATCAGCTCTCTCCGTGCGGCCAGAAAATCATTAAATCTTTCAACTTTCCAGAGCTCTGGTTTCATAGGTATGAACTGCTTAACTAAGGCACCTGGGTATTGCTGTTCGACTTTCGGCAAATATTCTTCAGGCGGAGTATTGCCCAACTTTAAATTTGTCTCTGCTGTGAGAAAAGCTCGATTGGCAATCTCATTGACAATTTTGCGATGTAGATGATTGTCAGAATCGTATCTATTTTTGTAGAGGAGATCTTGGGGAAATATATGGTGGCTGTGGAGCTGGTACCGCCTGCCGAGACCCTTTGCCAGAGGGGCTCCATTGAACCAATCGACAGCTCCATGCGATTTTGCCACAACAGTAGCCATACGGTAGAGAGGATGATTGGCCCAACGTCCCTCAAGGTCCGCAGCCTTGACTTCAATTCGCCCCCGCTGATCAATGATCTGATTAAGCAGCTTTGACCACGGTGATGTTTCTTGTTTGACAATGGAAACGTCATGCTCGAGCCTTTGATCTGTTTGGCCAGTGTACCTTGCCCACATTTGAGCAGCATATAGCCAATGGAGAGCTTCCTTCATAGCTTTGTCGCTTGGAAATCGTCCCTTGTTGCAGTCCAGATATAGAAGAAGTGGCACCAACACATTGGGCGTTGCGAGATCTTCGGTCGAGTTTATATATGCCTTACCAGGCAAGATTGTTACCAGATAGTCAAGAAGCTTACTAAGCCGCTTCCAACCTTCGATAAGTTCTTCATAAGGATACCCGTGAATCGTTTCGTAGAGAGCCCGGCGAGCAACAATTACTGTTAGAGCACGGACCATAAATGTGAGATCGAAACAGAAGTTACATTCTCTAAGCTCGTTCAGCTTGTTTTTCATGTTGACCCGAGCTTTAGACCACTTGCCTGTAACATGTGTTAATGCAAGCTCTGCATCAGTAAGCTTCGTTCCCAGACTGTTAACACGATCAAAAATATCAATTGCTGCTGTGACATTCGCTTCCGTCGGCACTATTTGGACAGGAATATCCTTGTTTTTTATGCTTTGGAGACCATCCAAGTTCCTTTGATACTTTTTCGCAAGGTCGAAGGCTTCTTGGTTACCTTCTCCTGCTACATCGCTGGCAATTTTGAAAACATCCGTTTGTACTTCGGGATTGAAACAGCTGGGAACGTGCACCCAAAGTGGATCGGTTTTCATTCGAGATTTAAGATAGTACTGGAACTCTGCAGTTTCCAAGTTGTAATAGAGCTGACGAGGGTCTTCTTGTATATCATTTTCCTTGTAGTAAGGTGGAATACTGTCTTCAAGAAGCAAATAAAGTGCCGTGAGGCGTTGTTGGCCGTCTAATATAATTTGAACCGGACCGGATCGCTTAGGTATATTTTCGGCACTCTTGAGCTTAGGGGGTGCGTCTGTCTTCCAGCATAGAAGACTTCCAATTGGGTAATCCTTAACAAGAGAGACCAATAGTTCACGAGCTTTAACACGGCGCCAAACATATTCACGTTGAAACTCAGGCACTACAAGTTCCCAGTTACGAATGGAAAAAAGAAGGTCATTAACTTTCATTTTTAAACTCCTCTTATTTTATTGGCCAGCCGCCGTGTGCGGTAACAGTTTTTTAACATTCAAATACGTTGATAAGGTCAATGCTATTGCTTCTGTCCAAATTTTTCATGATAGTTTCAATGGATTTTCTATTTTTATTATCAATGATAAAAAAGTATTTATACTTCGCATTAACTGCCAGTAACTTTTCGAGGTCTTCTCTTACTTTGGTGCGTTGTTGACTACCCAAACTCTTTTTTTCAGATCGAGCGGTTGTCTTTACTTCTGCTGCAACAACCGTCTTACCTTTGGTGTCCCTGCCAACAATATCAATACCTTTTCCATATTTAGCAGATATTTTCCAACTCCTCACTTTTGTATGTTTTGAGGCAAGATGTGTTTGAGCTACACCAACAGCTAGGCTGTGTATATGGCCATGAATTTCGCCAAGGGCCGATTTTAATTTCTTGAAATACGTAATTTCCTCTTTTAGTAGTTCAACTATTTCTTTCATTTCCACCTCTCATTTTATTGGCCAGCTGTCGTGGTTGTTAATCACCTAGCTTACTTGATAGCTTCCAAGAGACTTTGTTAAAATTTCATTTATATATGTTCCCATATCTTCTTGTTGGAAGAATACATGGCAATCTTCAAGTTCCTGTTTTGTCATGTTCCACCAAGAAGATATTTCAAGAAACGGAGTTGAAGAGACAATAAATGAATTCAATGTAATATTTGAGTCCTGCTCTCTCAAATCATCTTCCAATTGCTTGATTGTTGTATGAAACTCAATCTTAGGATCAGTTTTTCCCTTAACGTTCCTTAGCCCTTTCGGATCAACGAAGCTGATGAACTGCCTGTTCCCCACAAGCATCCAGACTATGAAGTCAGGATGGAAGTTGCCTGCCTCGAAGAAGCCAATACCTCTGCCTCGACTCATGTTTCGGAGCAGATAAAGCTCTTTGTCCTTAAAGAATTCGGGTGTTTCTAAGCAGAACTTTTTCAGGTGCAAAACGAAATCACGTTCTCCTTGATTCTCCAACACGATTGGGCGTATTTCGACAAGGCCGGTACTCACATACAATAACGGTTGATATAAATGTCTGGTAAAGGACAGAGAACGAAAGCCAGGGACTTCAAACTCCAGCTTATTAAACTCAGCGTCTTTGAGTTTCCCGCTTTCAATCAGTGTCCTGATTTCTTCCAATTTCGAGACAATATCACGCCGAGACTGCTCGATTCGCAGAACATATTCATTCACAAAGTTCGGATCGTCCTCAGTCAGTTCAACATACTCCAAATGGTCTCCCTCATATTCAGCCTTGCGAGTTTTGTAGTATCGGTCGCAATACTTCTTGAGCAAGCCGACAGCAATTTCCTGCCAGCGAAGAACCTGATCAAAGGAACGAACTTCAAACTCATCTTTGGGGATATAGATCTCATACCAATTTGGATTTCCCAGAAGCTCCCTCACCTTAAGACAAGACAGATTCAAGTTATACCAAGCACGTTCGTTCTTGAAATCCTGCAATTGAAAGTAGATATTATCAAAATCCAGAAATGCCAAATGCTCTTGCCTGAAATGCTCTATATTTCTTTCTGTACCATCATCGACCTCCTGACTCCGCCTGCTGGCCAGAGCCTGAATCTTGGGATACCAATCCAGGGAGATTCGGTGTCTTTGCATCTTTCCATCTGGAACGTCAAGAATCGGCCTTGGACCGTTTCGTTTGAAATCAACTCCTTCCTTTAGCTGTATAGTTTTCAGCTTTCTTGTGCCAAGATTCTTTATCACGGGTAAGACAAATTCGATCCGATCATCACTCGGCAGACCCTCCTCTTCGAGATATTCCTTGAACTGCCGCATATAATCAGCACGTATGCCAAAGATATTCAGAGTTTCGACTTTCTCCATCTCAAAAGGTGATCGTATGCCCATTATGCATCGGCTTCGTTTTAAACAGAAATCCAAACCTTTCAAACGAACCCCACGTCCAAAAAGTTGAATGATTTGTGAGCCTTCTGTTCTGCCGATATTCATCAAACCCATCGTACTAACACGCCAACTACTCCAGCCTTCTGAGAATTTCTTAGAACCGATCAACAAATTGATATTTGAATCAACAGCATTAATACCATGGAAGAGAGAGCCTGAAAATTCCTGTTCTTCCACTACAAGTTCATCATGCTCATCACAAAGCCTGCAAAGTTTAGGAGCATCTCCAACATTGATCACCCCAAACGGATCATTGTCACCCAATCTCAGGGCTATCTCCCCATCAGTGCCTTTGAGGTTCTCAACGTGCAGAATTCCGCCAGAATCAGCATTGAAAAGAGTATGAAGAATGTTATCAAAGATCTGTTCTGCACCGAGTCCCAGCGTGTTTAAATATGTAAACGTTCCGCCAAAGATATCACGTCCTCTACTATCGCGGATTTCGGCATGTCCTGCCAGTATTTCCTGAATACGGACGATACTCTCACTTCGGTTTGAAATGAATCCTGCAAGAAACAGCAGGATATCTACAACATCAGATACTTGCCTTCGATTCTGAGTCCGCACGGCATTGACACTACCACCGACAAATATCCAGAGCGGCTCTTCAATCAGAAAACGTCGGAATTCAACGTGCCTGTCCTGATAGAGGCTTTGCTGCTGGTAGAACGCCAAGAGAGAGGCAGTCAGGTATCGATTTCTGAACTGCTCGTCACGATCATCTTCCAGGTTCAGGATCTGGTAGTCCTTACCATATCCATCGTTATAAAAATACTTGTAGGAGTAATCAAATAGAATGCACTTCAAATAGGTCTGTTCTAAATTATCATCGTTCCTAACCGCCTGCCCAAAGGTCGCTGAATACTCAAAAGAAAACCCATTTTCACACAACTGGTTTCTTCGACTCATCCATTGTCCCTGCTCAGAAGCAGTGGCACCTCGATGTCCCTCATCTACAAGGACAAGGTTGTTACCCTCAAAGGCATCGACCGCTACGGTCTTCTCGCCGGACTCTTCTCGCAGCTTGTGAATGTCGATAATTTCAATGTCTTTGCCGGAAAACAGTGTGGGACTTCCATCCTTGCTGAATAAATCCGCCTTCATATTGGAAAGCTCAAATTCGCCCAAATGCTGTATCGACAAGCCTTCATTAGGAGTCAGAAGAATAATCCGATTCAACTGCCTTTCTTTCCCATGTAATCGGAGATAATGCTTATATTGTAGGATGTTTACGTGCATCAAAAGCGTCTTGCCCGATCCGGTAGCTGACCAAAGGGCGATCTTGTTCAAATCCTCCAACTTATATTTCCGAACTTTATCTCGCTGGTTTTTGTCGGCATTGAACCGATCTATATAAGCGTTTAATTCACCCAAAAGCCTTTCACTGTCGTTGAAATACCGATCCAGATAAATCTCAGAAAACAGAAGTGAGAGATATTGAAAATATTTCGGATAAAGGGGGTATCCGGCGAGATTTCGTTTTTCGGTGATCTTCTTCCAGTGATTGACAATGTTTTCATCATAAGCCAACAACATGTCTGTGCTTAGCCGCTCTCTATCAAACAGTCGTGCTTTAAGGATATGGTGATATCGGCTGATATTTTCTTCATCGAAACCTTCCAAATCAGGAGACCTTAGCTCGCTAGCTAAGTCCTCGAACTTATTGACCTCAAACAATCTGAGCATCCACTGGAACAGAATCAGCTTCTGATCAAACTTCAAATATTGTTGTCTTCGTCTTGCCATAATATAAGATTATTTCTTCCATTGTTGAATTTGCTTTTGAACGCTTTGGATATTAGGGTCACATAAGAAGGGCCAGTCTCCTACGTTAGCTTTTGTCGCTTCATACTGCATGATACAATTCGGACAATCACAATTCGGGCCACGATCTCCTTGAGACAAATCGTAGCAATCATCCGCACCTAATAAATGCAGCATTTCGTGCCAGACAATATATTTTTCGATTTCGTAGGTAATTGCGAGTGTAGGAAATGCTGTTCCCCACAAAAAATTGGGATTAACTTTTAGGCAAAACCTTGCCAATTGACTATTAGTGCTGCAAATCACAAGTGTACCTGAATAAAATTTTTGCTTATCTTTAAAATAGTTTAATAGCTTATCTTCCCAATAAGCGGTTATTAATTTTGGCTCCTCTTCAAAAATCTTTAAAATATCGGCTTCATACTCTTTGGGCAGTTCCGAGAACGTGTAATCAATTTCTGCTGGTGGTCTGGAAAGATATCCAGACAACTCCTCCATTGTTTGCCTAAGCCAATCCTTCTTTTCCGGCATTTGATAACAGTAATAATAAGTCTTACCCATCTTTACTATACATCTTGTACATCGAACATCAGCCTCTGGAATTCCTCCTCGATAAGGCGGACTTTCCAGGTGTCTTCATCTTTCTTAAGATTCTCAAGATTATTATCGCCGTTGACATAGATAACATCGAACTCAATGTCTTTTGTGCTGTATTTCTGTTTGGTAAAGAAGTCCTCAAGGTCTTGATTGCTCTTTTCCTTAAGATTTCTCCAGATAACCAGCACCTTCTCACTATTGGGGCTGGTTCCCTCGACAACCTTAAAACCCCGGATTGTGTCGATATGTTTGACTTTTAGCCCCAGCAGATAGTTGAATGTCTCCACGAGGTCAACCGTAACAGGCTTCGTCTCGCCGACACTGCTTGTGGCGATATTGAGCTTGTAGTTAAGAGGATCCTCGAAGGCATCTATATTCAATAGTGATGCACTGCCCTTGGCCTCCGTATCCAGCATATAACCCAACATGTAGCTTTCCCGGAAAGTATCACTGCTTTCCACTAGGTCCTGCTGGGCGTCGGTTCTTTTCAGGATCAGATTGTTCAGACAGTCCTCGTAGGACTCAAGTCGAATATACTTGAACATGTGGCTGATCCCTGAATCACGATTTTCGGGTTTACCGTCTTTCCAATCCTTACTGTAAATCACTTTCTGAATGCGAGGCTTGAGAACCGTATCGAAATAATGCCCCATCTCAGCGAGGATATATTTTCGATTGCCCTCATCTTCTCGATTTAAATCGATAACTGCGTGTCCTGTTGTACCAGAACCAGCGAAAGCATCTAGTATAATAGAGTGTTTATCTTTACCAACTATACAGTGTATAGAATCATATGTTGAATAAAGCGATTTTGGATAACCGAATGTACGCCTTTCACCAAAAATGCTATTTAACAAATTTGTTCCATGAGAAGACGCATCATATTTTGAGTCATACCAGATCGTTTTGGGTTTTCTGCCTTCCTTTATTCGATCTTTGAGTTGTACTACAAATTTGTTGTTATTTTCTTGGATTACAAAATCCCCTATTTGTGCATGTTCTAGAATCTTCTTCCTATCTGACCATCTCCATACTCTTCTTTGTCCATTACTATCAATAGGTAGTATCTTCACGACATCATCTGTTAAAGTAGCTATAAAGCCTTCTACAGCAAGCTCTTCAATGCAACTTCTCTCTTCAGAATAAACAAGAATACATTCAGGTTCGTATTCAGCAGGAAAAGCTTTTGTTCTCGGGCCACCTAAGGCAACAATTTCCCCTTTGCTTTTGGAATAATAAATTGAATATTCTGAATTTGGTCTTTCGTCCGGAGTTGAAAGGCCTCCACTACGACGGAAAGGAAGAAGCCTGTATTCAGAAATTTCATCCTTCTGCGGATATTCTGAGGCTTGTTCTTCTGTTAATGGTTGATCAATTATTGTAACTTGGCCAGATTTCTTTGAGTAATATAAGTAGTAGTCATGGCTCGTTGCAAAATAGCTATTGATCCCACGTCCCCTTGGATTACTTTGTACTACAAGCGTCCCGAGACAATTCACTTCGCTAAACAAATAATCCATTAGGAGCTTAAGGCGATATAACTCCATATCGTCTAAAGCCACTATGACAACACCTTCATCAGAGGCAAGTTCTTTAATAAGGATCAACCTGCCATAAAGCATAGAAAGCCAAGAAGAGTGCTTATATTCGTTCTTATAAATAAATGTTTCTTCGGAAGTATTATAGGGAGGGTCGCTATATATACATAGTATTTCGTTTTCAAAGCGACTCATTAGCAAATGAAGAGCCTGGAAATTTTCAGAATGGATTAGCAAGCCATCCAATTGTTCTTCAAGGTTGTCAAAGGAAGCAAGGAGTTTGCGCTTGAAGTCTTCGTTGAATAACTTTGTATCCAGAACCAGATATGGATTGGCCTTCAGGAATTCGGTTTTTAATGGATTTGAATACGAAACAGAAACAGCAAGATCCTTTTCAATTCCATCAATGGCAAACAGTCTAACCCATTCTTCCCGCTGAGCATCGTTGCCGGCTATTTCGGAATATAATTCTTCCGGCACACGGTCGAGGGTCACGCAGTAGTTTGTTTCTACAACGAATTTTTTCTTGAGCCAAAGTTTCTTCTGGAAGTTCTCTAATTGCCCCAAGAAGGCAATGATCTTATGAGCAATTTTGCGAACAACTTTGATTTTAGATAAATATTGTTCGACCTTCTGGGCTGATTCATCTTCTACATCATCCAAGTGCATGACTTCATTCTTGATGTAGAAATCAAGCTCACGTCGTAAGAAATCCCCCAAGTTCTTGTGGATAAAATAATCGAACGTATATCGAGCAGTATAGTCATTGAGATGCTTCTCTAAAAGCGTTCGGTCGGGATTCTTTTCAGTGGGAATTTTAGTAGAAAGTGCGGCAATCCAAGAATCGTATCCCTCAGCATTCAAGATCTTCCCGATCGCCTCGGCATTTAAGTTTTTCTGCTTGACGCTCTTTCCGCTGGGGACGTAGTTGAATCGAATGATTAGTTCGTCGTTCTCCTCGGCAAGAAAATCATCTTCTACCAGGATAAAACGTCGTTCCTGTTCGTCTACAGACTTAATGTTGTCCTTTTCAACATCCGCTTCTGCCAGCTTGAAATGTACCTTCTTCCCATTCGGAAGATTGAACTTATAGTCTTTCAGGTATTCGCTGGTTTTGATGTAATATTGGTCGTGGTTTGCCCAGTAGAGCTTGAGTTCTTGACCTTCGTAAGGAATTGCATAGACGCCTTCCTTATAGCGGCGGAGCGACAAAAAGTCGCCTTCTTTATAATAACGCCGGAAAAAGTTGAATAAATCCGAATAGACTTCATTTTCCAAAGCTGTAACATCTACGGATTCAGCAAGTTTGGCACGAAGGTCTTTGACCTTTTGAGTAGTTTCAGGATCAACCCCCAATTCTTTTGCCTGTTCAATCG
>Ga0114923_10002374_pt1 | contig 12777 bp, 10 predicted proteins | sample SumtaG_FD_89578 | JGI IMG/M metagenome (GOLD analysis project Ga0114923, IMG submission 89578) | Deep subsurface microbial communities from Indian Ocean to uncover new lineages of life (NeLLi) - Sumatra_00157 metaG | ecosystem: Environmental > Aquatic > Marine > Oceanic > Sediment | place: near... | reverse complement strand
GAACGTTTATCATATTTCCTTTTAAATACCATGTGAGGAATTTCTCCAATGATTATCTCTGCTGTAATTCTAACTATACAACCTGGCTGAAGATGACCACCAAAGGTTTTAGCTGTATCATCGGAGAAAGAGATATGAAGATGATTTCTTGACGTTGAAACGGTTCCAGTTACAGAGACTATTTCAAAACCCCATTTCATATTCTTATACTTTTTGATGATATTTTCGTTTGATAGACGTAAGACCGCTGTGTATATATTTCCTACTGCCGATAATATAACACCTGCTTTTATACTATGTGCAGTTACATATTTCTCTATCTCATTATACACATCATCCTGTGGTTTTAGACGAAAAGCATGTATTTTCATGTAACTACTTTATCGGAGAAACTGTTTGTTGTAAACAGTAACGACTTTTTCTTGCAGAGTTCCTTGGATATGGCTATAGTGTATATGTAATATTTTACCTATTACATTACCTCTATGTCCAAGGAAAGAATAATTTCCGAGCGAGTGGTCTCACAAAGGGTTGTGGGAAGTGCAAATCCTATTGCTCGCAAATTCCGTAATCTAAAAGGAAGTTTTGGTGGTTTGTGTATAGCACCAATACTTATGATCATCGCTTTAGGTCTTTTATTTTATAGTGAAAAATTTCAGAGGAGTTCGAAAGTTGTCGAGTCATTATCTCTTGAGCAAGCGACTGAAGCTGTAAATGAAAGCGGTATGCATAAAGTGACCGGCAAAGCGAGTGTTACAACACCGGCGAAAGCTCCACAGGTTGGTAATGTGTTATATTTCAACGCTAACTATCAGGAGTATAAAGAGGTCGAGAAGACTGAATCTGAAACCGTGACTGAGATTGAAAACGGTCAGGAGGTTGAAAAAACGATCGAGCGGGTTAAACTTGTTGAAGAATGGACCAATACTGAATCACAAAGCGACTGGGCGGAGTTCAATATTGGCGGAATTACTATAGAACCAAGTGGTGCTAAACTTGAATGGAATCTTTCTTCAAAAGAGTATAGATATTCAAGCGAGCGTGCTGTCTACGAATTACTAAAAACAGGAACTACCCTTACTCCAGAAATTGGAGATAAACGCCTTATGGTGAATTTTATGCCGACTGATATCGAGTTTATTGTTGTCGGTGAGATTTCCGGAAAGACTATTTCAGGAGGTGAAGTATTTATTATCTCAGATAAGACTGATGCCCAGCTTTTAAGCGATCTCAAAACGAGTGAAACTACCATGTATTGGGTGCTGAAGTTTGTTGTCTGGCTACTTCTCACGTTTGGGATATTAAGCGTTTTGAGTCCGATTCTTTCAATCCTTGACTTTATTCCAATTGCTGGCAAGGCTGCATCATGTGTTGCTACTATTCTTGCAGCGATTGTTTCGATAGGTATTGTTATCGCAGGGTCCTTGATTATAAAATTCTGGTGGCTTTGTCTCGGACTAGCAGCGATTGGAGTGGTAGGATTGATTAGCTTATTAATTTTTGTTGTCTTGAAAAAGGGCGGGAAAAAGGAGGAAGCGAAATCAGAGGAACAAAAGTAGGAGAAGAGAAAATCTTAAGTGAATAGAACTGGAACCTGGTGAAAGCCGGGTTCCTTTCATTACTGGCTTATTTTATACAATTATTATAGAATTCCACATATTCCTACCAATGAAAAAGTATCTATATCTCATAAAAAATAGCTGGATTGACAAGATTCTTTATCGTGAGGAATTTCTCATGTCAGTTCTGGTAGATGTACTCATTTTTACTGGTCAATATGTATTTTGGCATGTTGTGTTTGGGGAGAGAGAGGTAGTAAAGGGATTCTCATTCGAGGGAATCATGACCTACTATTTACTTGTCCGGATTCTCTCTGATATTGCAAACTCAAAAGTAGGATTTACAATTAGTGAAGCAGTCCGTGAAGGAAGGATTTCTAATTACCTACTTAGACCTTTTCGAATTAAATCATGGTTGCTTATAGAGGAAATAGGAAATATTAGCTTCAATTTAATAATAAAACTCATTGTGTACTCTATTTCCTTTATGATCATCTTTTCGAGACTTTCTTTTAATCTTACGACCCTTCCTATATCAATAATAAGTATGTTTTTTGCGCTTATACTAAGTTTTAACGTTTACTTCATTTTAGGTTGTCTATCATTTTGGACAAAAAACTCTAAATACATTAACTTTGCAATGAGAAGAGTAATCCTCTTTTTATCAGGTGCAGTTATTCCCATAACCTTTTTTCCAGAGATCTTTCAGAATATTTTGAAGTATATGCCATTTAGGTATTTCTTAGATGTTCCTATCGGCATTTATTTACAGTCTGAAATAAGTAGTAGGATATTCTATGAGATATTGATCCAAGTAGTTTGGATTATCGTGTTATGGTTACTCGGAAATCTTATTTTAAGCTGGTCAATTAAATCAAATGAATCTGTTGGAATATGAGTAAATACGTTAGGTTGATGCTACTATATTCAAAGATGCATTTTTTGAAAATGCTCGCATATCGCGTTGATACTCTTTTCATTCTTTTTTCATCAGCGAGTTTTATCGTTACAAGTATTCTCTCACTAAGATTTGTATTTGATGAAATCCCACTTATTAATGGGTACAGTTTTGATAAACTGTTTATGTATATTATTGTAGGTCAACTTTGGTTTTTTAGCATTTCAATATTCTTAAGAAAAAGCTTCCATCATATTGCAGTTTCAATTAATCGAGGAACTCTTGATATGTATCTAACAAAGCCACTTAGGATAAGAATCTTGACACCTTTTTTGGAAATGGATATAAATTTTGTTTGGTTATTTCTTGTAACTATGTGCATTTTCATCTTTCAATCTCAATACTTAAACTTTTCATTGATGCAGGTATTTCTATCAATTCTATTTTTCCTTAATGCATTCCTAATTACCTATTCATTTCTTTCAATATCCATTACTTTAAACTTCTGGATTGGTAGAAGTACAAGCTTTTTTCGGTTTTTTATGGAATTCCCTGATTTAGTACAGATCCCTTCAAGTTTTTTTCCTGGTCTATTGAAAGGGATATTCATATTTATCTTACCGATTATTGTTATGATAAATCCATCTGTTCAAATACTATATGGTGAATTGGAACCACTTGTAGCCTATGGTGCTATATTTGTTAGTGTAGCATTATTTATCATTGCAGAAGTCTTCTGGAGAATAGGCTTACGCAGCTATACAAGTGCGAATTAAGATTTCAGTTTATCAATTCGTTTCTGGTCGAACTTCTCAAGATCGATACTATTATCCACCTTAAACATACCTCCATGTCCCGGAATAATGTAGTTAGAATTTTTCCAGATTTTTAATCGATTACTTGCCTGCTTTTTTGGATTAAATGACCATGGTTCCCACGTACCTTCTTTTTTCCAGTCCCCTTCTTTTTCAAAAAGATCTCCAACTATAGCAACTATTCCATTCTTCGTTTTTACCATAACAGAGAGATTTTTATCAGAATGGCCAGGTGTTGAGATTACCTTAACATTTTCATCAATTGCATACCGCTTCTCGAAGAAATCGATAAAAGTGTCCCCGCGTATAATGTCATTACCAGCAATAAATATTGCTTTTGGGAAAAGATTCAAATTGCCTATATGATCGATATCGCTGTCAGTCGTTACTACATGTGTTATTTGTGATGTTGAAATACGTTCTTTTTTTAGATGCTTTAAAAGCTTCTGCTTTTGTGAGGGAACCCCTGTATCTACTATTATATAATGCTCTTTTCGAATGCATTACTTTCTGAGATAATAAGCGTGATACTACAACTTGCTTTTTGTGTAGCGTATCCCTTCCAATTTGAGTAGCCTTCTTGAAGTATTTTAACTTGAGTTGTCATGCTAATTGAATTATAGTTGATTAGTACTATGAAAGTAAACCTAAAGTATAAAGAACAGAAGCTCGATTTTGACAAGCGGTCTCTTCCTGCTCTCATTGTATTCCTTGTACTTCTAATGTTTGGACTCATTCTATATTTCTCATGGAGAAGCGGAAGAACACCTGATGAGGAAGTAGCAAAGAAAGATATTACAGTAGTTACTACTATATTTCCTCTTTATGATATGGTTCGAAACGTTGTGGGAGAAGAGGATAATATTAAAGTAGTACAGATTATTTCGAGCGGTTCAAGTCCGCATACCTTCGAACCCTCGATTCAAAATCGGGAGGATATCTCAAATGCTGATATTGTTTTTATAGTTGGTGCTGGATTTGATGATTGGGTAAAAGAAATGATTGAAGATGATACGAATATAATTGACTTGAGTGAATATGTCGATTTGAGCTCATATGAGAATGTTACAATTGATACAAAGATGTCCAATAAAATTTCTAAGTTCGGAACATCATGTATGCAGTTTGAGGGCATATGGCTTTCACCCTACAATGAATGCGAGAACATTACAAAAGAACAATGTTCACAGATCGGCGGAACATTTGATGAATGCGCATCTTCATGCCGAAACCTTGATAAAGAAGAAACTGCATGTATACAAGTCTGTGTTCCTGTATGCAAATTTAAATCAGATAAAGAAAAAAGTGAAGGAGGCTCAGCTGAAAAAGATCCCCACTTTTGGCTATCAATTGAAAATGCTAAAAAAATAGTAACTGAAATATATAACAACATTACTTCTCTGTCAGAAAACAATGCCCAGGAACTTTATAATAATACCATACGGTATTTAACCAGTTTAGATGAAACAAAGCAGTATATATCGTCTCGAGCAGAGATTGTTCAAGAAAACCAGTTAATTACGTATCATAATTCATTTGAATATTTTGCACGTGAGTTTGGTTTTGAGATAGTTGCTACTTTTGAAGAGCATGAAGGGCAGGAGCCTTCTGCAAAATATCTGACAGAATTAATCTCTATTGTAGAAGAATATCAGATATCAACATTGTATAAACAGCCTCAAATGAGTGATGAAGTACTCAGTGCATTTGCAGAAGATAATGATCTTGAGATTAAGACACTTGATCCTCTTGGAGGCGGAGAACGAACAGGTAGCTACATTGATATACTACTATTTAATATTCATAGTATTGCAGGAAGTGAAACAGAAGGCAGTTGAGGTAAAAAATGTACAATATGAAGTAGATTCTCATCTAGTGTTGGATAATGTATCTGTTTATACTTTCGAACGTGAAATTTATTTATCATTGAACCCAATTGAGTAGGGAAGACAAACTTGATCAAGATCCTTATTGGTCTGATTCAACAAACGAAATGGAGCATTACATTCTTCGGAAAGAATAATACTCATGATATAGTTTCTACTCATTGCGGATACATCTCTCAATATACTGAGATTGACAGCTTCATCATGGTCTTATTACCTCTTACTATTTTGATATCCCTTCAGGAGCAAATATAGTTGTGACGAGTGCATTATTATTTGGGGTAGGATTTATGATAAAAAGATTGAATAAACATTAAGAAGAAGCAATTTCATAGTGCGATTATCTTATCAAAGCCTTTGATTTATGGACAGGAAGAGCACTTTGATGTCTTCAGGTAGTAGAAATGCGAGGTAGTATAAAAGACAAGGTACTTGAAATGGTCGAAGTTTTAGGACGATATTACATGTTCCTAACAATTGTCCCACATCTTCAGTTTTTAGTTTAATACTTTCTATCTTTTGGAGGGCAAGGGTCATTTCCTGGTGAAACTGTATCACTGTCATGTATAGATCCATTTGGGGAATGTATTATCACTTCACCACCTCCTTGATTACGTAAAATCTTCTTCGCTGCTAATTCAGCTTCTTTTTGTGTTCTAGTTATTCCTGTAGCACGCTGAGCGTTTTCTCTCTTATATTGCCACCCTCCGCTCAAATGCTTTGTTACATGATAATTTCTTTTTCTATCCATAGCATTATTATAACAACTTAGATAAGAACCCAGTAGAAGTAGTAATAAAAATCCTACTTAGCCAAAAATTAGAATTCAGGTAAGAAAAGGAGATTGTTTCTGTAGATACCATCAGCATAAGTTTGTATGAATTTTTTTCATAGTGCGATTATATTACCAAAACCTTTGATTTATGGAAAGGAACATAGTATTCTACCCTGTATAATTGGATCGAATTGCTGATATTAGGTATAATTATAGAGTTCTTTCAAAAAGTGGTCACGTAGCCAAGTGGTCTAAGGCGGGGGTCTGCAAAACCCCTATTCGCGGGTTCAAATCCCGCCGTGACCTTTTGCCCAGGTGGCGGAAGTGGTAGACGCGCCGGACTTAAAATCCGGTTCCCTTTGACGGGAGTGTGGGTTCGACTCCCACCCTGGGCATACTTCACATATATAGTATAATTACAACTAAATATGTTTAGTGGGTTCTCCCGATTCGATTCTCTCATCGGGACTAAGTGAGAGTAATTATTCACAAGCTCATAAACTTTCACTTGAGGACTCCCACCCTGGGCACGTCGGATAAAAAACGTGAGTTTTTGATCATTGAATTATTGTATAATTAGAAAAAACGGGGATTGGCGCAGCTGGCTTAGCGCGCCCGCTTTGGGAGCGGGAGGTCCCGGGTTCGAATCCCGGATCCCCGACCATATAAATCTATAACCTCTTCTGCACAACCAACTCCACGAAATGTTATCATCCTCATGCAAAACAAGATGAACAACCATGATTCATTTAAGTTAATAATTTAACAGCATTCAGGGAGTCACATATCCGCTTGCTCTTATAACTTTCAACATCTCAAACTCCTTAATCTTTGTGAAGTAACACAATAAATGATATAATACTTTAATGTGTTCCCACTAGTAAACAATCATATGTAAGACATTCTTTCTCAATCTACATCTATTGGGAAGCAATATATAACATATTATTACTACTTACGAGTGAAAAAGTATACATATATAGTCCTGAAGTCTTTTACGATTATTGAGGAGAATGGAAAGAATAGAATCACCAAAGAAGCAGAGGCTCGAGGTCATAAATCAAGATTTAGCAGAAATGCAAACTATCTGGATTACGAATTTCCTGACAGAGATCTTACACAAAGTAGAATTACTGCGGAACTTGTACAAAAAGGGTACATTAAACTCGTTTCTGAAGTGAAGGTCTAGAAATTGTGCATAATCATAGTTATGCCAGTTAATTGGAGTATATATTGTAAATCTAGTAAAAAATGAAATTATTAATATTTTCTAATGAATACTATTAACTACATTCCAATTCATGAGTTTAAGGATCGTTTAGAATCAGTCATTGATGATGTTTTAAAGAATGATGCGGAGTACTACATTATGATAAACAATGAACCCAAAATAAGGATAGGTCCAGTAATTGATAAAGATGGAAAAAAAGTTGTAGCAATCGAAGAAGAAAAAGAGAAATTAGGGAAATATGTAAAATAACTGTTAAATTGGTGGATATTCTTCAATCTCGTTGGTTCTTGGAAGACCATAGCCCTCCCCATAATCGTTGATTTGTTTTACATAAGAGTTTACTCCTTTTGCCCATTTCCAGCCCTGCTCCATGCAATTCTGCCCACAATAGGTACTTTGGATATCTCTAGCATTCATCCGTTCATTTCCATAAGAGGATATCATTGCGTAAGATATGATTTCGATAGCATCTTCAAGGGAATCGAAAACTATTCTATTCTGGGGACCTCCTCCCCAACCCCAACAATTTTTTTGATGATACGATGTCCCTGTTTGACAACCATTTGTTTCATTGATTGCTATTGCGGGGAGTAATTGCCAGTTTTCAATGTTGTACCGTTCGCTTGCTTCGATAAAGTCATCAGAATACTCACCAAGTGGTGATCCATAGAAGCTAAAGAATTCTTCAAGGGTAACTACCCTTAAATCTACAAAGCCAACGTCAGTTTTAATTATATCATCCTTTTTCTCTTTATGGCTAAAGATTCCTTTAATATTACTTGTAAGATCAGAAGCTATCTCTTCTTCGATACTGATAAACCTCTGGAGAGGATTTCCTGAAGAAGCGGTATACTCACTTGAAACATAATAATAAGAATGTAGTATTGGGGAGACTAGAGCGAAGCGAAAGATTACTGTTAACAGAAATAGAAAAGAGATTAAAATAGTTCCTCTATAACGATGTGGGTAATGTTTCTTAAGGTTATTTATCCACGAATTAATCTTTGGTAACCTAACTTGTGGCTTTTCGTATGTAACTTTAACTCTTATCTTCATGTTCTGTGTCCCGGTCTTGTAATTTGTCTAATTCGTTTTTTGCTTTTATGCTTATATCCCCTTCGGTATCTAAATCAATCGCTCTTTCAAAATGTGTTTGAGCATCAGCTCGACTATCAACTTCTTTATAGAGCATACCTAGATGAAAATAGGTACTGGCGAGATATGGATACGTATTTATTGCCTTTTCAAGTGTGGATAGTGCAGCATCATTTTGGCCGTTTATCAGGTGTGCCCATCCTAACAAATCTTCAACTTCAGCTAAGGATTCTTTGTCTGTTGTTAACTGCTGTTCATAATGCTCTAATGCTTGTTTAGCTGTTTCAAGACCTTCTGTTAATTCATCAAGCTGATCAAGATCGATATAGGCTAGCTCGATTCGGTAAGTAAGGTCCTGTGTCGATTCCATTTCAAGAAGTTTTTTATACTCGAGTCGAGCTTGTCGATACTGACCGAAATGTATAAGTGTGAGGGCAAGATCATATCGACCTTGTTCATTTTTACTATCAATAGTTAATGCCTCTTCAAAGCTTTCTACTGCATCTTTTTGATTGTTTTGCAAAGTATATACTTGAGCAAGGAACAACCAGGGTTCGACCTCAATAGGATCTATGGTAACAGCTTTTTCCAGATCTTCCTGCGCTTTATCAATATCACCAGTATTCATGTGACAAATCCCTCTATACATATAAGCTGCATAGTATTCATCATTTTGAGATATAGCGGTATCTAAAAGAGGAATCGCAAGATTATACATTTTAGCTCTCAGTAGTTCAAATGCGATAAGTGTATTGTTTTGTACAGCATTTTTAGCATCTTTCTTCACTTTCTTCGCTGTATCAAGAAAGCTTGCTAATATCCCTTTTAGTTCTTCATCTGCTTCACTATCAGCTTTTTCAATATTCTCAATGACGCTGTCGATGTCTTCATAGGAGAGTAATGCGAGATAGTAATGCTTCTTCGCATACAATTCACCTTGTGTACTATCAATTTTTGAAAGAATACTTTTTGCTTCATCAATTTTCTCGGGATTTGTGGTGTAAGCAAGTGCTAAATCTATTGCATTCTCGTAATTTTTCTTGTTTTTTTTGTAAGCTTTTTCGTAAGTTGTAATTGCTTTTTGTAGCTCTCCATTATTAAAGAAGATTTGTCCCATCATATGAAATACTTTGTCAGGTTCTACAACTACCGACTCTCCATTCTGAAGTAATGTCAGGGCTTCATTGTCATTAGACTTGAGAATATAGATCTTTGCTGCAGCAATGTAGGTATCAGTATTTGTTGGATCGGCGTTGATTGCTGATTTATATTGTTCTAATGCATATGAGTATTGCATCTCTTCAAGATATTCCTCAGCTTTTTCGATGAACATCTGATCAGAATCGTTTTCAGGTGATTTCTGTCTTGAAAAGTATATATATAATCCGCCTCCGATAAGTAATGACAAAAGGATAAAAATGAGTATAAATTTCTTCATGTATAGCTATTCAAAAACAAATTTTCAGATTTCGCAAAAAGTCTATTAATATTCACCCTCCTATTTAACTTTCGTAGTGAGCAAAAACAAACTTATTTGCAATTTATATTATCTTTTTATTAACCCAGTTTGTTTTAGTCGATCTATGTCTGTAAACTCGTCTAAATAAATTGGTAAAATTATTTAAATTCTATGCTTTTTGATCGTACTTCATATACATTCAATTTATTACAAGCAGCTTCTACGCTACTCTTTATAATATGTTATGGTACCAGAGAATGTCTATTGAATCAATATCAGCTTTTTCATTTTTGTACTCCTGCACTGAATGTTTGATTGAGTGTTGTACAACTTACTCCCAAGTAAGGTGTTGGATCTAAGGGTACTTCAGGTAATGTGTTCATATCATATACTCCAAAATGCAAATGGATGACTGCATTATCTGGGGCGTAATAGCATCTGTTTCCCTGATAACCAAGCAGCTCCCCCTTTTTTACTTGTTGTCCCTTTTTCACACGAATGTACTTTTTCTTCGAGAATTGATCTGCCATGTGTCCATATAATAACCGAATCTTGGTTGAAGGTAATATTTCTTCATATATGTTATCGAGTTCTTCGCATACTATAGAAATATCCCCATTTTTTATCCAAATATTCCGAACATACCCATTGCATGCTGAATAGACAGGATTGCCTCTGGACTCGATAGTCCCATCAGTTCCCGTTCCATCTATATTCGTCCAGATATCAATCCCTTCATGTTTCCCTTCGCTCATAGCTCCTGTGTATAAAAACTCTGTTTTATGAGCAATTCCTGATGAAGGAACAAGAAGTGGAGGAATCCGTGTCCTGTCCTTTGTTGTTATTGAACTGCTTAAGATTTGTCCAGTTGATTGATCATCCTCAGAATCAAACATATCATTAGTAGATGGGTGTATTTTATAATATTCTTGAATATAGTTTTTTTTTGTTACCAATGCCTGTAAAGCTTTTGTTGTATCTTTAGGGCCCAATATAGTGATTCCTCCAATAATCGAAATCAAAATACCAAGGCTAAGTGGGATAAAAAATGACAAAAATTTTAATAATTTTCTACCAAAAGTATGCATAAGGCAACAGATAAAACTATTTTTATATTACCGATAAATGGCTTAAATAGCAATAATCACAATTTCTATTATGTATCTCGAACTTCGTGCTAATTTCTGATACAATTGCAAGCTATATGAGATCACTATTATAATCATGGATACTATCAGGAATTTTTCTGTCATAGCGCATATCGATCATGGTAAGTCGACATTAGCCGATCGTATTCTGGAGCGTACGCATGCTGTCCAGGGAAGAGATATGAGGGAACGCTACTTAGACACTCTTGAACTGGAACAGGAAAAGGGGATAACGATTAAACTACAGACAGCGAGAATGCACTGGTTATATAGTGGAAAACAAAATCAATATCGTTCTCACAACATCATTTTAAATCTCATCGATACCCCTGGGCATGTAGATTTCAGCTATGAGGTATCAAGATCTATTGATGCATCTGAGGGAGTTATCCTTTTGGTGGATGCATCGCAAGGTATACAAGCTCAAACTATATCAAACTATTATAAAGCGTTAGATAAGGATCTTATTATTATTCCTGCTATTTCAAAAATTGATTTAGCACAAGCCCAGGTTCAAAAGACAAAGCAAGACATGATTGATATTTTAGGGTTTTCTGAGGATGAAATTATTCTTACATCAGGAAAAACCGGAGAAGGTGTTGAAGAGTTATTAAATGCTATAGTTGAGAGAATTCCGCCACCAAAGAAATCTCTATCCTCAGAGCTTAAACTTCTTGTTTTTGATTCATTCTTTCACGAGCACAAAGGAGTAATTGCCCTTGTTAAGGTTGTGCAGGGAGAACTTGATGAAAATGAAGCACTGTATTCATTGCAAAGTAAGACAAGAATTGATCCTGTGGAAATAGGATATCTACTTCCTTCTCTTAAGAAGGAGAAACATCTTTTTCAGGGGGAAGTAGGTTATATAGCTACTGGAATGAAAGAGATTCAAAATGTATATGTTGGAGAGACAATTACGCATGATAGAGAAGACTCTAAGAAATCCGTTAAGGCCTTGGGTGGGTATAAACCTCCAAAACCTATGATATTTGCGAGTCTTTATCCGACCAATTCTGAGGAATTCTCAGAATTTAGTGAGAATTTAAAGAAACTCGCATTAAATGATGCTGCGTTACAATATACTAGAGAGAATTCACCAATACTTGGTTCTGGATTTTGCTGTGGCTTTTTAGGTTTGCTACATCTAGAAATCACACAAGAGAGATTATCACGTGAATTTAATACAGAGGTCTTCACAACTACTCCAAGTGTATTATATAAGTTGAAGCTAACTACAAAAGATACGAAGAAACTTAGTGGGATAAGTCATTTTGATAGTAAAGGACTTCTTGAAGTACGAACAGCTAGTGAATATCCAAAACAGGAGCTTATTGCTGAATCGTATGAACCTTGGGTAGTTCTTGAAGTCATATCTCCACAACGTTATATAGGTCCAATTATAGAACTTGGAACTGATAATAGGGGTATTTACCTTACGACTGAGTATTTAGCCCCTTCGTCATCAAGAAAGGTAGAAGAATATGTAATCCTTCGTTTCGAGATTCCAACAAGTGAGATTATCACTAAATATTTTGATAAACTTAAGTCGTTAAGCCAAGGGTATGCTTCTATGGATTACGATTTTCTTGAGTATAGAAAAACCGATATTGTAAAAGTGTCAATTGTTATCAACCATGAGTCTGTCGAGGCCTTATCGTTTATTGCACATAAAGACTATGCTCCTTTACACGCACGGATGCTTGTAGATAAATTAAAGGATGTGATACCACGTCAGCAGTTTGAAGTGCCTATTCAGGCAGCAATCGAAGGGAACATCATTGCACGTAGTGATATACGGGCATACAGAAAGAATGTAACTGAAAAACTCTACGGAGGTGATGTAACAAGAAAAAAGAAGCTTCTTGAAAAACAGAAGAAAGGCAAGAAACGTATGAAGCAGTTTGGAAAAGT
>Ga0114923_10002373_pt1 | contig 12778 bp, 19 predicted proteins | sample SumtaG_FD_89578 | JGI IMG/M metagenome (GOLD analysis project Ga0114923, IMG submission 89578) | Deep subsurface microbial communities from Indian Ocean to uncover new lineages of life (NeLLi) - Sumatra_00157 metaG | ecosystem: Environmental > Aquatic > Marine > Oceanic > Sediment | place: near... | reverse complement strand
GGGCTCCTCATTTGGTTTGAGGGAATCATTGAGTTGCAAGTGGTTTTGGGAAAAGACCCGTCGGCCCTTTTGGGGCGGCTTAACCAGGGGGAGGGTGGATGACTCGTAAACTGGACGCGCTAGTCGCGGAGAGGGTGATGGAAATAACTGTCCAGGGTCCTGGGTGGCGCTATCCATCGGAGGATCATTTGCCGCATTACTCGACCGACATCGCCGCAGCTTGGGAGGTGGTGGAGAAACTTCGAACCAAAGGAGACCCCTTCGCAGTAATGTCCCCAAGCGAATACGGGGAGTATAGTTGCTACTTCGATTCCCGCCACCCCGCGGGCGCCGGGGACACAGCCCCCCTAGCCATCGTCATAGCGGCCCTCAAAGCAAAAGGCGTAGACGAGAAAACCATTGAGGAGGCGTTGGCCTCTAGCCTCCCCAGTTGAAGAAGCCCCCAAGCTTCCCCTTAGCCCAACCAAAGCCCCAAGCTCCTAAGCCTCCCCCAACGAGAATCAATGCCCAGATCCACCAGGGGGCTCCAGGGTCTGTTGGCTTGCCCGGCTCTGGCTTAGGAGGAACAGCTCTGCTGTTAGAGCGGCAGCTTGGCAGTGAGGAGAGCCCGCAGACTTGAACGCTGTTGCTGGCAGCCCAGCCCTTGAGCCATCCGCTGAACACATCGTTCTGGAGCGTCTTGCTTAGGTAGCTGGTGTCTTTGATGTTGCCTCTGGAGTTAACGCTGATCATCCATCGGTTGTCGCCTTCGGCTCCGACGTAGAAGGCACTAGAGCCTGAGTCGCCGTAGCACAGGGCAACGTCGCCCTTGGTGATGATGTCCCAGTCTCCACGCTTAGGCGTCCTGGTGACGGTGACCATGCCCCAACGGAGCTCGCCGTCGATGCCCCCCTGCCCGCCTTCGTCAGTACAACCGTAGCCGGTAAGCATGACGCGGGAGCCCTTCTTGGGGATGGTGCGGTCCATCGATAGTGTCTCGTACGTGATGCCCTTAACTTCCCTGTCGATTAGGCAGAGGTTCCAATCGGCTGTCTCGTTGTCTTTGTAGTCAGGGTGATGGCTGCATTTAGCGCTGTAGGATTCGCCGGTATGCACAGAGAAGTGGACGGTTTCGCCCATATCAGAGCAGTGGGCGGCGCTGATTAGTACACGGGGGCCAATGATCGTAGCAGAGCACATGCCGCCTTCAGCCCTCTGGAGCACTGTGGCGGGGAACTTGGTGCGGTCAGCTATTTGACCACCGATCAATGTGGCCCATATGCCTTGAGGCTCGGGAAGTGGCTTGAAGCTCTCCTTCTCTGACGCTCCGGCCAAGCTAGAGCATCCTGCGACGACGCCCACCAGTATTACGATTATTCTAAACATCGCCATCCCCCCGTGGTAGATAGGGCCATTGTATCAGTTGTGTTGCGAAATCTGGCGCCGACCAACTGTTTGCAACGCAAAAAACGGAGGAGATGAATAATGCTGGGTTTATTGGTTGCGGCGGGCTTCTTTTGTACTGGCTTAGGCCTCCTGTGTGCGATGTGGTTGCTTTACAACCTTGAGAATCGCGTGAAGGCCCTGGAGGGAGAGACGCATGATTGATGATTGGTGGATATGGGTTATTTTTGGCCTCACATACGAATGGCAGTTGTGGATGCTTTCAAGGCGAATCAAGGGCCTTGAGGCAAACGATGAGACTGAATGATAGGCAGCTGGAAGTGACCGCCGAGAAGGGCGTTGTGGCTGCATGGGAGAGCGACGCCAAGGAGGCCATCTCCTCCATGGCCAAGGAACTGCTGTTAGCTAGGAAGGTGATCGAAGGAATGAGCAAAAGACTGACCGAAGAGGACATCCGACACATGGAGGAAGCCGCTGCCAACGCAGGCTACCCCGATCACGCCGCCATGGCCCGTGAGCTGCTTGCGGCAAGGAAGGTGGTGGAGGCGGCGCGGGCTTTCGTCGTCTGTTTCGACTTGGCTGAGGCTACGGGGCTAGACGCTGAGATGAAACGGCTCGTGGCAGCGTATGACGAGGCAACGGAGGAGAAGGAATGAGCAGAGACGAATGGGAGATGACTGCGGGGAAAGACGGCGTGTGGACCGTCTATCGCATAGCTGTGACCGGTGGCTGACTCTATCGGCACATCGACGACAAGACCATGGTGTTTGTGCCTGCGCCGGCGCCGCTGCCGGACGCCCGCCATTGGGACACAGGCCCTGATTGAATGGGCTTAGCTTTTCTCAGCTAACGAAGGTACTCTGTGCCTAGACCTTCAAAAGTCAGCAGGTTTTTTCGATCACCTTTTGAGTCCTGCGCTGTAAATCAAAAGGGCGGGCGTCCGGAGTGACAGGGCGCGGCATACGGGCAAAGAGAAAGCCCCTGTGTGGAGTTCCCCAGGAGCAATACCTTAGCCGGTGTTAATGGGTCCATACTAGGCTTTAACAACCTATCTTGTCCAGACCGAATTCAAGGAGTGATAGCGTCTTCAAGCGTGGGCGTGAACTGGCCTTGTCTTTGGCAAAGGGAGCCAGACATCTCCCGTAAGGGCATCTATGGAACCGAAGCGGAGCCCGCGATACCACTAGGGCAAACGCAATGGGAATAGGGTGCTTAGCCTAGCTAACTGGCTAACCGCATAGACTGGTGGAAGAAACTCCTATGCCTGAATGCAAAGACAAATCGCCCACCTTCCACACGACCAGGCCCCCGAAGCTTGAGCCAGGCCACGCCGTCACCCTGCTAGAACATGAGAAGATCTGCCCAGGCTACCGGGTGAAGACCATGCGTCTCCCAATGGGAGGCGTAAGAGAACACTGCGGCACATGCGCGAAGGTGCTGTGGATGCACAAGAAGGAAGAGCGATGAGCGTTGATTTCCCCAGAGCATGGCAATTGACTAAAGCGACGTCTATTGACGATCACCACCGGAACTGCTCTTGGAGGCAATCCGGCTGCCTGCTCTGTGACTGTGACGTTATCCACAAGCATCCAGAATATCTTAGCGACCACCTTTACGGCAAGGACGGCCAAATCATAGACAATCTATGACTAGTATGCCTACACTATGGGTAGATCATCCCATTGAGGCTCAACTGAGGTCTACTGTGGTTGGGGGCTAGAAGCTGTAGTCTCTGGGATGGTCCTTTTCTTCTCACCAAAGGCTCACATGGCCAACGGCAACTCAATAGACCTCGATGATCGCTGGATAACTGTCATTGGTAACATGGCCAAAGAAGGCAAGACCAATGATCAGATTGCTGAAACCCTTGGAATATCAGTTAGAACACTCTACAGATACAAAGCGTGCAACCCTGATCTGAGTCAGGCCCTAAAGGAAGGCGCTAGTCATGTGGATGCGATGGTAGAGCATTCGTTGCTTACCAGGGCGTTGGGCTACGTCGCTAAGGACACCAAATTCGCCACGTTCAACGGTGTGATCACTGACAGCAAAGAGTACATGAAGCACTACCCACCAGACACAGTCGCCTGTATATACTGGTTAAAGAACAGAAAATCAGAGCAGTGGAAGGATCGTATAGAGGAGTTTGAGGGAGAGATCCCTGATACGCCTACGCCCAGGTCACTTACCAAGGTCTAAATGATCAACGTAAAGCAGATCGACTGCCACGACGATCCCACGCGCCATAGGGTGATGTTCTGTGGTCGCCGCGGCGGTAAGACGTATCTGCTACGTGAGAACATCTGCCAAGCAGCGGTGGAGGCCCCTAGAGGCGTACCCTGCTTCTACATAGGCCCCAGTAATGCGCATTCCATGGAGCTGATGTGGGATCCCATTGGTGAATGGCTCCATACGCACAAGATCAGACACCAGGCGAGAATCAGCAAGGGACGCTACGAGCTCCCCGGTAAGCGCCGTATCTACATCATGGGCGCTGAGAAGGCCTCGAGGATCAGAGGGCATAGAGCCTACTTCGTTGCTGGTGACGAATTCGCCTATTGGAAGAAGCTGGGGGACGCTTGGAACAAGGACATCAGGCCAGCGCTATCAGACATGGCCGGTGTTGGTAAGTACGGCGGTAGGGCGCTATTTGGCACAACGCCAGCGGGCAAAGGCACTGAGGCGTATGAGTTCTACTTGGCAGCGCTAAAGAGCAACGCTTGGGCTGTGCATAGTTGGACCACGTTAGACAACCCCTGGATTGACCCTCAGGAGGTGGCTGATGCTAGGGAGGAGCTGACTCAATACGACTTCGAGCAAGAGTACGAGGCTAAATGGGGCACAGCTGCCCTTCTTGCGTATTACGGCTTCAATGAGAAGATCCACATGGTGAAGCAGCCTGAGATCACTCTGTTCACGGATCTGAAGCTCTGCTTTGACTTCAACGTCAACCCAACGACGTTGCTGCTGTCCCAATACGATCCAGAGGCCAAGATCAACAGGTACAAGCGAGAATTCAGCCTAAAGAACAGCAGCACAGAGGACACGTTGCTCACCTTCTGTGAAGAGTTCGAGGATCGTAAGCACAAGCTGAAGCTGCTCATCAGGGGAGACGCATCGGGCAGGGCAAGGTCGTCGACCACCGGCAAGAGCGATTACTACTATGTGGAGAGCATCCTGAGGGAGAAGGGCTTTCACTATACTATGGAGGTGCCTGCTAGAAACCCTGCTATCATTGATAGGGTGAAACATGTCAATGGATGGCTTAAGCCGTTCTCTGGTAAGCACAAGGTGGAGATAGACCCTAGCTGTGTGGATCTGATCAAAGACTTCGCATCGCAGGCTTCCATTGGTAGGATCCCTGACAAAGGTAACAACATGGGCCATAAGGCAGATGCGGCAGGGTACGATGTACATTGGTCACAAATGACACAGCAGGCACGTCCACAGAGGACCATACAGCTATGATGACACTGGACCGTCTAGCGTGGTGGAGAGACGCGCCGCTGGATCCCGAGGATAAAGAGATAGCGCTGATGGCCAAAGAGCTTCTCGCCGCCCGCAGGGTGATTGTTGCCTTCCGGCCGTACCCTCGAATTGAGAATGAATGCGACAGCCCCTTCACGAGGCTTGAAGCCCTTGAGCGCGTTTGTAAGGCCCTAGCCGATTACGACGAAATCATAGGAGCCAAGGATGGCACTGACTGACAGAGCAGAACGAGAAGCCTTCCTTGAGTTCATCAAGTCGCAGAAGGCAGCTACAGAGCACAATCACAAGATCCTCTGCATCCTAGAGGGTGACTTACTACGATTCGTCGAGATGGAGATGGTCAAGGAGCTAGAGGGGCAAGCATTCGCCCAAGCTAAGCCGCGCATCCCTCCGATCAACGTATTACGCAAGATCGTTGACAAGCTAAGCCGTATCTACCAGGGCAAAGTCAGACGATCCGTTGTAGACGGCAACGAGATGGATGCAGAGCTCCTAGCTTGGTACGAGGAGAAGTTCAGGGCTAATGAGGTGTGGAATGAGGGGAACGAATACTTCAATGCCTTCAAGGCTTGTCTTATGCAGCCGTTTCTCGATGTAGACGAAGAGACCGGCATAGGAGAGCCTAAGCTAAGGGCCATTCCCAACGACCGCTTCTTCGTATGGTCAACGAACACCGTAGATCAGACCATCCCCACACACATCGCTCTACCAGCAGGCCAACGCCTCAAGAAGGTGGACAGAGGCACAGGACAAGAGAACATCCTGGTGGACATCTTCTGGATGTGGGACAGAGACACATTCATCATCGTAGACGCTGAAGGAGACATCGACACAGCCGCCATGGCCAAGCTAGAGAACGACGGCACCAATCCCTTCGGAACATTGCCATTCTCCTACGTCAACAAGTCAAAGAACTTCCTGGTGCCTCCAATAGACACAGATACCTTCAGGATGACCACGCTGATTCCCCTTCTCCTTGGTGACCTCAACTTCGCGGTGAAGTTCCAGGCATTCAGCATCTTCGTTGGCATCAACGTGGATGACGAGAAGCTCAAGATGAATCCAATGGCCTTCTGGTCGGTGAAGCAGGATGCCACCAGAGAAGGCAACGCTTCTATTACCACCATCAAGCCAGAAGTGGACATTGACCAAGTAATACGATTGATCGGCACAGAGCTATCTATGTGGCTTCAATCAAAGAACCTCAGGCCAGGATCCATGGGCCAAGGCACAGCAGAGAACACGATGTCAGGCATCAGCAAGATCATCGATGAGTCAGATGCTTCAGAGGAGCGCCTTAAGCAGGTTCAGTCGTTCTCCGTAGCAGAGGATGAGTTTTGGAACCGTAAGATCATCAGGATGCACAACCACTGGGTAGACACAGGGCAGATTGAGCGCACAGAGAAGTTCTCAGCCACAGCGAAGATAGTCATCGAGTTCCCTGAGCAATTGCCAATGCAGAGACGTTCTGAGGTGGTCACTACGGTGATTGCAGAGATAAGCGCTGGTCTGAAGTCCACAGAGACAGGCATCAGGGAGATCAACCCCGATTGGTCAGATGAGCGCTTTGAGGAAGAGATGAAGCGTATTGAAGAGAGCTCGGTCATCGAGGTGGAAGTTGATACTGGGGTTGTCTCAGCAGAGGGAGAAATCCCAGCACCAGGCAACCAACCGAAGTCAGAGGCAGGAGTTCCCGTGAAGGCAGCACAAGGAGGACTAGAGCTATCGCAAGAGACTGTGCTCAATGGTGCACAGGTGACAGCCCTGGTTGAAGTTACGCAGACGGTAGCAGCCGGCACGTTGGACAAAGGCTCGGCGAAGGCCATCCTAGAGGCGGCGTTCAACCTGACACCAGAGAGAGCTAGCGAGATCATCGATCCGATTGAAGTGAAAGAACAGACCATAGAGAAACCACAGACACCACAGGAGTCGTTCAATGCCTAAGCACACACCAGCAGAGCGTAAGAAGCGCAGGGATGAGAAGAAGAACAAGCCTAAGCCGAGGCCTAAGAAGTGACACTAGGGTTTACCAGAAACACATTGTATCGGGGGCCACCCCCGTCTGTGTCTGTTCCAAAGGGTGCTCCTGGGGACGCCGTATTCATCGGCCCACTCAGACAGAGTCTTCGTCTCTTCACCGATGGTCATAAAGACGCTGGTTCTCTTGTTAGTGTTCTGCTGGTGTACGGTCGCCCAACGGCAATTCTCAGGGCTATATGGGCCGTCATTATCGATGCGATCAATAGATGTTCCCGGGGGTCTCTTCCCCATGTCGGCGGCAAAGAACCAGAAATCCTCCGACCATCTAGAGCAAACGGAGATGCCTCTGCCGCCGTAATCCTTCCAAGACTTAGATTTGTCGCTTTGGCATCGCTCAATCATCTTCCCCCATATTCTATAGAGAGGATGCTTCGATTGCCCGTTCTTCCCGATGTGCTGAGAGCACCCGCAAGACTTGACGTGGCCGCGCTTGAGTTCGGCACTAACAGACACGTTCCATCCACCACACTCACAGTGAGACAGGTACTTTCTGGCGCCGCCCTTATTCCTGCCAACGCAACTGATCACAGTAAGCTTAAAGAACTTATCGCCTATAGAGATGTTTGCCGGTCTTCCGTTTGTGTTCACCCCGAGCCCCCCAGATTGGATGGTCATCCTATAGCCGAAGCCGGATCTATGGAAGAGATTTGTTGCCATTATAAGGAGGACGTATGGCCACGCGTTGGCAGAGGGTAAGAATCCCCATACCAACGGATCTTACACCGTTTGAGCGTGAGCTAGTTGCGTCTGAGATCATCGACCACATCATAGAGAGATCACAGGATGGAACAGGCTTCAACAAAGACACGGGCAGAGAGCGCTCATTCCCTGGCTACAGCGCTGACTACTTCAAGAGCGGCACGGTGGATCTAACGCTTAATGACCAAATGCTGAAGGCCATGGAGCTTCTCTCTAGCAGCAGCGGCTCTTTGCTCATTGGCTACAGGAACGGCACAGAGGAGAACGCTAAGGCTGATGGGAATTCCCGCGGGACTTATGGTTTGCCGCGCCCTATTCCAGGTAAGGCGCGCCCCTTCCTTGGTCTTCGCAAGGGTGTTCTCAACGAGATTGTTAGGAGGGTGAAGGGATGACATATGAGGACAAGTGCATGGTCCTTCTGGAGGAATTCTTTAAAGACGAAGCATGGAAGGCCCTTGCTTGGATGAAGTCTCCAAACCCCATGTTCGGCAACCTAAGTCCCAGGGACATGATAGAGGCCGACAGAGGGCACAAGGTCTTGGAAGCGGTAGAGGTAGCCATAAAGGACAACGAACTCCCGACCACAGATTGACCAATGATTGGCAGCTGAAGAAGACCTGAAACGGATATTCAGGCGCATACAAAAGGGCATCAGAGAAACCCTGGGCAACAAGGACATGACACGCCTAGGGAAGCTTGCCATCTCTATCATCCAGCGCCGCACACGTAGAGGCTTTGGTGTGAACCGCTCCGGCGGGAACCGGAGACGTTTAAAGCGCCTTTCTCCCGGCTACATCAAGCAACGCAAACGCGCCAACCTATCTAGGTTCACATCAGCGCGTAAATCCAACCTGACGTTCTCTGGGCAGCTGCTTAGCTCCATGAAGGCTAGGCCAGTCAAGCTAGGCTCAGTGAAGATCACATTCACAGGCAGACGTAGAGACGGCCAGAAGAACAGCGATGTGGCTGAACACGTCTCCAATGCGCGCCCGTTCATGAACCTTAGTAAGCGGGAAATGCGCGCATTAGCTGAGAGCTACGATCTTACGCTGCAGGCCACCATAACTAAGGCATTGAGGGGGCTATAGTAGCTACCCTTGACATATACAGAAACTATGGAGAAACTAATGGCAGACAATCCAGAGATTCCTTCCGTGAAGGACGGTGACCCAGGCCCCGAGGACCTCCCACCGAAAGACGCTCCAATCAGCGAAGGCAATGTGGCTTATGAGACACACCGCCGCCTTCTCCGAGAGAAGAAACTAGCTGTAGAGGACAACGTCGCCTTACGTCAGAAACTAGATGACTTCCAAGCTGCAGACAAGACGCGGCAAGAAGAGGCTCTAGCAGCTGACAAGAAGTTCCAGGAACTAGCAGAGTTAAAGACCAAGGAAGCAGCTGATCTGCAAGTCAAGCTCACTGAGCGAGATATGCGAGACGCCCAAGGACGAAAGCTCTCTGCTGTTCTAAATGCCCTAACCGGGGAAGTACCTAACAAGTTCTGGGGACACATCGATTTGAGTGGTGTGATTGAGAATCCAGAGACCGGAGAGATCGAGGCTACCAGCGTATCTGCTGCTGTCGAGTCTCTTCAGAAGAACTTCCCAGAGATCATCATGGGCACTAAGGCCCAGGGCAGAACACCATCCGGAGCCCCACTACCAAACGGCGCCGGCACAATATCACCAGGAGAATGGGCCAAGATGCCAAAGAAGGAACGGGAGGCTAAGAAGCATGAGCTCCAAGGCGTCCCTGACTGGATGAAATAGCGTCTAGTCCTTTGTATTTTCAGTACATGCATTACAGGGAGTTTAAAGCATGGCTACCAGTGACCTACAAGATGTCCAAGATCAGATTCAAGAGCTTTGGCTCCCAAGTTCACGGCAGAACTTCGAGAGTCCTTTGTCTTACCCAGTCTCATTGACCGCACCTACGACGTTGCCGAGTTGGTTCGCCAGAACGACACCATCAATGTGAGTCAGGTCAATGCGCCAAATGGCTTCTTGCTCAATGTGGCAAAAGACGCCACAAACCAAGCTTGTGAGTTTGACTCAGAGGCTATCAGCACAAGCCAGATTGCCATCCTCATCGACAAGCGCGCTGGCCAGGCTTACGAGTTTTGCGATCTGGTTGAGCTTCAGTCTCAGATCTCTATGACCCGTCCTGATGTCACCGGCTCGGCTGTCTTCGCTATGAACAAGCAAGTGAACACTCACATCTACAGCTTGGTTGATGCATCGACCACCGCCCCAGATCATCTCCTTGGGGGTACGGCCACTCTAAACGCCGACATTCTCACCACACTGACCAAGCTTGCTGACGAAGCATTCTGGCCAGAGGGGCAGAGATGGCTCTTGGTTGATCCGACCTATCACAAGGATCTGCTCGACGCGACCACGTTGGTTAGCTCTGACTTCGTTGGTGACCAGCCGGTGGTTGGTGGCAACATCGTCACAGAGAGATTCGGCTGGAAGATTGTCAAGGACAACAGCGCGGCCCTCAAGGCTACTGTTGGCACTGGCACAGCTGGAGCTGCCTTGGCCTTCATTCCCGAGTTCATGCACATGGTCACTCAGCGCACTGCTCAAGTGAAGATTTCTGATCTCCACAGCAACAAGCAGTTCGGCACACTGATGTCCATCGACATGGTCTTCGGCGCTAAGCTGGGAATCAACGCTGACAACAAGCACATTGAGATTAGGGTGGCCGCGTAATATGGCAGACACCAGGCTTCTAGCAGATGATCAAGCGGGCATGGCTCCGTTGAACTTCTACAGGCATCTTCAGTCCATCACGGCAAGGACTCCTGCGGGGCTTGCGACGATGATCAGGAGAATTACGATGTCCATAAGAATCGAAGGCTTCACTGCTACGCCTGGTGCTCACACCTGTTACTTCACATCAGCCAAATTACTTAGAATTGTCACTAAAGGAGAGAACGATAATGGCAACACAGGACGGGCTTAAACTTACTGTCTCTGGGGGCTTCCCTGGAGAGAAGAGAACTCAACGTCTCACCTATGACTTCGGTCTACAGGGGGGTCTCACCGCCGATACGTTCGAAATGGGCGAGCTTGGCGAGAAGATGTGTATCACCAACGCCTACGTGATGGTGGAAACCGCAGGAGCGGGCGCCACAGCAGTGGTCAACATTGGTTATGACGCATCGGGAACTCCCGCTGAATCAGCTGACGTAGACGCTTGGGTGAATAACGCAGCTGGCGCCGTGGCGTCGCTGACCGATGACACAATCATCAGGCAGGCCGCCGGGGAGGACATCGTTCTCAATGGCGGCACCAAGGTGTTGATGACCATCGCAACGGCGGCTCTAACCGCTGGACGCTGGCATCTCTACCTAGAGGGCTACGCAGTAGCATAAGAATCGTCGGGCCTGACGTAAGGGAGGCCTTGGGGTTAATGGATTGGCCCTGGGGTCTCCTGCTAGTGGAGATGTTGAATGGCGATTAGCCCCAACAAGAGCCAACGAGAGTTCGACCAGTTCCGCGAATGCGTTGACGGCGGCACTGCTTCAGCTGTTACTGGCTGCAACGAAGAACAGGTGCCGACCAAAGAAGCCCAGCAGATCATACTGAACAGGACGGTGGTCGATGTCGGAGGCACAGCAACCCTATTAGCCGCAACATCCACAGGCCTTAGGGGTGTGTTGGTAGAGAATGTGAGCAATAGGATTATCTTCTGGGGTGAGGACAACACCGTCACCATAAGCGGAGCCACTAGGGGGGTCACTTTGAATAGGAACCAAATAGTGTTTGTTCCCGCTGGCTCTGATCTCTTTGCCATAGCCTCGAATGGCAGCAACGACATCTTGGTGTTGGAGTTCGGCTTTTGACTAGTTTCTACATAACACCAAGTGCCGAGAGCACCACCTTCAATCCTGATGATGTTCCTGGGATCGAAAGCGACAACCTTTTCGATGTCATCGTTGAACTAGAGGGCAGGGTGCAGGCCGGTAGGATGGAGAAGGAAATCAGCGGCACCACCGTCACCGCCATCCACAACTTCGCCCAATTGCCTATTGCCAACGTCTTCGAATACACATCGACGAACTTCTCGACGACGCTAGCCAACGCAGGCCTAGCTAATGCGAAGTTCGTTGGAGCTGATGAGAAGCTTACGGGCTTGGATCAATTAGACCCCTCGCTGGTGACTAGGTCAGATACCATAGACGAGAATCAGACTACGATAACCCTTGGCAGCTCAATCAACGGAAGGCTGGTCCTACTAGGATGACGCAACACAAGCTGATCAACAATCTTAGCCTGACGCTTAATGGCGCCATCGACAACGTCACAACCTCAATCACAGTCACCGGAACCACCACAGCAGTGAATACCAATGCCCCTGTGTATGCTTCTATCGAAGCGGAGATCGTAGAGATCACGTCTGTAGCTAGTCAGGTCTTAACTGTCGTCAGGGGCGCCCAGAGCACTACAGCAGCCGCTCACGCAGATACTACAGCCATGGACTTCTTCATCACCGCCGCCAACCTCAATGAGGTGATTGCAGAGAAGATGGAAGACACTCTCCTGACAACCTTGGGAGACATTCTTTCTACAGACGGCACCACCACGCAGGCTTTAGCGGCCGGTGTAGACGGTGACGTGCTCACGGCTGATTCGATAGAAACCACTGGCCTCAAGTGGGCTACGCCAGCCGGCGGTGGTGGCGGCACTGATATAGACACCATCCTCACAATGACGGGTGATCTTGCTTCTACAGACGGCACTACTATCCAGGCCCTAGCCGTTGGCACAGATGGCGACGTTCTCACCGCCGACTCTCTGGAAACCACAGGGATTAAGTGGTCAACACCATCGTCAGCAACGTTTGACCCATCTACTACGTTGCAGATCTACGATGACTTCATCCATGGCAACGAGACCAGCGGCAGCATGGGGAACTACGGGTGGCAGATCACTAAGGCGGGCACAGGTGCGGCAGTAGCGCGCATAGACGCAGAGTCTGGTCATCCCGGTATTATTCAGATGACACAGGCAGCAGAGAACACAGCCTTCACATCTATACAGCTTGGCGACACAGCGGAGTTTGCTTCCATCTACACAGCCAACGGAGAGCTAGTCTGGGAAGCACTCGTCAGATGGAACTTCAGCATCGATGCTGACGATGTCAATCAGATCGACTTCGG